>ENA-OSJC01002195-OSJC01002195.1-marine-metagenome-genome-assembly--contig:-NODE-2195-length-14980-cov-4.500772_pt1 | contig 14980 bp, 16 predicted proteins | sample MGYA00237885_ERZ534234 | MGnify/ENA primary metagenome ERZ534234 (study PRJEB26413, sample SAMN06343907) | marine metagenome | isolation source: coastal waters | place: Atlantic Ocean: West Antarctic... | reverse complement strand
TTGGAACCCCAAGACTCTTAGTTAATGATCTTTCACCAAATTCAGATTTAGAAAGGAAATTTAAATTGGAATGGGTTGATAAAGAAACAATTTATAAAGAATCAGATGTCATTACATTACATATTCCGTTGACAAAAGCGACAAAAAATCTGATTACAAAAAAAGAACTTAAAATGATGAAATCAGATGCAATTATTATTAATACATCTCGTGGGGGTATTATTAATGAAGGTGATCTATATCATGTAATGCAAGAAGGACATTTATCTGGCGCCTCTATAGATGTATTTGAGCAAGAGCCTTATGATGGAAAATTAACTGAAATTGATCGTTGTTTATTGACAGCTCATATGGGCTCTATGTCAATTGATTGTCGAACGCGCATGGAGATTGAGGCAACAGAAGAGGTGATAAGGTTTGCAACAGGAGAAACATTAAAAGGGGTTGTTCCTGAAGATGAATATAAAGTGCAGAGAGAAGGATTGTAATGAAAAATGAAGTTGTATTTGAAGGAGGAGGAGTTATAGGTTCTCACCTAGCTTACTGCCTTAGTAAAAAGAGTAATTGCAAATATTAAATGAAGAATATAAGAAGAAAATAGAATGAGAATAAAAAAAATTGCAAAAAAATTGCTATTTAAAGTTATGAATTATTCAATAAATAGAAGTTGTAAAGAGCAAAAACTCACAGAAATGAAGCTTAAACTAGCTAAAATCATTCCAGATTTGAGTGATCAGTACACTTCTTTTAAAGTTGAAGGGGAATACTTAATTAACAAAGTCCGTTCTCAGCATGCCTTTCAATTAACTATAGCTCAAGATGCAATTAAGCTTTTAACACCGAAAACAAAATACCCTACTATTGTAGACATAGGAGACTCATCTGGAACCCATCTAAAATATCTTAATAATCTTATAGGTAAAGAAAATATTCGTACTTTGTCTGTAAATTTTGACCCTATTGCAGTGAAAAAAATTCGACAGAAAGGCTTTGAAGTAATTGAATCAAGAGCTGAATTATTGCATAAACACCCAGATTTTGATGGTAATGCAGATATTTTCCTTTCTTATGAGATGATTGAGCATTTGATTGATCCGATTGGGTTTTTAAAAAAAATGTCAACTGAAAGTCAGTGTAGTTTTTTTGTGATAACAGTTCCTTATCTTAATCGTAGTAGGATAGGTTTACATCAAATTCGTAATAAGTCCTTTGATGTATTTAATGCAGAAACTACTCATATTTTTGAACTATCTCCCGAAGATTGGAATTTAATTTTTAAATTCTCTGGATGGAAAGTTGTCAAAAGTGTAAGGTACACTCAATATCCTAAATATAACCCATTAACATTATTGCGTTTTTTATGGAGGAGGTTTGATTTTGATGGTTTCTATGGAGTAATTTTGCAAAAAGATAACACAGTTTTGAAAAAATATGCTGATTGGTAAAGAGATAGAAGCTATTTTTTGGGATTTTGATGGTGTTATTAAAGATTCTGTGGAAATAAAGTCAGATGCTTTTGAGGATCTTTTTTCACCTTTTGGATTAAACTTATCAAAAAAAGTTAGGAAGCACCATGAAAATAATACCGGTCTTCCAAGGTATGATAAATTACCACTTTATATTGAGTGGTCTGGCCAAAAAGTTTCACCAGAGCTAATAGACGAATATTTGAATAAATTTTCAAACCTAGTTAAGAAGAAAGTTATTTATTCAGAATGGGTCCCAGGGGTACTTTCTTTTTTAGAAAGTAATTGGCAAAAAAAAACTTTTTTTTTAGTAACAGCAACTCCCCAAAGTGAAATTGAACAAATCATTTCTGAGCTCAATATCCAATATTATTTTAAGGAGGTTGTTGGTTCTCCTATAATGAAAAATGACTCTATTAAAAGTTTACTTAATAAGTATTCAATATGCCAGAAAAATTCATTACTTATTGGAGACTCTGTTAATGACTATAATGCGGCAAAATTTAATAACATTTCTTTTATACTGAGAAATACTAAACTTAATAAAGCACTACAGTCTGAGTTAAAGTGTCCTATGATAAGTGATTTTATCAATTTGTAATTAATGAGATTTAAAAATGAATAGATTAGAAGCAATAACTAATATTAGAAAAAAACTCCGGGGTGGTGGGCACAGTATTGGCAGTTGGATGCAAATACCCCACTCATCTATTGCTGAAATTATGGGAGAGGCAAAATATGATTGGGTGGCGGTTGATATGGAGCATGGTGCAATTTCAGTGCACCAATTACCAGATCTTTTTCGTGCATTGGAGTTAGGAAATACATTACCATTAGTGAGGATAGCTCAGGGACAAGTAAAAGATTGTAAACAGGCATTAGATGCGGGTGCTGGTGGAGTAATTATCCCAATGGTAGAGAGTGCTGAGCAGTTAGAACGAGTCAAAGATGCCTGTAGATGGCCACCATCTGGAAATCGTGGAGTGGCCTTTTCTAGGGCTAATCTGTTTGGTAAGGATTTCGATGAATATACTGAAGAAGCACAGCGGCCATTATTAGTTGCTATGATTGAACATATTAAGTCATTAGATAACTTGGATGATATTCTTAAAGTGGAAGGTCTTGATGCAATTTTAATAGGACCTTATGATTTATCTGCGTCTATGGGGCTGACTGCTAAATTTGAAGAAAAAAGTTTTTTGGATGCTATGCTGAAAATAAAAAACAAGGCAAATGAAGCGAAAATATCTTGCGGTATTCACATAGTAGATCCGTCAAAAACTGAGTTGAAACAAAAGATTAATGATGGATATCGTTTCATTGCTTACTCTATTGATGCGGTATTCTTGAATAAAATAATAAGGAATCCAAATTTATGAAAAATGTTGGAGAGTTTGAAATAAGAAATAGCATCTTTAATGAAAAGTTTAATCGTGAATTGATTATTCAATCATCTGTCCATTCAGAAGAGCCAGTTATATTTGATATAGGGGCGCATCATGGTCAAAGTATTGAGTATTTAAGGGGGATTTTCCCTTCTTCAATTATTTATTCATTTGAGCCAGATCCAGATTCATTCAAAGTTCTAAGAAAAAAAGAATCTGCTAATAATAAGTTATTTAATATAGCATTATCAGATACAACTGGAGAGATTATATTTTACAAGAATAAAATTAGTCATACTAATAGCTTGTTTAAAGTAAACCTGAATAGTAGAGATTCTATTCGTGCAAAAAAAGAGAATTTTCTAGAAAACTCATCTTATTTAGAAGAAATAAATCTAAATATTTCAGTTAAAACAACTACCTTGGATCAGTTTGTAAGCGATTTTAATATTAAAAAAATTGACTTATTGAAAATAGATGTTCAGGGTGCAGAGGAGCTTGTGTTGTTAGGTGGGGTAAATGCATTGAAAGATGTAACTTCAATTATCGTTGAAGTGTCTTTTTTTGATTATTATGAAAAATCTACTAATTTTCTTGATATTGAAAAAATCCTAATACCTCATGGATTTTCAATGTTTAGTATTTTAGATATATCAAAAAATCCAATGAATGGCCGTACTGATTGGGCTGAGATTCTATATACGAAATAATTTAAATGGAGAAGATGTGAATATATTGGCATTAATCCCAGCACGTATGGGTAGCACTAGGTTTCCAGGTAAACCAATGGCTAAATTACTACAAAAACCCATGATTGGGCATGTTTATGAAAATGTTAAAAAGTGTAACCTACTAACTAAAACTGTTGTTGCTACCTGTGATAAAGAAATTTTTGATTACATTAAATCAATCGATGGTCAAGCGATAATGACTTCTAATAAGCATGAAAGAGCATCAGATAGATGTGCAGAGGCTCTTGGTTACCTTGAGATGAATGATGGAATTCAATATGATATTGTTGTAATGATTCAAGGAGATGAGCCAATGACTCATCCAGATATGATTTCAGAAGCTGTAATACCAATGTTAAGTGACCCTGAAGTTCTGGTTACAAACTTGTTGGGTAATATAGAGTCTATTGAGGAGTTTGAAGATAGAAATTGTATTAAAGTTGTTTGTGATATAGATAGTAATGCATTATTATTTTCTCGAGAGCCAATACCAACTAGAAAATTTGGCAAGATTACAATGAAAAAACAAGTCTGCGTTATTCCATTTACTCGTAATTTTTTATTAGAGTATACAAAAATGCCACCAACTCCATTAGAGGTTATGGAGTCTATAGATATGATGCGTATTCTTGAGAATGGTTTAAAGGTAAAAATGGTGCCAACAATTCACCAAACTTTTGCTGTAGATACTTTGGATGATTTAAAAAAAGTTGAGAAGTTAATACTGAAATGTTAGTACCCCCTTTTTTTTATGAAAATATGTAGTAATGCCAATCAATAGATCATTGCTTATTTGGGATATAAATAAAGACTTTCCAGAGGGATATAATAAAATTGTTGCGTGGAAAAATTTTAGTAAGGATATCTCTAATCCCATTGTATCAATAACTCAACTTGTGGAGGATAATTCAGATTATTATAGGTCAAAATATCTATCATTAATCTATGAACTTGGTGAACTAAGGGTAGATGGAAAAAAAGTTGTTGAACATCATAAAATTAAGTCAGGCTTTAGCTATTGGTGGAATACCCTTTTAGTTGAAAAGTGTAATGTCATCAAATCACCTGAAATTGATCATGTAATTAAATTGTTTGCACTTGAAGAGTTGTTAATTTCTAATAAATATACAACAATTTATGTTGCTTCACCAAATATAGAGTTATCTAAATCAATTAAATTGCTAGCAGATAAGTTTAATATTACCTTTAATTTTAATAAACAGGAAAATAATGTTAAACACTCTAATAGCCTTACGTATTTTTATAATATTATGCCTCACACAATGCAGGCTACAATATGGTTGATATATAATTTAATTTTACGTTGGCCATTAAAGGGAGTCGGAGTTAAAAATTGGAAAGAGTCTAAAGCCACCACAACATTTGTATCTTATTTTGTTAATTTTGATGAAGGACTTCTTGGTCAAGGTCTTTATGGAAGTAAATACTGGACTTCACTATTAGATGTTTTAAAAAAAAATAAAATTAGAAGTAATTGGCTCCATCTTTATATTGTAAGTGATTTGTTTCCAACAGCAAAGTCAGCAAAGAATACTATTAATCTATTTAACAAATCACATTCTGAAGACCAAAATCATGTGATTCTTGATTCGTTTATTAACTTAAGAGTGATTTGGGTCACAATTCAAAACTGGTATAGAATAACTAAATTAAGAAAACTATTAGAGTCCGCATTTAAAAAAAAGTGTGATTATACTTGGCCCTTACTTGAAGGTGATTATAAAAAATCATTAACGGGTGCAGAGTTGATGAGAAACTTATTAAATTGCTCTCTTTTCGATAGAGCAATGTCAATTATTAATGCTCAAAAACAAGGGTTTTACTTATTGGAAAATCAAGGCTGGGAGTTTGGATTTGTTCACGCTTGGAAAACATATAGTTATAAAGATAGTTTAATAGGACTTCCTCATTCAACAGTAAGATTTTGGGATCTTAGGTATTATTTTGATGCTAGATTGTATGATTTTTCACATAAGGAAAATATGCCAATACCAAGTCTTATTGGTGTGAATGGTCCTGTTGCCAAAAAAATGTACTTGGATGGTGGATGGGATAAAAATCGCTTAGTTGAGCTGGAGGCATTACGTTATTTGCATCTTAATAATGCAGATAGTTTTCGTAAAGTAAATGCTAAAGGCTATAAAAAAAATACGCTACTTATTCTTGGTGATATTGATAAGAGCAACACCAAACGGCAAATGGAGTTGTTAATAAATGCATTGCATTATATAGATGAAAAAGTGGATTATATTCTAAAGCCTCACCCGTTATGTCCAATACTCCCAGATGATTATCAAGGGATTAATTACAAAGTTACAAAATCTCCAATTTCTGAACTTGTTGATAAGTGCTTCTTGGCTTATACAAGTTGTTTAACATCTTCCTCAGTTGATGTATACTGCTATGGCATTCCAGTTGTATCATGTCTTAATCTTAATAGTTTCAATCAAAGCCCATTAAGACAATTCAAAGGAGTTCTATTCACTAACAGTGATCAGGAATTGGCAAAGCATATTGTTAAATCACTTGATGTTCAAAAGTATAATTCGAATATTCAAACTGATAATTATTTTTATCTTAACAATTCACTTCAGAAGTGGAAAAAGATCTTAAAGAAATAGCAAATGAGCACACATAATTAATAATGCTAAATTCACATATCCCTCCCAATATAAGTGTAATTGTAAATTGTTTCAATGGTGAGCAATATTTGCGAGAGGCAATTGATTCAATATATGCCCAAACATATTCTAATTGGGAGATTATTTTTTGGGATAATGCATCTTCAGATAATAGTTCAAGAATAGCAAACTCGTATGATAAAAAGTTAAAGTATTACCGCTCAGATAAAAATACAAAACTTGGAGAAGCAAGAGTTAATGCCCTAGAAAAAGCTCTAGGAGACTATGTTGCATTTTTGGATGTAGATGATATTTTGCTCCCATATATGCTCGAAGAACAGTTAAATATATTTAATAATTCAACAGAAGCTCTAGGTTTTGTTTATGGAAGAGTTGAGTTTTTTTCAGAGGATAGATCGTCAAAATATAACTATGTATTTAAAGAAACAGAAAGCCTTAAATCTGGGGAAATATTTTCTGATTTGTGTAAGGAAAATTTTATTCCATGGCCTTCTGTATTGGTCAGTCGTAAAAGGCTTTTAGAGTGTGGAGGATTTCCTAGTGATTTTTATATTTCAACAGATTATTGGATTTTTATTAATATGTCTCGTCACTTTCCAGTCGGAGTAAATCAAAATGTTGTGTGTAAAGCAAGATTTCATAAAAATAATTTGTCAGATACTCAGTATGTTTTAGGTGCTGAAGAAAATATTAAGATAGTGGAAAGGTATCTCTCGTATGATGGCGTTAAAGATAGCATAAAATATCAATATGTAAATTTGACATTTGCATATGTTAAAGAAAAAAAATACTTGAACGCAATGCTGTTATTAATTAAAAAAAATATTCTGAAGATTGTTTTTTTTCGGTTAATTCTTAAAATATTCAGAGTCTTTATACGCATTCCTAATAATTTTAATTTATATAAAAACTAAACCCTATAATAGCTTAGGTATTAATAAAAATATTTATGATAGATATCTCCAGCCTTTACAAAGATCTCATGCCAAAGAAGCTTACTGAGCATATTCTGCTTGGAAAAAAGATGACAAATATTTTTGATAAAGGTGATTTGAATTTTGATAAGTTGATAAATATATCTATACTTTCGACTGGTACAACAAAGCTTATAAACGAAGTATTGATTTCACAATGTAGTTCTTTTGGTGTATTTGCTAAAATTTATAATAACGAATATGATCAGTACGCACAAGATATATTTAATATTAATAGTAACTTTTACAAGTCACAGCCAGAGCTGGTAATTATAAATATTGATGTTCAAGCTATTGCCACTGAATACGTTATTATTCCTTATAAAAAATCTTTTAAAGAAAGAGAAATTTGGTCAAAAGAAACAGCTACTTTTTTATTTAGTTTGGTAGATAAAGTGCGTGAATCATCATCTGCAAAAGTTGTTTTACACAATCTTGAGGTTCCAGATTATTCTCCATTAGGATTAATAGAGAATAAAGATGAGTATGGATATATAGAGTCCATAGAGGAAGTTAATAGGATATTAATGAACGGGTGCAAGAGTCGTAAGAGTGTTTATTTATATAATTACAATGCATTTTGTTCTAGACTTGGTAAGGATAATATACACGACGCAAAAATGCATTATATGGGTGACATTCATATTAACCCCAAGTTTTATGTAGATTTATGTCTAGATTATGCAAAATATATTCAGGCAATAATTTTTCCAGCTAAAAAATGCATTATTGTTGATCTTGATAATACTTTGTGGGGGGGGATTATTGGTGAAAGTGGAGTCAAATCGATACACTTAGGACCAACTCTTGAAGGAAGGGCTTTTATGGAATTTCAACAGTATCTGTATTCATTAAACATTAGAGGGATTATATTAGCAATAAATAGTAAGAATAATTTTAGTGATGCAATTGATGTGATACGAAACCATCCTTTTATGGTGTTGAAAGAATCTTTTTTTTCAGCTATACGCATTAATTGGAAGGATAAAGTTTCAAACATTAAATCTATTGCGCAAGAGTTAAATATAGGGCTCGATAGTCTTGTATTTATTGACGATGATCCTGTTAATAGAGACATGGTTAAAGAGTTTTTGCCAGAGGTTTTAGTGGTTGATATGCCAAAAGATAGCTCTAATTATGTAGATATGATAAAAAATATTAATTGTTTTAATGTATTAGCATTGACAGAAGAGGATTTATTGAAAAAGAAAATGTATCATGCTCAAAAAAAACGTAACGAACTAAGAGAGCTAATACCAACGGATATTGAGACCTATCTAAAAATGCTGGATATTACTGTTTATATAGAAGAGGCAAATAGTGATACAGTTCCTAGAGTTTCGCAATTAACTCAAAAAACAAACCAATTTAATTTAACCACCATAAGATACTCTGAAGAAGAAATAATGCATCTTTTAAAAAGAGATAACTACCGTATTATTACTATTAGTTTGAAAGATAAATTTGGGGATAATGGTCTAACTGGTTTGGCAATTATTAAAAAATACCAAAAAGAAAGTGTGTGGTTTATAGAAGCATTTCTGTTAAGTTGTAGAATTATAGGAAGAGGTGCAGAAGATGTGCTTTTAGCATATATTATCAACCAGGCTAAAGAAGAAAATATAAGGTATGTGCATGGTAGGTTTGTTGAATCAGAGAAAAATGAGCAATGTAAAGATTATTATGAAAAAAATCTATTTGTTAGGGATATGACAAATAATCATTACAAAGATATTTGGGTATTTAACACAGAAAAAACATGCAAATTCCCAGATTTCATGAATTATTATATTAAATAAAATTAGAGGGTTAGCAATTATTACTAATAATGAAAAATTAAATCAAATATTTTCAAGAGTGTTAGATATCAACATTGGAGATATTAAAGATAGTATATCTCCAGAAAGTATGCCCTCATGGGATTCTTTTAACACTATGCTGTTAGTATCTGAAATAGAGAATGAATTTTCTATACAATTTACAATGGAAGAAATTTTTAAAGTTAAATGCATTAGAGATATGAAATTTTATTTAGAGGAAAAAGGGGTAGAAAACATTACCTCTAAACTTTGATAGACTATGAAGTTTGATCATTTAGGAGTTATTGTTTCTGATATTTCAATAGGCAGAAGACATTTTTCAAAAATCTATGATATAAAAAAATGGACTATTGAGTATTTTGATGATATTAATGGTGTTATTGTGCAGTTTGGTAAAGATGACAATGATTTTTGTTATGAACTGATTGCACCGATTAATGAAGCAAGCCCTGTTTATAATTCACTTAACAAAAAAAATAGTATATTAAATCATGTGGCTTATTTGGTGGATAATATAGATCAGTTCTTTAATGACAAGTTAAAGGGTGACTTCTTAGTACTTGGAAAACCAAAAAAAGCAATTGCGTATAATATGAATTTGATACAGTTTTTTTACTCAAAAGAGCACAATTATATTGTAGAACTGATTCAATCTTCAAATCACCAGCATATTTTTTTTGATGATCTATAGTATTTATTTACCATGTTGATAAAGAAAGTAATTTTCATTTTCAAAAAAAAAGGCTTTCTTGAGTTACTTAGAAAAATAAGTGAGTACATATACTACAATTTAAAAAGCAAGAAAGAATTTACCTTTTTCTATATTGATTTCAAGAATATCCCTGATTGGCTAAATAACAGTGATACAGACTTAACTATAAAAATAGCTGAAGAAAAAGATATACAAAAAATATTAGCTGATTTGACTCCATTTTTGACTCATACTGAAAGCAATGATGTTGCATTCATTAAAAAAATAGGCATGAATAATTTTAAATGTTTTATTGTAGAGTTGGGTGGAAGTGTTGTTCACTATTCATTATTGTTTGAAAATGCGTTAGAATCGCCTCTAATAAAAACAGTACTAGATAAAAATTTAATTTCTATAGATGATGCATATCTCGGAACAGTCTTTACCATTCCAAGTGCCAGAGGATTGTGGATTGTTCCAGAGGTTCTTTCGTTTATTATTTTGCATCTAAAAAATAGAGAAAATATAAGGAGGTTGTATGCGATCGTTCACAAAGACACTTCAGGAGCAGTTGCATATTATGAAAGGCTTAGATTTAAAAAGATTTGAAAAACTCCTGTAATAATGCTAAAAACTATCAAAGTTAATTCCAGACCATTAAATATATTTTCCAAACTATATATATGGTCAATCTTGTTAGAGTCTTTTTTGTATTTTATATTGGCTCACCAAAACACTACAATTGTTGGGTTTAGTGTAGCTAGAATTTTGCAAATAGTTGTATTATTGTATCTTGTTTCAAAAATTAACAATAAGCACTTATTAAAAGTTATTAACCCGCTTTCGTTATTCAACTTCAAGTTTTCATTGTACTTTTTATATACAATCATACTCAGTATCGTGGGTTATATATTTTATGAGTACAACTTAGCTGCTAATTTTAGAGCTGAGGCTGTAAAGCGTCAATTATTTGAATTTATTGTGCAGTTATACTACTTTATCTATTTTGCTGTTCTCCCTAGATTTTTCATTACGAGTAAAAAAGGTGTTGAGTATTTTTTTAAAGTATTTTTTATTACATTTTTTCTTACAGTATTTTTTGGAGTTTTAGATTTGTTCTCCGTATATTTTTTAGGTGAGAATCTATTATCACGTCAAATCTATGAGGATGTTGGTGTTGGGTTTAGGTTTCATGGCTTAAACGGGGAGCCAAGAGATGCATACGTTTATTTAGTTCTAAGTGTTTCCTTATTTGTGATGTATAGTATTTGGAAGCAACAAAAATTATCAAAAATATTAATGGTGTTTATTGCTTTTTTAATACTATTTACACAGTCAATGTCTTTTATCATTGGCCTGTTAATCTTGATTACTTTACTTCCTTTATATTTTGCAAAGTACAATAACATAAAGATAAATATTTTAATTTTCTTTTGTTTTTGTGTCTTTGCATTAATTGTAGCTATTGCTTCTTTTTATAGCTATAGATTGGGAATTTATTTTGATGCATTTCCAGACTTATATTTGAACCTAAGTCAAGGATTGTATACAGAAGGTATATTACATCATCAGATGGTAAATATTATTCCAATTTGGGATATATGGTTGAAATTATCTGAATATAATCCAATTCCATTATTATTTGGCCATGGAACTGGGAGCTCATCAGTAGTGAATAACGCCTATTTAATGGTTCTCTGGGGAGATACTGAGTATGGTGTTTTAAATCCGCATGCTCAAATTATACGCACTATTTATGACTTCGGCATTGTGGGAATACTCCTGTTTATTTCTTTTTTAATATCGCCTTTTAAAAAAAATATGATACGAGTATCGGACTATAAAAAATTTATTTTTGTTACTATTTTGGTTTTATCTGCATTCTTTTCTCATAGGGCTGTAGCTCCTTATATTTTATTTGGTATTGCATCTGTTATCTTTCCATTTATAAGAAATGAATCCATTAATATTGCAAATCAATCTAAAATGTTCAATCAGAAATAAAACAATATTAATAGTTTTGGAAATTTTAAAGATTACGGAGGACTGTTGAGTGCCTACTCTAAATATAAGTAGTTTAAATTTAGATGGTTATTCGTTTAAGCATTTAAGATAATATGTCATTTCATTATCAGTTGTTAAGCATTTTAAGTCCAATTTTTTCTATAATTAGAAAAATAGGTGTTTTCATTGGGTTTGTCTCAAAAAATCGCTTAAGAGTTTTAGCTTATCATGATATTCCCGAAAGCGAAGAAATTGTTTTTACTAATCATATTAATTTGTTAAAAGAAAAGTGGAATATAGTTTCACCAGCTGAGTTTGAAATGATGATTTCAGGAAAAAAACCAATCATTGGGAGTAACGTATTAATTACATTTGACGATGGCTTCATTAGTAATAAGTTGATAGCTGAAAAAATATTAAACCCATTGGGGGTAAAGGCTATATTTTTTGTTATTTCTGATTTTGTTGAAATTAAGAATAGAAATAAATCATATAAGTTTGCGTCTACTCAAATTGTTCCTGGATCAATTATTAAAAATATTCCAAGGAACTGGGAAAATATGCAATGGGCTGACTTAGCGGCTCTAATTGAGCAAGGGCATACTATTGGGTGTCATACTAAAACACACGCTAGGTTAAGCGACATCTTCTCAATAGATGAGCTTGAAATGGAGATAATTCAAAGTGCAGAGAAAATTTCACATAAGCTTGGAGTTGATATAAATCATTTTGCTTTTACTTTTGGGAATATTGATAGCTTTAGTAGAGATGCTTTACAAGTTGCAAAGAAAAAATTTGATTTTATTTATTCTGGTATCCGTGGAGTGAATTTAGGAAAAGTTTCTCCTTTTGCAATACGAAGAGATGCTGTGGCTTATCAATTAAAAGATAATACATACAAGCTTGTTAATAAAAAATTATTATCAGTATTTATGGATGGATTTGTAGATATTTTCTACGGCTCAGCAAGAAAAAAAATAGATAAATGGTCTAAAGAGTTTCATGTCTAAAGTACTAACACACGCCCCTATTCCTATATTTAAAGATATTGTTAAGGCATTAATCTTTAGAAAAAAAACTAATTTAGTAGATTTAGCAAATCCTTGGTTATTATCTAATGAAAAAAGTTATTGGTTCTCACGTTCAGCTTGGTCGCTTTATGCGGTTGTTAAATTTAGAATGCTGACTAAGTCTTTAGATAAAATTAGCATATGGTTGCCAAGTTATTTCTGCAATGAATCCACTATCCCAATTCGGACATTAGGGTGCTCAATATCTTTTTACCCTGTTTTATATGATGGAACGCCAGATGCAACTAAATTTGATTTAATGCTTGACAAGGGGTTACCGGACATTATTTTATTTGTTCATTACTATGGTAAGCCAACAATTTCAGACAAAATATATAATTTTTCTAAAAAGAATAGAATATGGCTTATTGAGGATGCTGCTCATTGTATTACACCAGATGATAATATTGGTAAATATGGAGATTTTGTAATTTATAGTCCTCACAAGATATTTGCTGTCCCTGACGGAGCTCTCTTGCTGATAAGTGAAAATGGACCTAATAATATTTCATTTGATCTTTTAGATAAATTTGGTTTTAATGATCTCTACAACTCGATAATTTATAAAAATAATAAATTATTAATTTCAGATGCGCACAAGTGGTTATTTAAACGTATTCTACAAATATTGGGTTTTCGCAGAGTCAGTAAAAGTTTGACATTTAAGGATTCAGAGTCTACATTAAGTATAGATACTTTTCCACATCCAATGATGAGTAGCATTTCTTTCAGATTACTGAGATCTACGATTTTCAAAATTAATGCAGAGAAAAATAAAAGAAAAGCAAATCAGAGTAAATGGCATTCAACCCTTAGGAGCAATCTGTTGTCAAATTTCATTGAAGATCATGAAGGAGATTACACACCTTATTTGGCTAAATTTGCATTCAATGATGCCAAAATAGCAGAGAAGTTTTTTATTTTTTTTAAAAGTATAAAAATTCCAGTATCAACATGGCCTGATTTACCACCTGAGGTTTTGTTGCGTCCTAGCTATTATGACAAAACAATAAAAATGAAAGATAGGTGTTTTTACCTACCAGTTCATCAATCAATTAATCTTAATAATATTGAATTAATAATGGATGATTTAAATATACAAGATGGACGGTAAATTGTTTTTTGTTAGAGAAATAGATTTTAATGAGTGGAATTTATACTTTAAAGAATGCCACAAAACTAATATGCTTCAATGCTGGCAATATGGTGAAGCAAAAAAACAATCTGAGAATGTAGACGTTGTAAGGTTTGTGATAATGGATCAAAATAATGTTGCTATTGGGTTGGCACAATTTCTTATTAGGGATATTCCATTTATTGGGGGAGTGGCAAGATTGAATAGAGGTCCTATCATAATAAAAAATTATAAAGTTAAGAATGAACAGACTCTTTTGATTGAAATTGTTAGGGCACTTCTAATAGAATCAAAGAAAAGACGCTGGTGGTTAGTTCGCTTTGCACCAGAAATTTATAATTCAAGGTTTATTGATAAATCTTTAAAAGAACTTGGTCTTAAAAAAATGTCCTTACCTCCTTTTGCGTCTGGGTTGATAGATCTTAAGTTTAATGAAGATGAGTTATTAATGAGGCTGAAAAAGAAATGGCGTTATTGTCTTAGAAAGGGTGAATTAAATAAAATATCAACTATTCCTACAACTGAGAATAATCATAATATAGAAGTATTGTTAAAGAATTATAATTTACTTCAGAAAAAACAAAAATTTGTGGGTATTTCAAGCTCTTTAATTAAGTCACTGGCGAAGCAAAAGTCAGTTGATTGGGAGTTTTCATTATTAATTTCTGATGAATTTAATGTAAAGAACCCAAATTCACCTTTGGCTATGTTAGTTTATATTCGACATGGCGATACAGCTACCTATCTTATAGGTATAACTACTAATGAAGGTAAGAGTCTTAATATTAATTATGCTTTGCTTTGGCGGGCAATATTGCGCGCAAAAAAAGATGGGTGTAAGTGGTTTGATATAGGGGGTTTAAATTCAACAACGCCAGAGGGTATTCGTCACTTTAAAAAAGGGTTGAATTCAGAGTTATACGATTTAACTGGAGAATGGAAGGCTATATTAACTCCATGGAGTAATATTACATAGAATAGAGCATTACAAACTATGAAAGTTTTTCTGTTACGAGTCGACTGGAGTATTGAAATCTTAGT
>ENA-OSJC01002193-OSJC01002193.1-marine-metagenome-genome-assembly--contig:-NODE-2193-length-14987-cov-4.659490_pt1 | contig 14987 bp, 10 predicted proteins | sample MGYA00237885_ERZ534234 | MGnify/ENA primary metagenome ERZ534234 (study PRJEB26413, sample SAMN06343907) | marine metagenome | isolation source: coastal waters | place: Atlantic Ocean: West Antarctic... | reverse complement strand
ACTCCAGATCACACATCTCAAAGCCTTTAAGAATGCTGGGTGAGTTAGTGCTGCCTTAGTGTAATGCTTCATACTTTGCGCCTCCTATTTTAACTACGTTGTTCCTTGGCCCCTGGGCCTCCATGCTCCCGTTGGCTGTCTTCAGGGCTGCTTGCAGCGTTGTGAGTGTCCTCTGATCAGTTACGCCTGCGCGCCCATATCCCATTTGGACGGTATTGAGACCTGCTGACCACCCCCCAATGAGCGCCTGTAGGTCAAAGGGGATCCCCGAGGCCATCAAGCGAAGCCTAGTGCCGTGTCTCAAAGATCTAGCGGTGGCCAAGGGGGCTATTTTCTGTATCACACTTTTCAGTATCTGTGAGACTACGCTACCGTTCTTACTTTGGAACTTGATCCAGTCTCTAGTGAACAATTGGCTCTTGAGTAGCCTAAGGGTTGTAGGTGAGATAGGTGTTAAGACTCTAGGGCGTGATTTGGTCTTCATCGTCTTGTTTTTAAGGATAATATGCGGGATAGGATCGTTTAGGTGCACGTTAAACTCGTCGAGTCTCTGTAGCTCAGAGGCATAGCAACCAGTCTCCAACATCAGAGCTAAGGCCGCAGTCTTCCAACAGGGTTTCATTGTCCCCAAGAGCGACATAAGCGCCTGCTCCTCCTGTGCACTCAGGCAGTAATCGTCCGCATAGTCTGACCCACCTTTAATCTCTGGCTTCACTATCACAATCGGTAATCTGCGGAGCTTAATTCCGTGCCGAATAATAGCTAGTACCTTCCCGAGCCGAGTCTCGACAGTGGTGCCTTTTACGCCTGTTTTAAAGAGTTTCTCTACATAGAGTTCTAGTGCATCCTGAACCGTATCGTTAGTTATCACTGTGTCCCCTGCAAGCCCTAGAAACTGGTTCCACTCGGACAGCCTCTGCTGACCACTGACTGTCTTGAGGTCAATGCTTTTAGCCTCTGCATACGGAGCCCAGCAGTCAGATAGCATCGGGATACTGCTTCTACCCCTAGCCCCTGCTGGTTCCGCTAGTAGCTTAAATGCTATGTCTTCGATCTCTTGCTTAGGGCTCAGTGGCTCACCCTGTTTAGGTCTCAGGTCAGGGTTGCCTAGGCCAGGGAATATATCCGTGTACTCGATATGGTTCCAAGCGTCCTCCCTGAGGGCCTGCTGTTGCTGAGGGCCTAGTTGAGGATCGTCGGCGAGCATCCCTGCCTTCAGCCCTGCAGCATCAATCAGGCTCTGTGCCTTCTTAATTTTCTCGGCCTGACTGAGTTGATCTAGATTGACTAATGCCAACACAGACACAAAGTTTTCATAGGTGCTGTGAGCAAACTTGTGCGCTGCCAATATTTCTTCATCTGGGCTGCCTACGGAGACCCCCATGGATTTCCTATAGATAGGCTGCTTAATCTGGGGGTGGCCTTGGAGAGCCTTGGGATATCGGCGCTGATATAGATAGTTGCGTCCGTTCGAGATAACGATATGCTTAAGTTTCACTGTATGGCCCCCCTTGGTTTTCCTATGCTCTCACTTCTATTGTGGCACAATGTATCGCCATTTGTACACTATATTGAAATAAAGGAAACCATAAAAACCATAGAGAACAGTGACTTAGTTTATTAGTAGCTTGCCTTTTAACGGCAAGTGATCCTGCTGTAATGAGTTTTAGTGTTAGACCAGATGCTTATCTTTCGCCCACTGATGTGAGCGTCTGATACCCTCTTCAAACGCTATTTCTGGCTTCCACCCGAGAATACGCTCCGCTTTTTTGATTGAGAACCAGCTCTTGGTGGCCAGTTGTGCCACGGTAGCTGGGGAAGCCTCATTTAGGTTGCCCATAAGATCGGCAACTTTGGATGCGATTGCTGATATCACGAGAGCCACGTTTGTTGAGACTAGCATCGGCCCTTTTTTACCTAACCACTGATAATGGGGGGCAAAGTATTCTTTGGTGGTGATGTATCCTTCACAGGATAGATTAAAAATTTCGCCCGCAGCCTCAGGGTGGCGAACGGCCAAGTCGATACCCCTAATGAGGTCATCGACATAGACCGGCCGAAAGAACCCCTCACCTTTGGCCGGGAGCATAAATTGGTTTTTAGCGATGGCCTCAAGTGGCGCAATGATCCAGGGCCGACTGCCGGGGCCATAGACATCACCGGGGCGTAAGATAACCACTTCGATTCCACCACTGGCGTGTGCTGACAGAACCGCGTGCTCGGAGGCCAGCTTGGTCAGTACGTAACTGCCACCAGCCGCATGAACGGGGTAGTCCTCATCAAGTTCTCCGTGCGCCGTATTGCCATAGGCAACGATTGATGAGATCTGTACGAAGCGACGAACCTTGTGCCGTTTAGCTGCTGCGATTAAATTGCGCGTTGCCAACACATTAACGCGCCACATATCGCTATCTTTCATGGCGTTGGAAACTAAAGCGGCAGTATGCACAATCACATCGCATTGCTCAAGAAGATGGCTAATGGTGTCGGGGTCAGCAATATCACCTTCAATAATGTCATCGCCATTACCGCAAAGATCGACGCCGACAACCGCTGTGCCGTGTTGTTTGTAATAGCGCATTAGGGTGTTGCCGATAAAGCCATTAGCGCCGGTAATAAGAACCTTGTTGACGATGTTTTGATCCACAGAAACCTCTATCTTTAGCCAGATGATGGGCGGCGGTTAATGCACTGACGCCATTAATTCATGTTCTTTCGATAAAAACGACCCAACAGTTTAGCGAGCATCATTTTGGGAGCCAGGTGAGTAATAGCAGTACCGATTTTATTAGAAATACCGGGAACAATGGTATGTTTTCCAGATAAGCAGCCGTCAATGCCTTGGCTGGCAACATCTGTAGACGACATCATCATACTGGATGGAATTCGTAAGGTAGCACCTTGGTCAGGGTTGTCCATCATTTTGGTTGCGGTGTAGCCGGGGCAGAGCGCCGAGACAATTACCCCCTTGCCCGCCGCATTCATTTCGTCCGTCAAAGCCTGGCTAAAAGCTAATACATAGGCTTTTGTTGCAGCATAGACATTTTGGTTGGGGATAGGTGTCCAGGCTGCTAGTGATGCAATATTAAGAATATGGCCCGTTTTGCGAGCGGCCATGTCATTTGCGAACAAGTGGGTGAGAGAGGTTAGCGCCAATACATTGACGGTAATCATGGCTTCCTGTTCGGTTAAACTCAATTCACAAAAGGGACCGTTGTGTAAAAGTCCGGCATTGTTGATCAAAAAATCGACCTGTAACCCTTGGTCTTTAGTCTGTTGAAACAGTCGCTGAGCCGCTTGAGGTAAGGACAAATCTGCGGCAATCACCGTGCATTGAATGCCATGAGATTGCTTTAAATCGCGGGCGATTTCATTGAGCTTGGCCTCTCGCCGTGCGACTAATATGAGGTTGTAGCCACGAGAGGCGAGAATCTGACAAAATTCTAGGCCGATCCCGTCCGAGGCCCCGGTCACGAGTGCTGTTTCATTGCTCATAGTGTGCTCACTCTTCTAGTGCTGTTTAGCAATATCTTACAGGTCTATCATAGCCCAATTATGGGGGGTTCATAAAAGCTGTGGCCAAAAAAATGTCAACGGCGCCTGCGCCACAAGCTGATTAGCCAGACAGGAGGAGACAATCTGCTCGCAACACACGGTTTAACCGTCTTATACTGATGGGGGCTTATTGAGAGGCGTCAGCAGTGGGTGATAACGAAGCAAGAATTATCGACGGCAGGCTGTGGGCAGATTTTTGTGACGCCCTCAAAAGCGCGGGCGACCAAGTACTGCGGGACACAACCCCGGCAGATCCATTCAACCGCGCCGAGGGTTACCGTTACCTCACACGTCTGCTGCGCCTAAGCCTGGAAAAAAATATTGAGTTTGGCGATCCGCGTTTCCCAGCGTTTTATTCGCTGTCTCACGCCACGGCAAAGATCGGCAATGACAACCCGGATAACGTTTACCAGAACTGTGCGGTGAGCGGGCGTTATAATTACCGTATTCGCGGTCAGCGCGGCAGCGTGCCTTATCTGAGTATCGAAACCAAGGCGGGCTCTTACGGCAGCACCGGCACGATGGCACCTACCGGCCACATTGAGCTCGAAGATCTAGATATTCTGGATGATGGCAGTTTTGAGATTATCGTCAGTGTTACCCCGCAGTCGGGCAACTGGCTAGCCATGACACCCGAGTCGGACAATATGCTGGTGCGCCAGACTTTTGAGAATCGGAGTGTGGAGACGGCAGCTACGCTGACCATTGAATGTCTCAACGCGGATGGCGAAGCGCAGCTAGATCCCGCCGAGTTTGCTGCTCAACTGGACGGGGTCACCGGCTTCATCACCGGTACAGCCGGTTTGTTTATTGACTGGATGGCTATTTTTTCAGAACACGTCAATCAACTACCCGCTAATGACCAGCAGATGTGTCTGAGTGCCGGCGGTGACCCTTCTATTCATTACCACAACAGCTACTGGAAGCTTGGCCCTGATGAGGCATTGATCATTGAGGTCGATGAGTTGCCGGTCTGTCGAAGCTGGAATTTTCAGCTCAGTAATTACTGGCTGGAGTCGCTTGACTACCGGCATCATCAGATTCATGTCAATAAGCACACGGCAACCTACGGGGCCAACGGTTCGTTACAGATCGTGGTGGCGCATCAGAATCCGGGCGCAAACTACCCGAACTGGCTCAGCACCGCCGGACACGATCAGGGTTCGATGCTGTTTCGCTACATCGAGGCGCAGAGCTTTCCTCAGATCAATACCCGAGTCATTCAGTTTGGAGCGCTATAGATGGTAAATTTACCCGCACGACTTTTCGGGCTCATACTATCGCTGGCCTTTTTTGTCTTCAGCGTTGTGATGTTCTTCAAAACGTGGGACTGGGTTGCGGCAGTGTTTGCGCTTGGAAGTTTGGGTTATTCGTTGTTTTTTCTGCTCAGTTACCAGAGGAACAAATCGTGAATTGGCGATATGTTTGTGACAGGGCGTTGCTTGCCGTGTTGGTCGCCATGCTGGTCGGTTGTGCCAGCCTCCCCTCGGACCTGGATCCACCCAAAGTCAGCCTTGAAAGTTTCCGCAGCCTACCCGCTGCAAGTGGGCTTCCGCGATTTGAGATAAAGCTGCGGGTGATTAATCCAAACAAACAGCCGTTGGATATTGCGGGCATCAGCTATTCTATTGAGCTGCTCGACAGGGAAGTGATTACCGGTGTGGCAAATGATATTCCAGCCATTGAGGGCTATGGTGAAGGGGTGGTGACGTTGGAAGCCGGGCTGCAACTGCTCGAAATACTGCAATTAATGACCGGCTTGGGCGCGTCCCGATCTGACCCTCTGGTCTATCGATTCGCCGCGAAAATAGAGTTTAATGGCTTTATGCCTACACAGCGTGTCCAAGAAAGGGGCGAGATAAAAATGCACTAACGCAGAGACGTGTCCGCCCTATGCGTTATCCCCAAATTGATTGCGCAAAGATTGCAAGGATGATGACCGGGCACACCAACTTCACGTACCAAGGCCAGATTTTCCAAAACAGGCCTTCGCTAATATCCGGGTTACCCTTTCGCAGTTCTTGTAGCAGCAGGTCTCTTCGCCACACCCATCCCGCGTAAATACAGAATACGAATCCAAGTAGAGGCTGGCTATAGCGTGTTGTAAGTGTGATTACCGCGCCAAAAAGGCTTTCAAAGTTCAGTAGGATAGCGGCGCTGATCGCGGCAATGGCGCAGCCAACTGCCACAGTGGTTATCTTTCGATCAATACCGTGTTCTTCTATGGCATAGGCTACAGGGACCTCCAGCATGGAAATTGAGGAGGTCACTGCCGCAATACTCATTAGGAAAAAGAAGGTGAGTGACACGATGATTCCGGTTATGCCCATTGTGGCAAAGAGTTCAGGGAGTACGGTGAAAATCAGCGTGTCTTCTGAAATGAGAGAGCCAGACTCGGTAAATATTTCGACTCCGCTGTGCAGGGCAACATACATCGCAGGTAACACCAGAAACCCCGCGAGTACGGCGATCAGAATATCTAACACCGTGACCATGCCACCAACGAGCGGCAGATTCTCATCGTCTTTAATATAGGACCCGTATATCAACATCGTGCCAACGCCTAGTGACAGAGAGAAAAAAGCCGACCCAAGCGCATTGATGATCAAGCGGGGAGAGAGTATTTGCGAGAAATCTGGTAGCAGATAGACACGCAAGCCTTCCATCGCGCCATCCAGGGTCAAGACGTAAACAACCAGCAGCGCAAGCGTCGTCAGCAGCACTGGCATCAGCCTGGCCGACCAGCGCTCGATGCCCCCCTGCACGCCGGCCGATATAACGCCGATGTTCAAGGTCATGAATATCAGCATAAATAATACGTTACGCCACGTGCCAAACGATACTAGCCACAGTGACAGTTTTTCCATGCCCAGAAGGTCTGCAACAGAAGAAAGGAAAAACGCGATCATCCAGCCGGCGACTATGGCATAAAAGCTGAGAATAAGGCTTGCAACGATCAAGCCAGCGATGCCGGCCAGTGCGCCAATATTGCCAATGAGGCGATTGGGCGACACGAGGCGCAGGGCAGAGACAGCATTGGCGTGAGCGTGCCGACCTATTATTAACTCAGCCATTAAAGCGGGGTAGGCTAGGGTGAATGCCAGTATCAGGTAAACCAGTAAAAAAGCCGCTCCGCCATTGCTGGCGGCCTGCGTTGGAAAGCCCCAAATATTGCCTAAGCCAACAGCGCTGCCCGAGGCGGCCATTACAAAACCAAATCGAGAGCTGAACTCTCCTCGTGTGACTGCCATCTTGCGACTCTGTTGAATTGAGTAAAGGGCTATATTATAGCATTGGTTGGATAAACATTAAGCCGTTATGGCACAAAGTAAAAGTGCTGATCACAGCGATACTCCATTATTTAACCTGAAAAATATGTGCTATTATCGCGCTCGCTTCGATGCAGAGGAGGGACGTCGTTTTAGGCGGCGTACGTACAGTCTTTTTTGATCGTTGCGTCGGGTCGGTTGTCGCAAAAAGGTATTGTCGGTTTCTGGCTTGAGTAAACAGGGTATTGCGAGTGTGGTGGAATTGGTATACACATCAGACTTAAAATCTGACGGCTTAACGGCTATGCGGGTTCAAGTCCCGCCACTCGCACCATTTAAGTCTTCGACGATAGGGTTAACATCGAAGCGGCCGAAGCAGTGCTTGGCGGACGCTCTGCCCCAGTATAAAAATCTACTCTAGCTCCGATAGTGTCTCCACGACAGATGCGTACAATGAAGCGGCTGCCGCGATGTCGTGTTCATGTCGCTTCCATTTTTCCTTATTGGGTGCGGTCAGTGTGTAGCGCGAGTGCGGAAAACCTTGGTCGGCGGTCATCTGCATCTTGGGGCCAAAAGGGATCTCTGCAAATTGACACACCTTTCGTAGCGTCTCAGCAGGGTTCTGTAAAAGCGCATCGTAGCTCAGGTGGATCCAATCAGCTCGTGGCAGTGCACAAAGATCTTGCATGATCTGCTCATTAGTTTGCGCCCATTGCCATGCGGCGATTTCAGCTGCCGGTCGGCGTTGCATGCTGCGCCAGCCGGAGGGCAGCAAGAGCGACCACTGCGGCCCAACCCAACCGGGCAGTCTCGCATAGGTAACAAACTTCTGTGATTCCCAAGCATCAATCATGCTGGCGATATTTTGCTCGGCAGCTCGATGTAGAAATATGAACTTAGCATCTGGGAACATTTGACGAAAAAACGGTATACGCAATGCATTCTTGGGCGTCTTCTCTAAGAATCGGATTGAAGACGGTCGAAATTCTGCAGGAGTCTGGTGGTAGTGCGTCCCAGCCGCATTTTGCAGTCGGCTCATGAATGCGTCCATCAATAGGGCGCCAGTCTGCGGAGTATAGTCTTTAGCTGAGAGTCGATTTGAATCGTAGTCTCGATTTTCTGGATGAAGCGCGGGAATGGATTCAACTTCCCGTTGGCTCTCATCACCGATCGTCCAAAGGTCTTTGTTCTTTTGCAGCGCTTCGAAAAGCATTGTGCTGCCCGATCGTGGCGCCGCCACAATGAATATTGGACTTTGAAATTGAGGTGCGTTGACCGCCTGAACGTATTCCTCAAGTGATAATCCCAGTCCAGATTCGGGCGACCTTGCAGTGCCAGTTGAAGCTTGAGCGTCTTTGACCTCGAGGGCTTCGCTGGTCTTTGATAGGTTTACATCAGTCGTGGCCGCGATCCATGCGGCCACCACCTCGTATACATTTGCCTCGTTACTGTCAAAAGTTGCATTTTTCAATGGCAGACTTAGTTTGGTTTTAAGTCGCTTAGCCAGAAGCTCATAGCGTGGAATAAATTCAGCCAAGTTTCCGTAAAGTGCCCAGTGACTCCGCCAATCTTGCTTGAATCGTTTGATCTCAGTTGCTGCCTGATCAAACAGCTGTAAATGCGACGCTCGAAAGTTGCTCAGGTCATCTAAGAGTTCGTCGAGCATATTATCGACTTCATCTGGCGGTCTAACTGTCGCCTCATTAAATCGCTCAAAGCTAAGTCCTGGTAGCGTTTGCTTTGGAAGATAAGGCTGATAAGCAATAGAACGAGACCATCCTTCATCTGGGGTGCTTGGGTCCCAGCCTGCCTCGACCATTTCCCAGAATCGTGATGTACCCACGGTGTCAATGACAAGGTGAATACGGTCAGCATCACTAGTGTTGTAAACGGCGTGCTGTCTCCAATTGTCGAAGATCCAGGCTTCCCCTGCCGCCATATGCACGTCGATGTTTCCGATTGACGAAAATATTATGTCTGGATGTGTGACGATCGGGATGTGAATGCGGATCCTGTTTCGCCAGGAATAGTTGCCATCGCTATGCGAAGGCACATCAGTGCCCGCCGCCAGGCGCATCAACCTTGATCGCCCCACGACGGTTTCAAACAGAGCCATCGTTTGAAGGATATAGGGACATCGCTGCAGGGCCGACGTTGATCTCATTTCACCAACGTACCGATCATTGACTTCGCCATTGGCTGAGACAAGTGCGAGCGCGGTATTGCCCACATGCCTGAGGGGATGGTAGGTCCAGTCAGTTTCGCAGAACTGCAAAGCCTCCTCGGCTAATTGTTCGGCGTCAAACCTAAAGGGTAACTTGATAAATGCAGATGCTAGTTTCATGTCCAGCCAAATTTTTGAAGGAAAACGCGTAGCCTGCTCGTTATAAAAAAATAGACCGTAGAAAGTCTATCACGTCAGCCTCGAATAGTTATGGCCCCACTCAAAGAAGCCTTTTCCATAGGTGGGATAACGTCCGTTCTAGCAACAGCTATCGGCGCGCAGTTAAAGACCTTCTTTTTCAGTGTTTTCTAATGAGTAGGCCGGCCGGTCTATTGCCCCGATATCAAGAACGGGAGACGCATCGATATGCTCAGCATCCATCATCTTTGCTACTCGTTGCAGGGAAGAGATAATCATAGTCTGCTCCCATTCATCCAGCGCATCAAATCGCGTTGAGAAGTTTTGCTGCAGAGGAACGGGGGCTTGCTCAATGATGCTAGCTGCCTCCAGTGTGATGCGGGCGTGGACTTTACGTTTGTCGACTGTGGATCGCTGGCGTGACACCAACTGCCGCTTTTCCAAACGATCCATAATGGTCGTCACCGTTGCCTGGCTTAGGTTCATGGCAGTGGCCAGCTCACCAATGGTCAGTTCGCCCCGAGAGCGAATGGTCTGCAGAAGCAGCATCTGTGGCGCAGTCAAGCCCGTGGTTTTAGCCAGCTTCTTTGAATATATATCTGTTGCCCGAATCACTCGACGCAACGCCACTAACACTTCCTCGACACTATTCACTGTTTGATCACCCAGCGGTAAATGAAAAATCCTAACGGCGCAGACTTCAGCCGCACTTTACAAGCGGCAGATACGCTGTATTTGCTCGATGCCGCAGCCAGTCTCATCCACCCTTCAGCCCTTTGTAAAGGCTGACACACATAAGCAGTAGCACGACAGTGAACGGCAGCCCCGTCGCAACGGCGCCAGCCTGCAGGGCGCTTAATGCTTCCTTGCCGCCACCAAACAGTAACGCGCCAGCGATCAAGCCCTGCATCACCGCCCAGAAAACGCGCTGCGGCACGGGCGCGTCAATTTTTCCTCCAGCGGTGATGCTGTCTATCACTAACGAGCCAGAGTCAGAGGACGTTACAAAAAATACTAACACCAATAGAATGCCCAGCCCTGTTGTGATTTTAGCGAAGGGTAGATTTTCAAGCATTTGGAAGGTCGCTAAATTGGCCGAACTCGCTCCTTGCGCCAGTGCTCCGACGCCGTTCTGTGCCTGATCTAGTGCACTAAGGCCGAACGTACTCATCCACACCAGTGTGACCATCGTGGGCACCAGCAAAACCGCAATAATCAGTTCTCGAATGGTGCGTCCACGAGAAATTCTAGCGATAAACATGCCAACGAAAGGGGACCAGCTGACCCACCAGGCCCAGTAAAAAACGGTCCAGTCCTGCATCCAGGTGGCATCTTCGCGCTGCATCCAGTTGCTAAGCGGGATCATATCTCCCAGATAATTGACTGCAGTCTTGCCAACGCCCTCGGCAATAAGCAGCGTAGGACCCGCTATGAATACAAACAGCAGTAATAAGCCAGCAACCACCATGTTAACGTTGCTAAGCACTCTTACCCCGCCGTCTAATCCCCTAACGACGGAAATGACAGCGATAAAACTGACCCCGACGACGATACCAATTCGGGTGTTGATTTCGTCGGGGATCCCAAACAAGAAGTGCAGCCCCCCCGATGCCTGCGCAGCTCCCAGCCCCAGCGAGGTGGCTAAGCCAAAAATTGTGGCCAGTACCGCCACAATATCAATCAAATGGCCACTCCAGCCCCAGATTCGATCGCCGATCAGCGGGTAGAACACCGACCGAATCGTCAAAGGCATGCCTTTATTATGGTAAAAAAAGGCCAGCGACATCCCTACAACAGCGTAAATTGCCCAAGCGTGCAGTCCCCAGTGATACATGGTCGCTGACATTGCTAAATCAGCGGCGTGGGGCGTTAGCGGCTTTGCGCCCAGCGGCGTGCCGCTCTCGCCGTTGTAGTAGACCATGGGCTCTGCAACACCCCAGAACATTAAGCCGATACCCATGCCCGCTGCGAACAACATAGAAAACCACGACATGCGAGAAAAGTCTGGGGCAGCGTCTGGTCCACCAAGGCGGACACGTGATACAGGCAAGACGCACAGCACCAAACAAAAAACCAACATGCCGCTGGCGGACGCCATCAGGAACCAGTCAAAGGTGGTTAAGAACCAGCTTTTGATATCACCAAGTGCGGCATTAACCGCTGCGGGAAACACAATGGTGGTGGTCACGAACAGTATGATCAGCAAAGCGCTAGTGATAAATACGGGGTTATGGACATCCATGCCCAGGACTTCGATATTGTCGTCGCCTATCTCATGGTCGGTTTCGTAATGTTCGTAGCTGGTATCGCTCATAAACGCTCAATATTGGGGCTTGTACGGGAGAAAATATTTAGACATCAAATCTAACGCGCTGATATTACCACTACAATTACGTAAAACTGCAGATAAATCATGGATGTCGAAGTATTTTTTTGTTGACTCCGTTCGGTAAAAAGAACGCATTCCGCTAAATAAGGGTGAACACAGCGAGTAAATGTGTTTATATGCCTCTGGCAATCCATAGAACACAAAATGATTATAGTTTTAAGTAAGTTAGCCGCATCATTTGCGATTTTTTCATTGAATAGAGGCAATAAGCGTGTTGAAACGAAAATTATTAGCTAGCGCAGTCGTCGCTGCCAGCGTTACGGGTACTGCCCATGCACAGCTGGAAGAAGTATTAGTGACTGCAACCAAACGCTCCGCGAGCGTGCAGGACATCCCCATAGCAGTGAGTGTGTTGGGTCAGAAAACAATCGAGGAGCTGGGAATCACCGACTTCACTGATTACGTGATTCAGCTGCCCGGAGTGACCTCTGGCGGCAGTGGCCCGGGCCAAAATACGATTTATATCCGTGGCGTAGCATCTACTACCCCTACACTGACAACGTCCGGTGTAGCAGGGCTTTCGCCTAACGTGGCGCTTTACCTCGATGAGCAACCGCTGTCACAGCCAGGACGGAACCTAGACGTCTATGTTGCTGACATCAACCGCGTAGAAGTATTGAAAGGTCCGCAGGGAACCCTGTTTGGCGCCAGCTCGCAAGCGGGCACCGTGCGTTTAATTACCAACAAGCCTGATCCGTCAGGATTTTCTGGAAACGCGCGATTCAGCGCTGCACAGACCAGCGATGGTGACCCTAGCTACAGCGGTGAAGGCATGATCAACATTCCTATCAGCGATAGCTTCACCGCGCGTGCGGTCGTGTATGCCGACCAACAGGGTGGCTATATTGATAACGTCGCCGGTAGCGTGGATGCTTCCTCAAGCGCACGCTTTCGTCCTGCAGGAACCGTGCGTGCGAACGGCGTGCCGGTTAGTGCTGGCCGCGGTGGGTTCCAAGCTGGGGCTGATCTGTCGGGTGTAAATTTCCTGAAGGAAAGCAATAGCGACCGAACCGAAGATAACTTTAACGGCACGACGTACGCCGGGGGTCGCCTCAGTGGCCTGTGGAACATCAATGACGACTGGGATTTATTGGTGGGTGTAGCAAACCAGTCCATCGATACCGACGGCGTATTTTTTGTTGATCCTGAATTAGGTGACTTGAAAGTACAGCGTTACGAAAAAGAGTCGCTTAGTGATGATTTTGATAACTATAACTGGACACTGACAGGTCGTGTATCCGACCTACAGCTGCTGTATACCGGCGCCTATACCGATCGTCAGACCGATCAAACGGTCGATTACACTGACTACCTGTTCGTTGGTCAGTACCTGCCTTATTACATCTGCGATGCGTCCGTCACCTATCCCGGAGCCAACGCGCCTGCGGGAACGTGTCAGGCGCCCGGTATTTTTGTCAACAGTGAAACGAAGACAACGGTACAAACACATGAGTTTCGTGTGTCTAGCAGCGACGAAGAGCGCTTTCGCTACACGGTAGGTGCATTTTACAGCGAGATGGACTTGCGCGAATTGAATGACTTTACGTATCCCGGCTCAGAAAGCGCCATTGCTTCAAACGGCGTGGTCGGCTTTGGTCCGAACTTTTCTGCTGAACCGTCTTCTGCTAAAGATAAGGGGCAGTGGCCTGAAGGTGTCATTTTTCGAAATGACATAAAGCGTACCGATGAGCAAATGGCGGCATTCGCCTCGCTGGATTTTGATATTACTGATCAGTTTACAATAACCGGTGGTGCGCGCTACTACGATGTTCAAGTCGATCTGCTTGGCAGTGCACGGGGCTCGTTTGGTAACTTTGGAAAGTCGGAAAATAATGATAGCGGGGCAAATAATCTCAATGAAATCTTCAGCGGCGAGAATGACAAAGCCGAGACCGACGGGGTCATCGGCCGGGTTAGCCTGGCTTGGACACCGACTGATGATCAAATGTATTACGCAACGTGGTCACAAGGCTTTCGCCCTGGGCTGCTGAATCGCCCTGGCGGCAAAGGTCCAGGTGAATGTCCGAATAGCCCCGTAGGGGTCCCAGGCGGCTATTGTGTGCCGTTTTCAATCGACTCTGACACAGTTGATAACTATGAATTGGGCTGGAAAGTGGACTTACTCGATGGTCGCCTGCGCTTTAACGGTAGTGCGTTTTATATTGAAATCGAGGATCTGCAAACCGGCATATTCGATCCCAGTATCGCCAACCTGTTCTTTGTGGAAAACGCCGCTAACGCCGAGGTCAAAGGACTGGAGGGAGAGTTAACTTGGGCGCCAGAAAATGTAGAAGGCCTGACGCTTAGCGGTGCTATCTCTTTGCTGGATACCGAGATTACTGAAGTACTTATTCCTACCGGTGATGTCATTAAGGGTGATGAATTAGCGTTTGCTCCCGAGTTTAAAGGCAACCTTCAGGCTCGTTACCAGTGGGATTTAAACGACGGCATGCAGGCTCACGTGATGGGCAACGCGGCTTACTCAGATACGTCTTACAGCGACATCATCACCATTAACCGGATCGAATTGGATAGTTGGTTAATCGTGGGCGCTACGGCTGGTGTTAGCACTGAGGAATGGACGGCAGAAGTGTATGCTGACAATCTTACGGATGAAACGGCAGAGTTGTCAGGCAGCTTTGGCTATGACCGGGAACGTATCACGATTGCGCGGCCTCTGACGGTTGGGGTGCGTTTCTCTCTGAACTTCTAGGTTGCCGGAAGAGTTTTAAAAGCGCCCCTTGCGGGGCGTTTTTTTTGTCTGTGAATCACGCACGTCGGTTAGCTCCGTGCCGATTACTTCAGTACAATGGCGTCAATCAATAATGTGAATCGAGGTACCGGGTGACCGTTAACGAAAACGCTGAGCAGCTGCAATCTATCCAGCGACTCGTCGCGAGCGAGCAATTCGCTGTTGCGCTGGAGCAGCTTAAATCCTTGCTGGAAGAGGATGCCGACCAACCCGACGTGCTCTACATGACGGCAGTGTGTCACCGCTACCTGCGACAATGGCAGGAGGCGCAGTCTTACCTTGATCGCTTGCTGCTGCTGGCGCCTGAACACGGCCGAGGTCATCAGGAGCGCGGTCATCTGCTGCGAGCTCAGGATATGCCAAGCGCGGCTCTGCTCAGTTACCAGCGTGCCTGTCAGATAAACCCCGCGCTGGATGCCAGCTGGCGTGGCCAACTCGAAATGGCCGTGCAAGTGGGCGATGAGGCACAGGCAAATCAGGCAAGGCATCAACTGCAGCGTTTACAGGCATTGCCTAAACCGTTGGTTGCCGCGACCGACTTGCTTGCTCAACGTAAACTCCTCAAAGCCGAAAATCTCTGCCGTCAGTTTCTGCAAAAAGTCCCACGTCACGTTGAAGCAATGCGCCTATTGGCCGATATCGGTGTGCGTTTGGGTGCCA
>ENA-OSJC01002192-OSJC01002192.1-marine-metagenome-genome-assembly--contig:-NODE-2192-length-14988-cov-22.175642_pt1 | contig 14988 bp, 9 predicted proteins | sample MGYA00237885_ERZ534234 | MGnify/ENA primary metagenome ERZ534234 (study PRJEB26413, sample SAMN06343907) | marine metagenome | isolation source: coastal waters | place: Atlantic Ocean: West Antarctic... | reverse complement strand
GGTCAGGCAGGACAAGCACAAACACTTACGAGTGATACAGTTGCGGTTGGTGATGGAGCTTTACAAACAAATACTAAGTCAGCTAAAAACACAGCGATTGGTAGAAGTGCCTTAAGAAATCTTAATCACACCAGTGCTACAGATGCCTACAATACAGCGTTAGGCTTTAATGCAGGTTTATCAGTAACCACAGGCGTTCAAAACACCCTCGTTGGGAGTCTAGCAGGGGATAGATTAACAGATGCTGATGCAAATGTTGCTTTAGGTTATCAAGCTCTTACGCAAGATAGAAAAGGCAATACTTCTGTTGCTATTGGCGCTTACGCTCTTACGGCTCAAGACTTTAGCAGTGCTACTAATTCGTTTAACACAGCAGTAGGTTATGGCTCAGGTGGAGCAGTATCCTCAGGCGTTCACAACACCATAATCGGTGGTCTTGCAGGTGATGCGATGACAACGGGAAATGGAAACACAGCCGTTGGTAAAGATTCTATGGGTGGTGGAGTTGTCACTGGTAGTTATAATACAGTTCTGGGACAAGCAGCAGGTTTTTCACTGACAGGTGGTTCTAACAATTTACTTTTAGGACTTGACTCAGGACGTTCAGGCAGTCCCGGAGGTGTACACACTACATCATCTAACAGAATATCTCTAGGTGATGAAAATGTTACGAACTGCCACATCCAAGTAGATTGGACAGTAGCCTCTGACCAACGAGACAAGGCAGACTTCACAGCCCTAGATTTAGGCTTAGACTTTGTAAAAGCCCTAGCTCCTGTCACATACAAGTGGGACAAGCGCTCTAAGTATGGCGATAAGACTGCTGAAGATTATGATCTTAACGACCAGACTCCAGATGGTACTTACAAAGAAGATTGGCTAGACATAGGCTTTAAAGCCCAAGAAGTAGAAGCCCTAGAGATAGCGGCAGGATACGACAAGGACAATAAGACTAACCTAGTCTCTAGCCACACTGAAGACGGCAAGCAGATGGGTCTACAGTACAGCAAGTTTGTGCCTATCCTCGTCAAAGCAATCCAAGAACAACAAACGCTCATTGAAGCATTAACCGCAAGAATCGAAGAACTAGAAGGATAATAACTATGACCGTAGAAACAGTAGCAAGAACCGATGAAGAAAAAGCACAGCTGTACAATGCAATGCTAGGAAGCGTTAGCGTTATTACAAACGTCCTAGATGCAAGCAACGAGTTTTGCAACGACATGACAGACGCAGAAAAGAAAGAGCGTGTTATGCGTAGTGCAGGATATTGCAGTGCAGGTGTAGCACTAGCAGATTGGGGCAGTGAAGATATGTCCACCATCAATGCCGCCATAGTCTCAGGCAACGGCTACACCGCAAGCTAACTAACTTAAAGGAGATTTAACATGGCAGTAACTTGGACAATCGCACAACTAGAAAGAAACACAGACGGCAATGGCGTAGTAGTAGCACATTGGAGAGCAACAGACAGCGAAGTAGTGGGTGAAGTAACTCACACAGGCAGTAGCTATGGCACTTGTGGCTTCACACCTGACAGCACTGCTGACGGCTACACAGCCTATGCAGACATCACAGAAGCTCAGGCTATTGGATGGGTACAGGCTGACGTAGATGCTGACGCTATCGAAGAGAGCATTGCAGCGCAGATTACAGCTTCTAAAGAGCCTGTAACGGCTGCTGGCGTACCTTGGTAATGGGTATGCTACTCGACCTATATGTGCTTGCTACTTCACTGGTGTCTATTGCTAGTGTTGTATGCAACTACACAGACACCCCGAAAGATGACGCATTTGTTGCAAAGGCTTATAAAGTTTTGGAGCAGTTCGCTTTCTTAAACAACAAAGCTAAACAGTAAAGGGATCTTACTATGGCCGTAGAAGAATCAGTAAAAGAAACAGTAGATATTGTAGCCGCTTCAACAGGGCTGCTTTCTTTGGTGGCTTGGTTGCCCCCTACGGCCTCGCTGTTTACTATTGTGTGGCTGGGTATAAGGATATATGAATCCGAAACAATACAGAAACTTGTTAAAAAAAATAAAGATTAAGCCTTGTAATTTGGAGTTTAAGCCCAATATACATAGCACATTAATAAGACTTATGCAATAGTAAAAGCAAAATAAATTAAAAGGATACAAAAGATGGGTGCACCGGGAAGAGGAAATACGGGTAGTAGAGGGCCAACGCCAGAGCAAATAGCTGTGATAAAGGCAGCGCGCGAAGCCGCAGAAGCTCAACGCTTACTAGACGCACAGGCTGCAAAAGACAAAGCCGCCGCTGATAAGCTTTATGAAGAAGGGTTAGAAGCTGGTACTGTAAGTCCAGACGGTCGGACTATTACTTTTGGTGGAGGTACAGATGTAGCGCCTGTAAGCCCAGAACTCAAGAAACCATCTCCTAAAGTTTTAAGACAGGCTGAAGCAGTTGAGATAGATCCTCTTTCTGCAACTACAAATACACAGGCTGCTGAAATACAAACAATTACAGCGCCCACAAAAGCTTCGTCAGGCCAAGCAGCTTCAGCAGGCAGTGCTATTACAAGTGCTACAGGCAGCGTAGAAACTGCTAGAGCTGCGGATGCTAAAGGCGCAGAAACATATACTGCTGATAAAGCTGCTGACCTTGCAGGCACAGTCGCTGCTACAGGCCGCGTAGGAAGCGCATCAGTTGCTCGTGCTACAGATGCGAAGCTTTCTGAACGTGCTGTAGCAGCCTCTAGAGTTCCTGAAGCTGAGTTAGCTGCAAGAGCCAGAGTACAAGAGGAGTTTAACTTATCTCCAGATGCTTTAATACCTAAAGTAAATGCTGCGGGTGTTACGGTATCACCTACTCCAGACGCAGAAAAACAAGTACGTAACGCCCTTACAGATAACAGTGTTTCTGAAGGCGAGGCTGCAAAGATTGTAGGTGTTGTGGGCTACGAAGCCGCACAGCGCAGAACCGTAACTGGTAAAGCCGCTAAAGGCGCAGCAGCTACAATGCTTGCCGAAGTAGGGCAACTACCACCAGAAATTACAGCGGCTATTGTTGAAGATCCTGCAAGTGTTGAAGCATCGCTGGACAATGAACCAGTAGAAGTTAGAGCCGCTATTGCTGCACTACCTACAGAGGCTTTAGTATCTTCACAGATTGAAAGCTTGTTGGGCGGCATGGAAGATGGTGAGACTCCTTTATGGGCGCGACCTGCTGTAGCTCAAGTAGAAGCTATGATGGCTAAACGCGGCTTGTCTGTTTCGAGTGTTGGTCGAGATGCGTTGTTTAACTCTATCATTCAGTCTGCAATGCCAATAGCACAAAGCAATGCTCAAGCACTACAAACACGAGCAGCTCAAAACCTAAGCAACGAACAACAAGCTAACATGTCTACCGCAACACTAGACATGCAGAGACGTTTATCTAATAGTGCTAATCAGCAGACAGCTAACTCTCAAACAGCTCAGATGGCTCAGCAGATGGCAACAATGCAAAGCCAGTTTAGACAAGACGCTGTTATGACTACTGCTCAAATGCAGCAACAGACACGTACTCAGAACTTATCAAACCTGCAAGAAACCGCTAAAATCAATGCAATGAACGAACAAGCAATGCGGGCACAAAACTTAGGTAACGAACAGCAGGTTGAACTGGCTGAAATGCAGTTTATGAATGCTACTCAATCTGAGAACATGACAGCAAAGAATCAAGAGCGTATGGCTGAGATGCAAGTAGCTGCTGATTTCTTGTCAAAGAATGCAGGCTTTAAGCAGCAGATGGAACTTGCAAATCTTACTAACGATCAGCAACTAAAGCTTGCTAATCTTTCTGCGTTGAACCAAGCGAGTGCTGATAACTTAAATGCTTCTCAGCAAACAGAACTAGCTAACCTCAACAAGAACATGCAGACTAATCTGACTGGCGCAAAGATTGCACAGGCAATGGGTATTGCTCAATTAAATGCTGATCAACAACGTGCTGTAGGTAATGCATCTACTGTTGCTAATCTTGACATGGCTAAGTTTAACGAAGCCCAGCAAGTTGAGTTAGCAAACAGTAAGTTTATGCAGTCGATGGTTATGACAGACTTTAACGCTGATCAACAAGCAGCAATGCAAAATGCTACGGCTATGGCTACAATGGACTTAGCGAATGCTGACGCTCGTACTAAAGTAGCTGTTACAAATGCTCAAAGCTTTTTAAAGATGGACATGCTTAATCTTAATAATCGTCAGCAAGCCACGGTGCTTGATCAGCAGATGAAGCAACAGCGTATACTTTCTGATCAGTCTGCGTCTAACGCTTCTAAACAGTTTAACGCTACTTCAGAGAACCAGACAAATCAGTTTATAACCCAGATGGCAAACAACATGCAGCAGTTTAACGCAACGCAGACAAACGCTATGTCACAGTTTAATGCTTCAGAGAAAAATAAAATAGCGGCTGTAAATGCAGGGAATACTTTAGAGGCTTCAAAAGCTAACATGCAGATTGAAGCAGACATCTCTAAGTTTAACTCAGCACAAGAACAAGCGCGTGAGACTTGGAATGCTGCAAACGCTCAAGCAGTTGAACAATCTAATGTTCAGTGGAGGCGTAAAGCTAATACTGCGAACACTGCGGCTCAAAATGCTGCTAATCAAATCAATGTTCAGAATGCTTATAACATGTCAGCTATGGAGCAAACGCAAATTTGGCAGCAGCTTAGAGACGAAGCAACCTATGTGCGACAAGCGTATGAAGCGAGCGAACAACGAGAAGCTCAACTATACTCTACAGCTTTAGGAAATGAAGCTCTTACTAAAAACAGCACCACATTTAATAGTGTAACTTCAAGTGCTATCAACAAATTAACAGAAGCTTAAGCGGAGAAAACAATGGGATTTTTTAGTAAAGTTTTTAAGGGCATTAAAAAAGGCTTTAAAAAAATAGGCAAGGGCATTAAAAAGGGCTTTGCAAAGTTTGGCAAGTTCATGGGTAAGCTCGGTATAATGGGTCAAATCGCTATGATGTTTATTATGCCCGGAATTGGAGGGGCTTTAATGAAAGGGCTTGGAGGCATAGGACAATCATTAATGACCGCAATGGCCGGTAGCGGTAATATTATTCTTCAAGGGGCTGCTAAAGTAATGCAAGGCGCAGCAAACTTTGTAAGCAAAGCAAGCAACGTGTTTCGGAATGTAACCGAAGGCGTTACAAACTTTGTAGGCGAATTTTCTAAGACAGCCGCTAACAAGCTTTCAAGCTCTTTGGGTTTCCAGAAAGTTCCGTTTGCAGATGCTTCTTCTACTTTCTTTACAGGTGGAGACAGCGCATGGGCTAAGTCAACTGGTAAGCTTACTACCCGCATGACAAATCTTACAGCAAGTAAAGATACTATTAAGGCTTTAGATTCTGCTGCACAGTCTTTGCGACAGTCTCCAATTGGCGCTGGAACAATGACAAATAAAACGACAGTAGGTAGCGGGGCGTCTACTGGAACATTTGCTGAGACAAGTACTGGAGTTACTGATTCAATATTAGCAAATCCTGATGATAATCTGAGCGCCTTTGATCTTAAAGAAAACCTTATGGAGACTGCAATAACTGATCTTGATATAGCACAAACGCAAGAGTTTGCTATGCAAGATATGGTTGATCAAATGACAATAGACCAAGACAAAAGCTGGTTTGAATCAGGAAAAGACTTGTTATCAGAAGGCTGGGACAACGCTAAAGCAGCAGCCCGTGACGAAGTTACAAACTTTGGTTCTAATACTATTAAACGTCTAGCTGATGCGCCCGTAGCAGGAATAGAAATGGGCATTAAAGCAGGAATCTCTAATCGAATTGCTGGTGAACTAAACCCAGAAGAGGAGCAGTACGCAAGCTCAGGTGCTGCTCAATTTCAGCAAGTAGACGTAGGTGGCGGTCAAATACTTCAGATGCCTGAAGCTAATTACGGCGTTAACATGGGCGGTTCGTTTGGTAACGCAGCGGTTGTAGACGGATACTATTCCCACATGAATTCATTAAGTAACGTAAACAACGTAGGACGATAAGATTATGGCTGACATGCTGACAGAAATGGACACCCTTCAGGGCAAAATGGATCGACCTATTCCCGGCGAATCTTTAACAAATGATCCTGAAAACCCAGCACCCTTTGAACAAGCTCCAGAGATGACAACAGTTAACCAAGCTTGTGAATATCTGTGGGATAAATTTACTGAGCCAGAAACCTATCAAGCTGTTTTAGAAGCAATTGCAGAAGGCACTCCAATTATGAACTTGGTTCAGGTTGTGCTGTATGACGGCTTTACTAAAGGCAAGTGGAATCCTGATCTAATGTTAATGATTGCTGAGCCTGCTACGTATATGCTAATGGCTTTGGCAGAACGTCAAGACATCCCAATGACCATTTACGAAGGCGAGATGGAAGATGAGCAAGATGAAGAGATGTTGTTTGGCACTACTTTAAGTGACGATAAAATCCAAAGATTAAAAGAATCTAAAAATACTGGAACTGTACCGGCTGGAATACTAACGCCTGAAATGGAACAAGAGCTAGAGACTCTTCCAGAAGTAACAGCTCAACCCCAAGAGAGTTTAATGTCTCGTCCTGAAACACCTGCCGCAAACACTGAGAGTTTGATGGCTGCACCTGTTGGAGAAGAAGTATAATGGCTAAAAAACCTCAAAGCATTTCAATCTTAGGCGAACAGCTTCTTGGTGAAGCCCGTCAAAGAAATACCGATCGTGAAAATAAACAAAGAAAGCGCGAAAAGAAAGCAGCTCTTATTGAGTTTGGTATGGATACCTTTAGCAAAATAGGCAGCGCAGTCCTTAAAAAGAAGAACGATGCGTTTTTACAGCAAGAAGGGTTTTACGCAAAGAACGCTATCTTTCAATCTAACTTAAAAGAAGATCAACGTGCAGTTGCACGGCTCGGTGAAAGCACAGCTTTTAAAGGCGGTCAAGACGCTTACTTTAATGCTAGTGCGAAGGCTGTTCTTGAAGCCCTTCCAGAACATGCAGCATATAAAGCTAAAACGAATGCTGATGATTACAATGCTTACATGTACACCGCTGCAATTAAACTGGCAGGAGAGCAAAAGAAAAATACAGTTGACAATGCAAAGATAGCTGAAAGTCGTTTAAGTGAGTTTGGCGCAAACCCTGAGTTAGCGTATAAAAACGAAGCTCTTAAAGGCCGTTCTAGCAATATGTATGATGCTATGACAATGCCGATTGTAAATTTATTTGCAGGCAACGATAGCCGCACAACTCAGCAGGCTATTGGAGATAACATTACGGATAAAGGTGGCATAGGTGCTACTGGAAAAGTTGATCCTAAAGTTGTTAAGTCTATCTTTGAAACGTCAGGTAACTATACGTATGCGCTTCAAGATGCTTTAGAAATAGAAGAGTACCGTAAGACATTTGGTGAAGGCGCACAAAATCTTCGAGATCTTGGTATTCAATACGGCGAATTCAAAACTCTTGACATATCAAATGGCAAGGGAGGCTCAATGAAAGTAAGTGTACGCCAACAATCTAATAATGGCGTACGAACTAAAATAGTGGACGCAGCCGGCCAAGACTTGTCTCAACTCGTTGCCGATAGTCAATCTAATATTAATCAACGTATAAGAAATTTAAATCCTGAAACAGTTCAACAAGTAGCTGCAATTGCCAGAGCAACGCTTACTCCCGAAGATAAAGAGCTGTCAAATAGTTATATAGAAAGCCTTCTTCCTAAAGACGCTACAGCAGCACAAATAACAGCTACTAATCTACAGCACTTTGGCAAAGTAGAAATTTTGAGTAAGCAGCTATATAAAAGATTTAAGGGCATTGAAGGATTTGATAGCGCCTTTGCAACGCAGTGGGCAAATCAACAAATGGTAGAAAACATTAGGTTGGGATTAAAAAAAGATAAGTACTTTGGCTTCGGGTCTGATGCTTACAACTCAAATTACGGACTGCTAAGCGGAGACGATCTTTATAGCAAAGAGCTATCTCTAATGGCTTTATCTTCTTTAAGAAATAACAGCAGAGCAAGTACTCTTCTTGTTGGGTCAGCGGAGACACCACCAGCACTATTAATTGCAATTTTATCTACGCCCGCAAGTCAAGCAGCTATTAATGCTAGAACGCCGTTACAACAAATGAGTGCTAAAAAGCTTAGTGATGATTTAATAGATAGCGGGTTTATTACTGCGCCTGCTCCTGTGGCAACACCTAGTCTAACTGAAGAGGCAAACAACGCGGCTAAAACTATTGCAGGAGTTTCAGAACTAAGCAAAACGCCTGTCAAGCAGACTTCTAATCTTATTGCACCAATACTAGAAATGGTAGGTATTGGGCCAATGGCTGTTAGAGGAACACCAGAACAGCAACAACAATTAAAACAATATAGGGCTGCTAAATCAGCTTTAAAAGAATATAGGCGCGTTAAAAACTTAAAGCCTCAGACCACAGATAATATGACTCTCAAATCTCTCAGAGCTATACAAGAAGCAGCACAAGCAAAATATGACAAGTACGTTGTAACTTACCAAGCCCAATATCAGAAATAGACAAAAGGAAAAGTTTAATGTCAGACTCACAACGTATAGATCCTTTAGCAGGCTACGCAGCTAATACAGAAATAAATAGTTCGTTAAAAACTGTTTCAGACTTTGAAGAAAGCTCGACTGTACAAAAGAACTACGGCATTGTTATGGACGCACTTGCTCGTAATAAAACTGTAACTAGTGGATTGTTAGACACTGCTGCTTATTCTGATGATGGCCCTGCTGAGTTCTTGCGCGACATTACTGTGCGTATTGGTACTAAAGTAAACTTAGCAACAGAAGCTAAAGACTGGTCAGACGAAGAAAAGAAAGCCTTTAACGATCTTCAAAAAGACTTTGACAATGTATCTGTTACTGGCTTAGGCGAGTGGGCAACAACCATTAAAGACTATGGCATTGATGCAGTTGCAAACCTTGAGGCAATCCCTGCTATTGCTAGTTTAATATTCCAAGGCGGCACGGGCGCAGCAGCAACTCAAGTAGCTTCAAGAGCAGCTCTAAGTAAGACACTTGCCAAAGTTGCAGCAGCCGCACAGCCCACGACTAAGACAGGCTTTGCTACGTATGGAGCAGCCTTTGGCACTGCTGAGGATGTTGCGTTACAGAACCTAGAAATAGGCACAGGTGCGCGAGAAGATTATAGTGCTGGTCAAACACTAGTTACCGCCGGTATGGGTGCAGTAGCTGGTGCAGGACTTAAAAAAGGTATGGAGATGTTTCAAGGACGCAATGCTAGTAAAGTTGCGCGTGAAGCAGCTCGAAAGGATTTAGAAGTTGCAGATAACTCTACGGTTCCTGAGTCAGAAGGTGTTAACGTCTTTGAAGAAGGTATCAATAACGGTACTATCCCTACTTCTGCTAATGACATCATGGTAGATTTAGAAAAACTTAAAAACCTTACGCCTGAAATACTATCTAAAATGCTGAATGATGTTAAAAACCCTATTGTGTTTAAACGCAATCAGCTTGTTAAAGAGCTGGGTGGTGGTGAAGAAACAGTAGAAGAGATTAACAACATCCTATTACAGGCTGTTGCATCTGGCGCAACAGGAGAACAAGTTAAAAGTAAAATGGCTCACGGCCTGTGGAAAACAGCCACTAGCTTAACAGGAAAGGTTTACGGAAAAGCCCCAGGAATTCTTACGCCTTATACAAAGTTCTCTAACAGCGCAAAGAGCTTACAAGGCTTGTTGAACTATCAGTTTAACATTGGCTACAGAACTACTGAAAAAGTTGTAGGCATGGACTTCTCGGAAGTTGCTACTCGTATTACTGGCACTTTGAACAATGAATTCATGGCTGCTCTTGAGCCTATTGCAATGCACTCACTTACAGGTGAAGTAGAAGACTCTGTAAACACAGCTTTAAACTTAGCTGTTCGTGGAACAATCACAGGCAACAAGAAGATTGATCTTGCTGCAAAGCAAATACAAAACAACTTGAAAAAGATTGGCCGCCAGTTAAAGAAAGAAGGGCTTATCCAGCACGAAGTTGAGAACTATGTTCCGCGTATGTGGGATCGCAAAGCTGTTGAAGAAAACCAAGATGCTTTAGTAAAATTGTTGATGAAAGAAAAAGAAGCTGCTACTGAAATTGAAGCAATGGACATTGTTGCTGGAATGTTGGATAAAGAAAACCAACTTTCTGCTGGCACTAGTGGTCATTTCTTTTCGTCTAAACGTGTGTTTGATAAAATTAAAGACGAAGCTAGTTTAGCTCAGTTTTTAAACCAAGACATTCGTGCGACTATGCTTAGCTACAACTTTCAAGCTGGTAAGTCTTTGGCTAAAAAGAAAGTACTGGGTGTTACAAACGAAGAACAGTTTATCAATAAGTGGGTCAACAAGATTAATGCTGAAATGGGTGAGGCAGGCCAAGCTTTAACTAAAAATGAAAAGCAAGACATGGTAGATTTATATCGTGTTGCGACAGGTGAAAACTTAGAGCGTTACGGTACAAAGGCGCAGAATGCCGCAGATGCATATCAGTTAACTACTCGTGTAGCATTGCTAGGCTTTGCAACTGTAAGCAGCTTAACAGAAATAATGATTAATCTAAGCAAAGCTGGGTTTAGGAATACTATTAAAGGTTTTGCAGAAGCATCTGAGCAGTCCTTTAAAAATGTTACGAAAGACCTACACTCTGATCTTCAAAGCCGCCATGGTTTAACAGCCAACGAAGCTCATAGAGAGCTACAGTCTGTGGGCGTAGCAATGGATCAATCAATGTCACAGCTTGGAAATCGTATTGCGGGTGACGATTTAATCAACGAGAAGATGCAGCAAGCAAACAACAAGTTCTTTAGAATTACTATGCTTGATCAGTGGACAAAGTATGTACAGCGTACTTCTTTTGCAGCAGGTAAAAACTTTATTCAAGATAATATTGAGCACCTTGCTAAGCACGGCAACATGCCTGAAAACCGCAAGACCGCTACACTCATTGGAGAGTTAAATGAGCTGGGCATTGATAGTAAGCAAGCTACTGAGTGGTTTAACAGCGGAGCTAAAAGAAGTGACGAGTTCTATCAGACAATTATTAATGGCGCAGGACGATACACTAATCAAGTAATTTTAAACCCTACAGCAATGTCAGGATTAAAGCCGCTGCTACACTCTAAGCCAACGACTTCTATTTTGTTTGGTTTAATGGGATACCCAGCAGCATTTACAAACACTGTTCTTAAAGGTGCTGTGCAAAAAGGATTTCAAGACCCTGTACGTAACGGTGCTAAGCTCGCAGTAACAGGTTTGTTAATGACTGAAACTGCACGTATGACTAACTGGATTAGAAGTCGCGGCGAAAGCGAAAAGGATAAAAGCAATACAGAGATCTATGGCGCAGCTATGGCGCGTTGGGGAGCTTTTGGTATTGGAGCAGATCAGCTTATACGGGCCGGTAAAACTGCTAAGTATACTGGAAAGCCCGGAGCTGCTTTAGTCACTGCACCCTTTGGCCCTATCGTGGGTGATGCTGCTAACTTAGTGTTGCGCGGCCCTGCTCAAGTACTAGGAAGTAAAATTCCCGGAAGTTCTATGGGCAACGCCATTGTTGGCAAAGAAAGTATGCAGGAGTTTAGAAAACTTACACGCGAAATGGATGCAAAATTGTTAGATGCTATAACAAAAGATGATGTATTCAAATCTACAATGTATAATACTGGTGGTGAAGTTGATGTGCCTAATGCTCCTGCTGAGCCTGATGAGCGTATAAATAAAATAACTGGACAGCCGTATAACTACGAAGCTGGGTCAGCGTTTATGGATGCTGACGATCCTTTAAAGACTTTACGTTCTGGGTTTGTGCTAGGTGGTGCTACTAAACTAGCTACTAAAGCTTTAAGTGCACTAGGTCAAAAGATTGATGACAGTACAGACAACATGTTTAAGCCTGAGATTGTAGAAAATATTGCGGAGCGTGTTGAAAATATTAAATATCAAAACACTACATTTGATGACCCCGACCTTCCTGCTATGTATGATGATTTTGAGCTAGAAGAACTAAGCGCATATGTTGACGGAACTGTCACCAGTCAACTACGCGAAAGAGTAGGTAGAGACGTTACAGATGATCTTGCAGATGACTTTGATGAAATAGGTGGCGGAGAGTTTAGTGTAGAGCGAGGATACACGCCTGAAGAAATAGAAGAGTTTGAAATGACAGGGTACTTAGCAGACGAGTTTGATATGGACGGTTCGTTAACCCAACAAATAAATGCTGAGATACAAGATTTAAAACTTAACCACACGATGTTAAATGCTGAAAACTTAGACCCTGTGTCAGAAGACGCAGTTGAGGGCATGAGTAAGATTGTAGATTATTTTTCAGAAGTAATTAAAAATGAACCTGTAGGAGCTAACCTCACTGAAGCTGGCACACGGAAGGCTGCGCGTTTTCAACTTGCTAAGTTGCTTAACGAGTCAGAAGACCTTGAAAGTATTCAAGACTTAATTGAAACGCTTCCCGGAATTAGTGTTCCTAAGAGCACAGATGAAATGCTTACTACTGATCAACGAGCTTTAAATTTTGAAGCGTTCTTAAAAGACTCTCAAGAAACAAACATGTGGTATAGGGCTGTCAAAGGCTTTAACACTGGAGACTCTGAAATTGCGTTTGCTTTTCCTAGAGAGCTGGGGCTGCATATTGGAACTTCGGGCCAAGCAAACTTCATGGCTGTTAAAGCTGTAGATGAAGACGTAGCAATTAATAAATTTTCAGTGGCTTCTTTACAAGGCGAGAGCATGTCTAAAAAAGAAGTGCAAGCTTTCTTTGATAAAACTGTAAAACGAGAAGGTGCTCATAGTCCTGTGTCAATAAGTCGTGGGTATATTTCTGTTAAGAACCCTTTAGTGCTAGAAGAAGACATGGGTACGTGGGCGGTAGATGATATGCTTTTAAATTCTACTAATAGAAACAACTTGATTGCCGCTGCTCGTGAGCAAGGAACTTTGAGTAAAGATGCAATTAGCAACTTAAATCTTTTAACTCGTGAAGCAGAAGAGTTGATGAATTTTAAATTAGACATTGAGTCTATGCAGTATACATATTTAGAAGGCGCTGAAGAAGCTTTAACAACTGGATACAAGAAGAGCACTACGCTTCCAACAGTATATAAAGGCTTGACTAGTGCTTTTCAGTATGAAATAGCAAGTGCTAGGCTTACTAAAGACTTACAGTACTGGATTAAGTCTCAGGGTTTTGACTCAGTTAAGTACCGAAACACTGTAGAGTCTTCTTTTGAAGGTGAAAGTGACTACTCTTATATCTTGTTTGAACCGCAACAATATAAAACTGTTAACAGTAACTATAATGTTAAAGACCGTAGGCAAGCATATGCAGAAGGCGGTGCAGTAGGCTCTCACAAAATTAAAGCTGGCGAAACTCTTTCTAGCATTGCAAATAAATACGGAACAAGTGTAGATGCGTTAGTGGCGCTCAACAGCATTGAAGATGCAAACCGTATCTATGCTGACGATGTTATTACTTTGCGTTCAGACGCACCTGCGGAAGCAGCTCCAGAATCTCCTAGTATTTTTGAAGGCGCTTCAGAGACTGTACAGCAACAACGCGAAAGTCTTGCAAGCCAAGTAGATTCTGCAATGTCTACAGTGGGCCAAACTGTTGGTGAGGTACAAGATGCAGCCGCTGAAGCTGTTGAGGACACTGCTGAAGTAGCAACAGATGTCGTAGAAGCAGTAGGCGAAACAGTTACCGATGCTAAAGTAGCACTAAGTGATACAGTAGAGTCTGTAACTGCGGGAGTTTCTGAAGGTGTTGAAGCCGTAAGTACTTCAATCTCTGAAGGCGTTGAAGCTGCTAAAGAAAAAGGAGCTGATCTAGGTGCTACAGTTTCTGAAGGCGCATCGGCAGCAAGCAGTTACTTTGGTGACACAGTTGATGACGCTGTTGACGCTGTTAAAGCAGGAGCAAGCAGTACTCTAGACAAGCTGAAAGACATGTTGAGTATTGATGTTATGGGTGACATGACTATGGATCAAGTCAGAGAAGCTAATGCGCCTCAAAAGGTTCCAGAAGCTACACTGCCTGAGTTACGTGATTTAGACTTTAGTGCTAGTGGTCGTACAGCAGAGAACATGACGGGTGCTACAGCGGAGCCAAGAGAAACATCTTTAATGGGTGACATGACAACAGAGCAAGTAAGAGAAGCAAATGCTCCCGAAGCTCCTGACCTTACAATGCTTGAGCCTACTGAAGAAGATATAGAAAGTGTTTCAGATTCTAATATTCCAAATATAAATGATTTGTTTAATGTTCCAACTGTATTAAGAGCTTACGCTGGAGGAATGCTTTCAAGTGGTGTTTGGACTGAAGACATTCTACCAACAAAAGAACTAGAAAGACTGCAAGAAATTTCAGTGTCAAACATTAAACGAGGAAAAACTGGGATTAGCTATAGCGATTATGATAGTGTCGGTGGTAAAAAGGTTGGGTATAAAATGAAAACTCCTGATCTTAAAGACCCTAGTATTAATTTAAAGTTTACAATTGGAACAGGAAACCTTGTTCGAGACGGAGATCAGGTTGTAGCTGCTGACGAGTATGACTTTGGAAAGAAAGGAGGTATTGGCGACAAGGGTATCGTAGCTAAAATGGGTTACTTAGCAGAAAGTGCTTCTGAGTATATGGATGGTAACATTGCAACTTATGGTTTAGCACATAAAATTGCTGAAGCTGTCGGCCCAAATCCCGGCGAAGGCCCGTCTATTCGAGTTAAGCTAGGTACAGCTTCTGAACTTGGGTTGTCTGAAAAAGAATTCAACAGTCTACCTACTTTAGAAAACTATACTACTACAAACAAAGATCGGATTAAACAACGACCAGTCCGTAACTTTTTAAAATCTATAGGAGTGCCAGTAGATGTTTAAATATTTTAAACTAGAAGATTTTGATTGCCAAGAAACTGGCGACAACGAGATGGACGCGGAGTTCATTCATAA
>ENA-OSJC01002189-OSJC01002189.1-marine-metagenome-genome-assembly--contig:-NODE-2189-length-14998-cov-5.023792_pt1 | contig 14998 bp, 13 predicted proteins | sample MGYA00237885_ERZ534234 | MGnify/ENA primary metagenome ERZ534234 (study PRJEB26413, sample SAMN06343907) | marine metagenome | isolation source: coastal waters | place: Atlantic Ocean: West Antarctic... | reverse complement strand
TATGACCCGTCACAAGCACGTTTGATTGCGCAATGTGACATCAACAATGGCGTTGATCGACTCATCAACTGGGAGCTAGATCCGAACTTAGAGCTCTTGATGCCTCAGGATATGACTTTGGAAGCCAATGACGATGGTCTTCAAATGAGCTTTGTTGTGAAGGAGGACATTTTTGCTACTGGCACGGACAAGCGCTTGGTTAACCACAAGCCCTACTACTTCTCTGTTGTTGCCTATTCTTACAATGAGTACCAGTCCTTCAATCAGGTGACAAGCCCTAGTGGCCAGCGCAAGCCATTCTTGTCAGGACGTAACAATGTGAAGCTTTACGAGGGTCTACCACACTTGGTTGGATCAGAGTCTGACGGCACAATCCAGAATGCAGAATACGGCTTCTCTCCAGTGATTACTCGTCTTGAAGGAACAGGCAATGGCGGTAACTTCATGCTACTTGATCAAGCTTCTGAAGACTACATCTTGCAAAACTTTACCATGTCTACCCCAACTTATGTTGGCGGGTATGGACCGGTGAATGTGAAAGTGGTTGATCCATTGAAAGTTCCATCGGGTCGATTCTACTTAATTTTTGATGGCACAGGCAGTAGCGCCCGTTGGAGCATTGAAGATGAGAATGGCAATCTCATAGCTAATTCCTTGACCGACTTGACCTTCATCAATGAGCAAATTATCAGCCAAATTGGCTTGTCAGTTGAAATCCGCGATCAAAAGTACCCGGGTAACGACAACACCAATGAGCGCAATGGCGGGATGTTGGAATCTGAGATTGTTTTTGAAGACCCCACCAAGCAATGGTTGACTTGGGTGAGGGATGATGATAACTACGCACCAACTAACTGGGTATTGGCTGGAGCCAATGACGTCTCGACGGCACCTGGCATGTACTATTCCGACTACCCTAATGATGGAAAAGGCATTTTTGGAAACATCTTGGATGGCGCATGGGCACCATTCACATATGTTAGCTCATCAGGTAGAGGCTATGACAATGGCAACATTTATGGCATGGGCCCCGCTGATTCAGCCATGGTGGCATTTGCCATGCGCCGCAATATTGCTGAACTGCACTCAATTGACGTTGTGTTCACGTCAGATAAATCTAAATGGACGCGCGTTCCTGTGATTGAATTGGGTGAAGACCAGGTGTTGACAGAGGGGGGCAAAAAGAAATGGCGTTTGCGCGGCGGCTCTTCATGGGATCTTGTCAATGGCGACATGGTACGTAGCAGCACAAGCACAGGCTGGTCCTGGTTCCCGGGTTATGCCATTGATTTGGAGACGGGCACACGATTGAATTTAGCCTTTGGCGAAAACTCTTGGATGGTTGGTGACAATGGCAGAGATATGCTTTTTAATCCAAGTTCACGACAATACACCTTCCCTGCAGATCCTGTGACTGGCGGCTACAAGTTTGGTGGACAGCATTACTTGTATGTCTTTGGACCGAGTTACCGTAAGGGATTGACCAATGTAGACCTCGCGTATGCAGGCTCTGATGAGGCAGACAATCCGCTGAAGACAGACTTAGAGAACATGAATTCTCCTTTATTCCGTTCCAATGTCACCAAAGGATTGATGTGGGTATCTATCCCAATGATGGATAGGCGCTTTGATGGCACAGACTTGTATACAAGCATGCCTTCTGATGTAACCGTCCGCTTGCGTGTAGCACGTCCTTATGAAAAGTATGAAGGTGATGGCAGCAACAGCAAGAACCCCAAGTACGAATTCAACACAGAGGATATTGCAGTGATTAAGGCCAATGACTCAACAGCACAAAATATGCTGGAGCAGATTCGTGTGGTGCCAAATCCATATTTCTCCATGAGTGCCTACGAGAAGTCACAGCTAGATAACATGGTTAAGATCACCAATTTGCCTGAACGCTGTGTGATTAGTATCTATGCTGTGGAAGGTTCCTTGGTTCGTACGCTGTCTAAGGACAACACTGATACATGGATATATTGGGATCTCAAAAACAATTACCAAGTTCCGATTGCCTCCGGCATGTACATCATTCACATTGACGCGCCCGGCATTGGGCAAAAAATTGTGAAATGGTTTGGCACCCTCCGTCCATTTGATCCAACCGGATTCTAAATAGCATTGATTATGAATATGAAACGAACTTTCATCACCCTAAGTGTCATGGCCGCCATGGCCATACAAGGAGGTAACCCTGTGCGATCTGGCTCAGCCGGCGCCCCTGAATTGTTGATAAATCCATGGGCTCTTACCGCTGGATGGGCAGAGGCTAACACAGCTAATGTTATGGGTCTTGAGTCCCTGTACGGTAACGTAGCAGGGTTGGCCTATGTAGACAAATTCCAGTTTGGCTTAGCTAACACCCAATGGCTTGTTGGTACAGGCATTCAATTTAACACTGCAGCTTTTGCAACGCCAACTGGTAATGGTGGCGTTTTAGGTGTCCATATTTCCAATATGAATTATGGTGAAATTGAAGTGACAACCACGGAGCTTCCCGATGGAGGCGCTGGCTATTTCAAGCCAACATCCTCTATCATTGGCGTGGGCTATGCTAAGCAATTCACCAATAGTATCTATGGTGGCATCAACATCAAGATGTATAATTCTAGCATTAGTAACTTGACGGCTACTGGTGTGTGTTTTGATGCAGGTGTCCAGTATGTGACAGGTGAGGATGACGATTTCCGATTTGGTATCACTTTGAGAAATATTGGTCCTTCATTTGGTTACAGTGGTGATGGCATGTCCATCATATTGCCTGTGCCAACGGGATCGCACTCATCAAGATTTCTGAGCGGCACGGAGGATTTTGAATTGCCAACGCAATTGAGCATCGGCATGTCTAAGCGTTTTGACCTTAGCAGTGATCACCGCATTGAAGTTGCAGGAAATTTCATTTCTAACTCCTTCAAGAAGGATCAGTTCACTGCTGCATTTGAGTATGGGTTTAAAAGCCTATTTGCTGTCCGAATGGGCTACGCAGCATTTGACAACCGACTTGATGGCATAGCAACAGAGGCCATGGCTGGACCCTCTGCTGGCTTTAGTGTCAATCCTGAAACTGGCAATGGAGGAAGCATGAATTTGAGCTATGCTTACCGAATGACTAACGGGGCCTTTGGAGGTATTCACACACTTGGGGCGACTTTCATTCTTTAAGTCTACCATGTATTACAGGCAACAGAGATCCCTTGTGGGTCTCTTTTGTATTATTAGAAGGTATCATGAGCATCAATTATTACACCGAAGAGGGCTTTCAGAAGCTTAAAGAGGAGATCGATCACTTGAAAACGGTGGAGCGACCTAGCATCTCTGCACAAATTGCTGAGGCCCGCGACAAAGGCGATCTCAGTGAAAATGCGGAATACGATGCTGCCAAGGAGGCACAAGGCATGCTTGAAATGAAAATTGCCAAGCTTGATAACATCATGTCAACAGCTAGGGTGGTTGATGAGACCCTGTTGGACGACTCCCAGGTTCGCGTGCTATGTACTGTTTCATTGAAGAACCCAGCTAATGGCATGGCCTTCAAATACACCTTGGTTGCAGAGCAGGAAGCTGATGTAAGAAAAGCAAAAATCTCTGTCACATCACCCATTGGCAAGGGGCTTTTAGGCAAGAAAGTGGGTGACATGGTCGACATCCAAGTCCCCAATGGCACCATGCAATTGGAAGTAACTGGCATCAGCCGCTAAGGCATGACCAGCATCTTCACAAAGATTATTCAGGGTGATATTCCATGCCATTGGGTTGCGGAAAACGATAAGGCTATAGCCTTTTTAGACATCAGGCCCTTGACTCGAGGGCACTGCTTGGTGGTCCCTAAAAGGGAAGTGGACAAACTCTTTGATCTGCCAGAAGCAGATTATTTGGCCTTGTGGTCCTTGTGCAAGCAAGTGGCTCAGGCTGTCGAAACCTGCATGCCATGCAATCGAGTAGGGGTTGCTGTGTTAGGCTTTGAGGTACCCCATGCGCACGTGCACTTAGTGCCTATTCGAAGTGAGGAAGATTTAAATTTTTCCAACCCAAAAATGGTTTTCACTCAGGAAGAATTTGCTGCCATTGCCAGTAAGATAGCTCAGGCTATCACTCACTGAATCCGATCAGGATTGGCCTTAAGAAAGGCGTCCCAGCTTGATGTGGTCTTTTTCCTCCCTTGTTTGGCCTTCGGTTGGTTGGGAATCACCTGATTGATGCTGTAGGCATGGCAAGTTGCAACAGCTAAACCATCCGATGCGTCGGTTGAGGCAGGCACCTCGGATAAACCATAGGTTGCGGCCACCATGCCTGCCACTTTCTCCTTGCTGGCAGACCCGCTGCCTGTGACAGCCTGTTTCACCCGGCGGGGGGAATACTCTGTCACCGATGCTTCATGTGCCAGCGAAGCGGCCATGATGATGCCCTGAGCCCGCCCAAGTTTCAGCATGGATTGAATGTTCTTACCAAAGAAGGGGGCTTCCATGGCGACTTGGTCTGGCTGATGTTCCTTCAAGATATGGCCCATGGCCACGTAGATGTCTTCCAGCCGCTCAAATGGGCTGCGCTTGCTGTCAAATTTCACATGATCGCATGCCAGGCAAGTCAATTTCTTGCCTTCCACTGCAACAACCCCATAGCCCATGATGATGGTGCCGGGGTCAATCCCAAGGATGATGAGCCGGTCAGGCTTGTCATCCTTGTCGGTCATGTTTGTGGGTTGAATAGGCCTGTTGCAATAAAGGAACTGGGTGACTGGTAGAGTCGCAGGCCAAATGCCGGCGCAGCAGCCATCAAGTGATCAAAGAGTGATGAGACAATAGCCTCGTATTGAACCCATCGGATTTCTTTGGAAAAACAATAAATCTCCAGCGGCACACCTGTTGCCCCAGCCTGCAATTGGCGAACCATGAGGCTATGCTCACCTGAGACCATGGGGTGCTCTTTGAGGTAGGCCTCTATGTACATGCGGTAGATGCCAATGTTGGTTAGATGTCGACCGTTGAGGTTCCTTGATTTATCGACACCTTTTGCCTTGTTTTCTGCTTGAATTTCATCCAACCGGGTTCCGATGTAATCGCGGACACGTTCGATGCCCTTGAGGTCTTCAATCAAGGCATCACTACAAAAGGACACAGAGTCTAGATCCAGCACCAGGTGGCGCTTGATGCGACGCACTTCAGAGCTTTCCATGCCACGCCAGTTGATGAAGGAATCAGAGACAAAGGCCTTTGAGGGAACCGTGGAAATGGTCTTGTTGAAGTTGCGCACCTTGACGGTGGTTAAGTCAACAGAAATCACATCACCATCAACCCCATATTTATTGAAGGTGATCCAATCCCCTTTGCGAACCAGGTCAAACATGGTGATTTGAAAATTGGCCAACAATCCGGTGATGGCGTCTTGAAAGATCAACATCAAAATGGCTGTGGTTCCAGCTAAGGCACCCATCAAGGTGCCTAGCGAGGTGCCCGTGAAAATAGAAATGATGGCTAGCAGACCCACAAACCAACTGATGACTTGAACCAGGGTCTGAATGGATTGCACCGGCTTGTTCACATATTTCTCATGATTTTCCAAGACGTGAACGGTTGCTTTTGCCGCTCGATTGATGGTGATAACAGCCTGGTAGATAATCAAGGCTGACAACAGATTTTCCAATGGAGCAATCCAGCTTTCAGCCTCTGCAAAGACCAATGGGATAAAGGAGCGTACCGCCAACAAGGGAATCAGATGGATGGCTGCTTGGAATACTTTTTCTTTCAAAAAATGGTCATCCCAGATGATGTTTGATCGCTTCACAAGGCGGCTCAAGGCGGTGAGAACTATTTTTCGAACGATGAAATCCATCAACCAACTTGCTATGAGTAGCACCAGAAGGTCTACTGCAATGGTTGTGAATGCGACTAGGCTGCTTGGCAGGTCGTATTGGCTGAGAAAATCCCTTGTCCAATGCCCGGGATTGATGTGCTGTGGGTCCATGAACCAAAGTTATTCAATCTCTTGTTGCCAATCGACAAATTCCCTACTTCAAGGCATGATTTATGTACATTCGGGCTGTGAATTCCATCCTCCGAACCATTTTCATGAAAAAGCAGATCAAATACATCCTTCCGGCCCTTGTCATCTTAGCCATTGCGACGTGGAGTTTTAGCTGGCTTGACGCCAATCAAAAGAAAGAGGCAGTCGTCATGCAATTGGTCTATGACGCCTTGTCATCTGTGCATTTTCAGCCAAGGGCCTTTGATGACAGCTTGTCGGCGGAGGTCTACGATGCGTTCATTGAGTCCTTGGATTCAGAGAAGCGGTTCTTGCATAGCGGAGACCTTGAAGCCCTTTCGCAGCACCGTTTACTTCTAGATGACCAAATCAAAGCGGGTAGCACAGATTTCTTTGATGAGGCCATGGCCATTTTGGCCAATCGGATTGAAACAGCTAGAGGGCAGTACGTGGCCTTGCTCAATGAGGTTGTTGATGTGACCTCGCCTGGTGAGCTGCAAGGAGATGCCAGTAATCGGAACTACTTCGCGGATGATAAGGACATGACCCATTATTGGGCATCCTACATACAATTCAGGGTGGTTAGCCGCCTCCACGATAGAAAGCAACACGCTGACAGCGCGAAGGCATTAGGCTTTGACCCCCAGCACGCCGATTTCAAGGAGCTAGAAGTCAAGGCCAGAGAGAAAGAAATGGATATCCATGACAGCTGGTTCAAGAACATGGATGAGATGGAGCGCACAGACTGGTTTGGCCTCTACATGAACGCCTTTGCAGGGGCCTTTGATCCCCACAGCAGTTACTTTCCCCCTAGGCAGCAGGAGAGCTTTGAGATTGAAATGACCGGCCAATTGGAAGGCATTGGCGCGTCCTTGATTCAAGACGGGGATCACGTGAGAGTCTCAGCCATCGTGACGGGTTCAGCTTGCTGGAAGCAAGGGGAATTAGCAAAGGATGACTTGTTGATTGCTGTTGCGCAAGGGGACAAGGAGCCGGTTGACGTGGTTGGCATGACAACAGAAAAGGTTGTTCAATTGGTTCGTGGCAAAAAAGGAACTGAGGTGCGATTGACAGTTCTCAAGGTGGATGGTTCAGAAATGGTCATTGCCATTGTTCGGGACGTGGTTGAAATTGAAGCAACATTTGCAAAGTCAGCTCGCCTTGGGGATGATGGTAAAACGGGTTACATCCGCTTGCCAAAGTTCTACGTTAACTTTTACCAAAACCGTAACCGGGATTGCGCTGAGGACATTCGAATGGAGATTGACAAGCTGAAAGCAGCTGGCATGGAGCGCTTGATCTTTGATCTTCGCGGCAATGGTGGTGGCTCATTGCCAGCAGCCATTGATGTGGCAGGTCTTTTCATTGATCAAGGGCCAGTGGTCCAAGTGAAGACATCGGGTCAGCGACTCAAAACCTACAAGGACGATGATGCGGGCACATCCTGGGATGGCCCCTTGTTGATTTTGGTGGATGAAAACACGGCATCTGCCAGTGAAATTGTTGCTGCAGCCATGCAAGATCATGGCCGTGCTTTGATTGTAGGCTCGCCGCAAACCTTCGGTAAGGGTACCGTCCAAACCATCATTGACATGGACCGTGCAGCTGGGCCCTTTTACAGAAAACATGGGCCTTTGGGCGCGTTCAAATTGACCATTCAGAAATACTACCGGATTACCGGTGGCACGACCCAATTGCAGGGCGTTAAAAGTGACATTGTCTTGCCGCATCCATACCAGTACATCAGTTTAGGAGAGCGTGACATGGAAAATCCATTGGCCGTAGACAACATCGAAACATTGCAATACCCCCAGTGGGAATCAAGCATGACAGATGCGATTGCCCCAGCCAATAAACGCATCGCTAATTCTGCTTCATTTGAGCGCATTGCCACCTATGCCACATGGCTTCGTGACAGAGATCAGGACAGCCATATACCTCTTGCATGGGATGACTACCTGCAGTCAGAGGCGGATTACCAAGCAGAGAAACAACGTTTCAAAAATGTGTTGAAGTCTTCAGATTCAATCAGGGTTCAAGGCTTTGATGTTGAAAAGGTTTTGGAGATTGATCAAGACTTGAATGGTGACCGTGACTTGGCTGCAGAGGCTGAAATGAAAGAAGAGAAAAACCGTCGCTGGCACAAGATGCTGAGCCGTGATTTGTATGTCGCTGAAGCCATGAGAATCCTTCAGGACATGGGTCGGTCATGAAATCCCTCCTAGGTCACCCCTTGGGACGACTTGGGCTTGTGGTTTTGTTTGTTTGGTTGACCGCTGCAATAACTGCAGATTTATGGGTCCCTGACCAAACCAGGTATGCAAATGACATGCATCTTGCACACGCCGCTAAATCCATGGGCTATGAACGGCCACTGGCTGATGGCTCAACCCATCAAACGCATTACATGGGTACCGATCGTTATGGCAGAGATGTCCTGAGTCGATTGGCGCTGGGTAGCCGGGTATCATTGAGTGTCGGATTCATTGCGGTTACCATCGCTCTTTTCATTGGCATTCCATTTGGTGCCATAGCGGGGTACTATGGTGGATGGACTGACCGCGTGCTGTCGAGTATCATTCAAGTTTTTTGGAGTATTCCTACCTTCCTGATGGTTATTGCCTTGAGTTTTGTCCTTGGTAAGGGCTACTGGCAGGTCTTCATTGCCGTTGGCTTGACTGCCTGGGTGGAGGTGGCCCGGTTGGTTCGAGGCCAAGTGCTCACCATCATGGAAATGGAGTATGTGCAAGCTGCTAAAGTCTTGGGTTATGGCCCCTGGCGAATCCTTCGAAAGCATGTGTTGCCACAGGTGATCCCTGCGTTGACGGTTTTAGCTGCCAGCCAATTTGCCATGGCTATATTGCTTGAGTCAGGCTTGAGTTTCTTAGGGATTGGTGCCCAACCTCCCATGCCCTCCTGGGGAGGAATGATCCGCGATCACTACCCCTACCTCTTAACAGGGCAAGCACATTTAGCCTTGATTCCAGGCCTTTCCCTTGCGTCGGTTGTATTGGCCTTTATGGCGATTGGTAATGCACTGAGGGATGTGCTGGACGTGAGAACCCAGACGACATAAAAAAGGCCCGCCAATGGCGAGCCCTTTTTGAATCATTGCGTCGATCAGAATGGCAGATCGTCGTCTTCTGTGGCGTTGGTGTTCGCAGGAGCTGGCATTGCTGCAACGGGTGCAGTTGCTGAAGCAGGTGCGGCAGCAGACCCTTGTTGTAGGGGCTGAATGCGCCACCCTTGGACAGACACAAAAAATTTGACTTCTCCTTTAGGTGAGGTCCACTCGCGGCCACGGATATTGATAGAAATGGTCACTTGTTGACCTTCGCTGTAGCTGTTGAGAAGATCAATGCGATCTTGAACAAACTCCACGGGGATGGTTTGTGGGTATTGATCATCGGTTTTGATGACAACCTCGCGCTTGCGAAATTTTTCAGAGATGTCTTGGGCTTCGGAAAGGCGATAAATGGTGCCGCTAAGTTCCATAGGTAGGTGGTTTATGAATTGATGGTTGTTGGTTGCGAGTTAAGCCCATCGATAAGAAGGACCGCCCATGCGTCGTTGATCTGGTCTTCGTCAAGGAGTTCCTTGGCGTATATGTGAATGGCTTCGCGGCGCTCCATGGCGTCACGGTTGTTATCAAATATGGCTTGAATGCGTGGTTGCTCCATGACGGCTTCGTCATAGGCCTGGACGCGCTCTACATTGCCCAATTTTCCTAAATCGTTGCCTGTCAGAATGTTTGACTTGCGAAGGGCCTTAGGTAAGGCATCGATACCTATCCCAATAGTCCGTAGGGGTTTTTTCACTTCAAAAAGGGCATCTGCGTTGGATCGTGAATACCAATCGCCACCCAAGCGGGCTACAAGGTCCAGTTTGTCTTGATCTAATCGACCTTCCTCATCCAGCACGGATTCACTCAGGTGAATGCGCTTGATCTCGCACATGACTAGATTGCCAGCGCCACCTTGCTCACCCAGGGCGATCACGTCAATCACTTTGCACTCCATGGCCACTGCTGCTTCTGCCACACGGGGTGGTGCAACCAAGTCAGACGGGACTTCTGTGAAGCCCGCTTTGATGAATTCATTGACGCCCTTGCCGTACTCTGTTGAGGAAAGGCTTACCTGCTGAACCATATCAAAGGACACGGAATGAATCACAGCCTCTCCCGTTGCAATGACATTCTCCAAACTGTGCTTGGTGGTGTTGTCTCGCACACGTCTTGCCGGAGAAAACACCAGGATGGGTGGATTCGTGCTGAAGATGTTGTAAAAGCTGAATGGGCTCAAGTTCACCTGACCGTCATCATCAATGGTTGACACCAAGGCGATAGGTCGCGGTCCAACAGCGAACTGTAGCGTGCGCTGGAGATCTTGGGTTGAAATGACTTGCGGATCGATGGTGATCATGGCAGAGAATTGGCGTGAGCTTTAGGCAAAGACCAAATGTACCTCAATGTGCCAAATAGTGAAAGGATTGTTGATTAGTTTTCACAATATTGCCTTACTTTTTTGCCGTTAAGCAGGAGTGGCGAAATTATGGAAGACCCACCTCACGAAACTTCAACAAGTGACGGGGCACAGCCCTCCTCAAGTGCCATTGATATATCTAAGGGGATTGGAGGTTAAGCAGTTGGATGCTATGGCTATGCCAGGGCTGTAGTTGGAGAAATGTTATATTTGATTTCAATCACACGCTCATTGTTTGAATTCATCTTGCCATGAAACGCACATATAAAATAACCTTTCTTTTAGCACTTGTTATTGGAGGCCTAGCCATCACATCATTCACCAAGGACACCACGCAACTTCGAGGCTGTCATCTGTATGGCAAAATCAAGTTTGTGTCCTATGGAGAAGACTACAAAGTGAAATTCGTTGACTACGGCGAAGATTTAAGAATAAAATATGTCTCCTATGGAGAGGATGCTGTTGGCAAGTGGAAAGTTGTCGAGTACGGAGAGGATTACAAAGTCAAAATTGTAGACTATGGAGAAGACTACAAGGTCAAGGATGTAGATTACGGGTATGGCTGCGATTAAGCACATGTAGCAAGCTACAGGCGCGCTGGAGCGTTAAAGCACATCAACAGACTCATTGACGACACTTCATAGCTTAGTGCATATAAAAAATATTTAAGAAACCAGAAATCATGAAACTATTAAATAGTTTACTTGTCTTAACGATGTCACTTTCCTTATTTGCTCAAGTTCAGCTTGGCGCTGACATAGACGGAGAGGCTGCTTATGACGAATCTGGTTGGTCTGTTTCATTATCCAATGACGGAACCATTGTCGCCATTGCCGCCCCATTCAATTCCGGAAACGGCCTTGAGGCAGGACACGTCAGAGTCTATGGGTACTCCAATGGCAGCTGGTCGCAGCTTGGCGCTGATATTGATGGCGAAGCTGCTGGTGATTACTCTGGCGCTTCTGTCTCATTATCCGATGACGGAACCATTGTGGCCATTGGCGCTCCGTTCAATTCCGGAAGTGATACTGGCTCAGGACACGTCAGAGTATATGAATATGCTAGTGGTGCTTGGTCGCAGCTTGGCGCTGATATTGATGGAGAGGCTGCTGGTGACAAATCTGGTATTTCTGTTTCATTATCCGATGATGGAACCATTATGGCTATTGGTGCATTCAATAATAGTAACGGAAATGGAACGGATGCTGGACACGTAAGGGTATATCAATATGCTAGTGGTAGCTGGTCCCAACTTGGTTCTGATATTGATGGAGAGGGTGCTGTGGACTATTCTGGCAATTCTGTTTCATTATCTGATGACGGGACCATTGTAGCCATTGGTGCTCCAAACAATTCTGGAAGTGGAATTAGCTCAGGACACGTCAGGGTCTATGGGTATTCCAATGGTAGCTGGTCTCAACTTGGCGCTGATATTGACGCAGAGGCTGCTGATGACCTGTCTGGTCAGTCTGTTTCATTATCTGACGATGGAACCATTGTCGCTATTGGTGCTTATGGCAATGACGGGAATGGCTCCTGGTCAGGACACGTCAGAGTCTATGGGTATTCCAATGGTAGCTGGTCCCAGATAGGGGCTGATATAGACGGAGAGGCTGCTGGTGACCGGTCTGGTTATTCTGTTTCATTATCCGATGACGGAACCATTGTCGCCATTGGGGCTGCATATAATGGCGGAAATGGCTCTTACGCAGGACACGTAAGGGTATATCAATATGCTAGTGGTGCTTGGTCCCAGCTTGGCGCTGATATTGATGGAGGGGCTGTTAATGACTATTCTGGTTTTTCTGTTTCATTATCTGATGACGGAATTACTGTAGCTATTGGCGCTCCGCACAATGGTGGTAGCGCTAACACAGGGCAGGTGAGAGTGTATGAAAGAGCATCAGGCGTTGGCATAGAAGAGACCAGCAGTTTGAACCTGACATCCTTAAAACCTAACCCAAACAACGGACACTTTAGGATTCAAGTTGCCCAAGAGCAGGTGGGCTCTACCTATCGGATTGTAGACTTTTTAGGACGAATAATTGAGACAGGAACGATAACTAAACCCTCTCAGGACTTTGATCTTTCTAATAATTCCAAGGGGCTTTACCGAGTTCAAGTCTCAAATGAGAAAGCATCAAAGACACTCAATGTCGTGATTCAATAGTTTTATTGACTGACTTACAAGGAAAGCATCTTCTTCGGAAGGGGCTTTTTTATGGGGTCAAGTGTCGCTGAACTGAAGGAGGAGGATATGCCTACCTTAACATAAAATTTAAATTATGGGTAATCACCAAATATGAAAAATAGAAAAGAAATAACAGAAAAGTTTGCCCTACAAGGATTGTTTCACGCTTTACTTATTATATCAATATTAGCATTTCTTTCAGTACTAGTAGGATGTAAAAAAGAAATATTGGATACTCCTGTAGAGACTGTACACGTTATAGACTACAGCAAACCCTACGATGATATCCGCAATGATAACGATGTGTGGATAGATTTTAGCTCTCTAGGCTACCACCCTGACTGTGGCTTTGATGTAAGTATAATGGCTGATTTTAATTTAGACGGCTATATGGATGTACTAGCAATGCCAAACTGTCACGACTCTGTTGATGCTAGGCAACCTCCTCTTAAGGTATACCTTAATGATAGTTCCGGAGGATTCTACGAGAGTAGTATTATTATAGGAAATAACATAGGACTCCAATCAGGAACTAGACAAGCAGTAGTAGGCGACTACAATGGAGACTTAGTACCTGATGTCATATTTGCCTCTCATGGTGGGCATGGAGGTCCCGGAGGACTACCTTCGATGCTCTTGAGTAACGGCACATCCTTCGTATTCTCTGAGTTTACTAACATACCTTATATGTGGTGGGCTAGAGCGGCATCAGGAGACATAGACAATGATGGAGATTTAGATGTGATACTAGGAGGAAACACGCAAGGCTACCTTATTAATGATGGTTCTGCTAACTTTACATACCTTACTGAGTACATTGTGAACTATCCTAGAAGTAATGTAGGAGTCATTAGCTTATACGATATTAATAAAGATGGACAAGTAGATTTATTCATTAAAGACCCAAATGGTGCTAACGATGAACTATACTATAATGATTCCGGAACGTTTAATTACAATGATAGAGTAGCATTACCCGGTCCGGTACTTAATGGAGTATTCTATGATGCAGAAGATAGATTATTCTACGACTTGGACAACGATAATGTAGAAGAGATTATTACATTCTTTATTCCTCCTTCATTCACCAATGGACCTGAAAGTTATATACAGGTGTTGAAGAAGATAGGAAATGAATATGTAGATGTTACTTCAACATTTATAACATCCCCTAGCATAACTAAAACACTTGTCTTTTTAAGAATCTCAGACATAGATAAGAATGGAAAGGTTAACCTATTTGAATATGAAAATAAAACAGGTAGCTGGAATATAGAATGGAATGGGACAATCTTTAATTAATAAAAAATGATAGAAGTTATAAAGCATACATTAGGAATCTGTGGAGAACATTGGCACCCAAACGTCATAACCTTGCTAGCCGGCTCTCCACTAATCCTTACCACAGTAAGTTACATTAAAAGCTGCTGTGGAGGATGGTTTATACAGAACGTGGTATGAAAATGGTCAACTGCAGCTGGAATCCAATTTCAAGGATGGTGAATTGATAGAATAGGCGGAACGAGTCACTTCAATGAGCCTCTTCTTCGGAAGGGGCTTTTTTGTTTCCTTACAGCAAGTAATGGGGCATAGTTCTCTCCAAGTATCTCTAACCTACTTGAGGGGTCTTGAGGTAGCCGAGTTGAAGGAGGAGGATATGCCTACCTTGAGAGAATTATTGGTAAATAGTTACATTTAAAAAATAAAATAATGAAAAAGAAATTTATCCTTTCAAGCCTGTTAATGCTTTTTGCGTTTGTTTTAATTAGTTGTCAAGAACAAAAGAATAATGAGATTTACAGTATTGGGACAGAAATAGCAGAAGGAGTTGGAGCGAGCCTTGCAGTTGGTTTCTCTTTAATGGACTCTGATTTAACTTACGAAATCAAAACATCTAATGATGAATTCACTTTGGAGGAAAATACTTGGCCAATTATTGATGTATCAGTAATTGTTAAGAGTGAAGTTTTGAGTAGTCCAAAAATTACATTTGTTCTGCTTTTAGAGGTTGATTACTCTTCTGGGACTGTAGTTGGAACTGTAAAAAACATAAAAGCTGATGGTTTAGCAAACCCTTCACTTGATTTAATGAATAATACGATGTACATTGAAACAGATGAGGGCACCGAGCAAGTCCAGATAATTGATGGAGAATTAAGATTTCTCTAAAATCATATACAGAGCCCCTTCTTCGGAAGGGGCTTTTTTATGAAGTCAAGTGACGCTGGAGGAGGATATGCCTATCTTAGGAAGATGAGGAGAATTAACCCTGGTTTTTCGTTTACGTTTAGTTTTATTTTTGGAGCAATTTCGGCATTTGCTGGATTAACTTTTCGTGGGCCAG
>ENA-OSJC01002188-OSJC01002188.1-marine-metagenome-genome-assembly--contig:-NODE-2188-length-14999-cov-4.279922_pt1 | contig 14999 bp, 10 predicted proteins | sample MGYA00237885_ERZ534234 | MGnify/ENA primary metagenome ERZ534234 (study PRJEB26413, sample SAMN06343907) | marine metagenome | isolation source: coastal waters | place: Atlantic Ocean: West Antarctic... | reverse complement strand
TATCCTAGAATGAGCCACCGTCCATAGTGAAACTCGTAGGGGATGAACCCCCTGCTGAGGCAATTATATGCCACTCGAAATTACCTGTAGTTACTTCTCTATAAACATATAGTAGTTCTGTAGAGGTATTATACCACATATCTCCTTGTTGCAGGTTATTACCTGAAGGTGTTGCGGCTTGTCTGAAAAATTGGTCTGCTAAGTCTGCTAGTGCATCTTGAACATTTCCACCAGGTAGAGTTCCATGCTCTGTGTATGTTACATCAGAAGCTAGTCCTAGGGCGGTGATTAAATCTGTACTTGTTGTTACCGTTATTGGATTATCACTTCTATCTAGAGTGACTGCTGTATTAGATTCATTAACAGTTACATACGTTGGAGTTTCAGTAACTGTAACTGTGACTGACATTATCTTGTTACTTGAGGAGTAACTGTTACTTTGCCTTGAAGTATTCTTGTTACAGCTCCTGAGCTTGCTGTTATCTCTATATCATATACATAGATACCTTCTTCGAGGTTTCCTGAAGCTGTTGCAGTCATTGATATAGTTAACTGACCAGCACTAGCGTTTGTTACGGATGCTGTGATTGTGCCTATGACAGTATTTGAGTCGTGACTTTGTCGCATCTGAGACGCAGCCGAGTACCCAGATAAATTCATAACTGAAGCGTTTTCTTTCAGGGTTAGAAGCCGTGTGAATGTCGCTCCTTGCTCTATCGTAAAATTGTAAGTTCCTGCAGCCATTATATTATTTTCTCCATGTTTACAATTATACCAAAATTTAAGGTATCTGTCAAGAAATATTTTCTAGATGGGGGTAGGGTAAATTCATTAAGATGAGTATTTATCCTTTACAGCTTTTCTACCTAAATAGAAACCACCAGTTTTGGCATCTGCTCCAAATTTATCTGAATCTATATCATGGTACAGTAAGTCTAGTTGTTCTTTTAAATGAGCATAGTATAAAACTCTTTTAGTATCTTTAGTAGCACCTGTTTTTGTTAGATTTATATTCATTCTCCATACCTCTTAATTGTTATCTTTTGTGTTCCCCATTTCTTATACCCTACCTTTTTAAGGTCTACAGTATAACTTCCTGGTTCACTTGCTGTTAGTGTTAGAGTTGTATCACTCATTGTTCCTGCAGAAGCCCCATCTATGAATACTTGAGTACCTGCGGGAAGTCCTGTTACATTTACTACAGCATCCACTGTTGGTGCAGTAGTACTAAATGTAGGGTCAAATATTGTTTTCTCTACTATATCATTCCCAGCAGAATTTACCCAGAAATCATTATCACTAGGTATAGTTTCTGTATCTTTTTCTAGATACGTTAAGCCTGCGTCTGCCTGCTCTGTTTTGTTTGTGTCATCTATGTTTGCATTCGTAGACCAAGCAATTAGCTTAGTTGAATTATCATAGAATATATGCCATGTTGCCATTATAAACTTTCTCCATTTTTAAAATTTTCTGTATGGAAGATTACATATGAGTAAAAAACCATTGATAAGTTGTTGTTAACTCCGTTAACTGTGTGGTCGGGGTTGCCCATTTCATTTCTAATTCTTATTACATTATTAGAATGAGCGTATGCACTGCATCCTGAAGTACCTGTAAAAGTTACAATATCTTCTTCATCATCGCCATCAGCTTCATCTCTTTCAACAACATCTTCAAAGTAGTGTGGTGTCCATACTTTAGTTGCTAGCCCACTGGAGATGTTTCCGAGAGTGGTCCATCTAACTGCATATGCTGGAATGTAACCTAAACTGTGTGTTATATCTATCTCGTCTGCCGTATATGTTGTACCTCCAAAAGCAAAACTTAAGCTTTCAGGTTGTGAGGGAACTAGTACTCCTTGACCAAATGAATGTACATTCAATCCATTTGCTGCATTAGAGTCAAAGGACAAAGGAGTAGTAGAACTACTAGCTGTTGCATCAACTCCACTTTTAGAAACAAAAACTCCATGCTTGCTTCCTCTTTTACCTACTATTACTCTATTTGCCATTAAAATCTCGCATTGTTTGAAAAGCTAGGTATTACTGAAAAGCTTACTGATACTGTCGCATTTGAAGTTAGATTAGTAACATTTACGGCAGAAGTACTAAATGAATTAATTTTAAATCTTCCATCACTGAAGCCTGTTTGATCGCCAGAACTAGCAGGAGAAAGTCCTAAAAACGGAATGATTCCGAAGCCCCAGTTAAAATTAGTAAAGGATAGGTTTACAGTAGCTCCTGCTGATATTGTAGCGGTTGCGGAAGCTGTTGCAGTACCTGTTACAGTCTGTAGTTGAAACAACCCTTTTATATCCGCACTGCCCCCTTTATCTGTATCAAATATTAGTTTATCATCAGAACACGTAAGAACATTTTGTCCAGGTTTACTGACCCATAAACCAAATTTATTTGTGCCACCTCTTTGAGATGTTCCTTTACCTAGTAGTACTCTATTTGCCATGATTACCCGAAGTTTGCACTTGTCATATACCCATAGGCACATGGTATTCTTAATACAAAGTATGCACAGTTCACTGCTTCTTCGTCAGCTGTATTAAAGTCTGCGTATGTTCTTCCTAGAGCAGGATTGGCATGATCCATGGAACTAACAGTATCGGTTCCATCTTGTGGGTCTGCTTGTGCTTCTATTGGACACACTGTTGATGTAGTTGTCTCCCATTGACTAATATTATCTATATAGTTTGAACTATCAGTACCTGGACTATATTGACCTCTTTCTCCCATATTCTTTTCTGTAAATATAACTAAAGGTATATATCCTAAGTTGCCTTTACTTCCTGTAGTTAAAAAGTTATCTGGAGTTGTTGAAAGACTTAAGCCTTTAGCTCCAGCATATACTAGTCCTGTTCTATGTGAGGTCGAATCAAAGATAAGTTCTTTTCTAGCGCAGTTTAATACGTTATGTCCTTCTTTAGAAACAAATAATCCATGGTCATTTCCTCTTGTACCTAATATTACTCTATTACCCATTGCTTATCTCCATCTTGGGCCTTCCATCCAATTAACTAAAGAATGTCTTTCTCCTTTAGTAATCTCTGTAACCCTGTGTGTTAAATAACTAGGGAACACTAATACGGAACCTCTAGTCTTGAATTTTGTAGGTTGAGCTTGGTCTTTGAATTCAAATATACCACCCTCATAATCATCAGGATTAGATAGTTGTATACATATAGAAAGTTTTCTATCGTATGCAGTTTCTCCTGTCCAGTTAGTATCATAATGCCAGTCATAAAAACAGCCCTCTGAATATTTACCGTATTGAGCTAGAGGCATATAATGTGCGTCTACTCCAAAAGCATTTCTGTTTGCTTCGTCTAAGTAATTTTTCATAGTAGTTTGAATATTGTTATTATCTATAAACCCTACTTCTGTATTTCTTATTTCTTTATCTGGGTTTGTTCCTTTATCTTTAAATACTGTTGCATCTCTTAATTCTATATGCTTACACATTTCTTCAAAAGTATCGCATTGCTCTTCGCTAATACCACCTTCCCATAATTGCCAATTTTGTCTCATTTTTTCCTTTGTTAATCTGCTATTATTATTCGACTGTTTTCACCATCAAACATTAGTTTTCCACCCTTTCCTACACTATCCATTTCTGTGAATGTAGTACCACTTCCACTATACTTAAAAGTTCTTTGTGTTGGTATGTGGTAGAATATATCTCCTGAGAGAGCGGATGTCCCTGTTGATACACTTATGATTGCAGCTCTTTTAGCAGTATCATTGGGTACGGCATTGAAAGTTCCACCAGTTGTTGTAGTATCAAAAGCAATAACTGCTCCTGCAGCACCTGCTGGACCTGTTGGACCTGCGCCACCTGTTCCCCCTGTAGGACCTGTACCACCTGTTTGACCCGTAGGACCGGTACTACCTGTTGGGCCATTTGGACCTGTCGGACCTGCACCACCTGTACTACCTGTTGGGCCTGTAGGACCGTTTGGACCGTTTGGACCGTCTGGGCCCGCAGGACCTGTAGGGCCTCCCGGACCTGCATTACCTGTCGGACCTGTAGGACCTGTAGAACCTGTGTTACCTGTTGGACCACCAGGACCTGTAGGGCCATTAGCACCTGTAGAACCTTGAGAACCTGTTTGGCCTGTAGCACCTGTTTGTCCTACTGATAGTATTGGATTGCCAAAGTCATCTGATGCTATATCACTTGAATCTGTTTCTGATGCTTCTATTACCCATTTAACTCCTGTTACTCCACCAGATACTTGGGTAGCATTTGCAAACCAGAAGAAACTGTTATCTACACAACGGAATCTACCTTCTCCACTTACGAAGAATGTAGGGGTTAATTTTGTCATACTAGAAACACTTGTTAATCCATTAGAGAATACCTGTGTAAAGTTACTAGTATCACTTTGAGGATTAGTAGTAGAATTACTTATTCCTGAAGCATTTTTCATAGCCCATACTTTGCTGTTAAAACTAACAACAGTATTGAAAGCGTAGTTGCTACCACTTGACCATGCATTTATAGTTGGACCTGCGTTTAAAGTTGTTACTGCTGCACTTGAGTAGTATAAGAATATACTTGAGCCAGTAGCACCTGCACTACCTGCTGGACCTGTTGAGCCGCCGGGGCCTGTTGAGCCTGTACTACCTGTAGGACCTGTACCACCTGCAGGACCTGTAGGACCACTTGGGCCTGCGCTACCTGCGTTACCTGTCGGACCTGTCGGACCTGCTGGGCCTGTTGGGCCGCCTGGACCTGCACTACCGTCTGGACCTGTCGGACCTGTGCTACCTGCTGGGCCTGTTGGGCCGCCTGGACCTGCACTACCCTGAGGGCCTTGAGGACCCGTACTACCTGTAGGACCTGTACTACCTGTATTACCTGTTGGACCAGTATCTCCGTCTGGGCCTGTGCCTCCTGTAGCACCTTTATCTATTCTTGCAACAGTAGCTACACTAGTATAAGTATCTAGAGCTCCTGCGGCTCTTTCTGCTGTAGTTGAAGTTATTGTTACTGTAACAATAACTGCAGTATTACTTCCCATGTTTGCTTTTGTTAATACTCTAGTATCTCCACTACCTGTAAGAGTTACCGTAGGGGCAGTGCTAAAAGATACTGCGTTCGATAAATTGTGTCGAGTTGCTGTAAATGTTATTGTGTTAGGGCTTTGTATAACTCCAGATTCATTAGCTTGAAAAGCTCCTGCATTCGCTTCTAGTATTACGTCATATAGACTACTAGGTATAACAGTTACTGCATTTGCTGAGCCATGAAATGCTGAGTATAAAACCTTAACCTTATTTTGACCACCAGATGTTAATACTACTTGTTTTCCGTGTCTTATCCAGTAGTATCTAGCTGCTCCATCTTCTCCAACATTATGCTGGTATACTCTTGTAGCTCCTTGAGTCTTGTGCAATAATGTTCTGTTTGCTGCATTACTATTTGGGCTTACATATATTTCTGTAAACATGTTATCTGTAAAGGTTGCATTGTTACTCCAAGCTAAGTCTATACTACCTACTGCTTTTGCTGTAGCTGCTAGACTGCTCGGTACTCCTGGAGAAGCTGTTATACCTGCTCTTTGATCATTTCCAGATACACTAGGTAGTGCTGGTTTTGATATAGTATAAAAACTATCATCATACTCTGACGCTTGAATAATGGCACTACAATCTTTTTGAAAGGATATATTAGTAATCCTAAATTTCTTTAAATTAAATTCAAATTTATCATGAGAAAAAGCTATTGTATCTCCAGGTATTAATAATAATGCCTTAGGTCCTATTTTGAAACTTACTGTCATTCCGAATCTTGATTTACGCAAGAAGTTTTCTACATTTATTCTTGCATTATAATAACTAGATACCGAAGCAATATTTACCGAGCCACTTTTTATAACGTTCTTATCTGCTCTTAAATAGTTAGAATCATAAAAAGTTACAGCAGTTCCTTTGAATTGGTTGCCAGGATCAAGTATACTAGTACTTACGGTATTGTAAGACTTGGAAGGCCCTTTATCATCAACCTTTATACTACCTATAATATCTTGTTCTGTTATAACTCTTGCATTTATTTCAGCTCCTTTAGTATACCCTGTATCACTAGAAGTGGCTATGTCTGATACTATAGCATCTGAAGTTGTCTCTATTCTAAGAGCATATTTACCAGCTTCATAAGAAAGTAATCCATTAAAGTTTACTAAGAAAGCATTAATATTTTCAAATACAGAAGCTGATGTATCTACTACGCACGATGTCTGGTGTCGAGTAACATTTCTTTGATGTGGAGAGTTCCATCCTAAGTATCTCCAATACTGTACAAAGTCTGCGTCAAATAGGCTGTAGCCAGTATCAAAACTTTTGTTTGCTACACTATACTCAGCAAGAGGATTTAAGTAAATACCATCTAATACTCTTGAATAGTTTACTGCTGTACTATCTATACTACCATTTATATTTCTGTATAAAGGTATAGCTGTTATATGTTGAAAACCATTAGCTGTTTGTCCTGAAGCGTGTGTTGGTTCTGTAGATTTAGCTCCTGCAGTTGTACATCTATAGTAGCCTGTACTTTTACCTGTAAATACTATATCTCCTAATTCATAGGAATGAGTATTCTTCATAAACTTTTTAGTAAATTTACCAAAAACTTCTTCAAATACTGTATAGTCTGTACCTGCTGAATCTGAGAAATCTCCTTTCGACTTTACTAGTCCTTGAGCTACCACTGCTCCTGAAGATGCTCCATCAACAGTTAATACATATCTGTGCCCTACTGTAGGAGTTTTATTACCACAAAGTGTTTGAGTACCTCTAGTATCGCAAGTTCTAGCTGCTTGAAGAAAATCACTCATAGATATATCTACTTTTTTATCTAGTCCTTTTCCATATATTGGAGAAGTCATGTAGTCTAGTAGTTGTATTGCCGGATTTATGCTTACTCTTTTATCATCTTGTTTTATTGCAGGTAATAGCTTATATGTAAATACTGCTCCGTCTACTATTACTTCATCATCTGGGTCAGGTGCTTGTCCTTCTGCCCAAGGCTGTGATACGGTAACTACTTTTTCTGATCCACCTAAATAGTCTACTACCTCTCTAGTGTATACTACATTGCTTTTTACGCCATCTGTTACTACTGTTTTTGTAACCTCGATTCTCATACCGTTATATGCATCATTTGTTGCACTAGCTCCACTTGCTAGTTTTATTCTGTCTTTTGAAACTATTGTTTTAGTTCCTGTAGTCACCCCTGTAGCATCTCCACCTGTATGAGTACCCGTAGTACTATTAAAATCTAATCCGAAACTTTTATCATAATAAGGCTCATTTGGGTCTGTAAAGGCAAAGTTGTATAATGCACTAAAGTCATAGAAACCACCTACTAGCCAATTTGGATTAGTACCTGTTGCTACAGTCATTGCGCTGCCTGCACTACCTGATACTGTTACATCTATTGTTAAAGTAGCAGGAACTGTTCCTGAGTGTGCTACATAGTTATATGTTACCATATCCCATCTGTTTGTTCCATCTGTCATGTAGAAAGCAGTAATAGCTGGTACACCATCTGAGTATCCTAAATTAGGTGCGGTACTGAATCTAAATCTACTTCTTATATTTTTATTTGAATCTGTAAATGTCCACTTATCTATAATTATTACATCATCATTTATAATAGCATTTGTATCTGTTCTTTTTAAGTCTACCTTATCTCCAACCTTAAAGTTAGTAGCAGCCTGGCTTCCTGCGCCTGAATGGTCATAACTATAGTCATAGTTATATGAAGATATTTCTTTTCCTCTTACTACGTACTCTACCTCTGGTACTGTAGTAGCATCATCTGCTATTTCGCAGTCCATTACTATATAGGCTGTGTCTAATAATCTGTGATTAGGACTCCAGTATTCTGAGTCTGATGCAAAATAATCTGCTTGTCTTTTAAATTTAGGACTTTGAGCTATACTTACTAAAGTGTCATCTGCTTTTTGGTCTCTTTTTCCTGTATGCATAGTTAGATGCATAGTATTAGGACTACTTAAAGATAAAGTTTCTCCATGTACAACACCGGACCCATTAGAGTCAGTAGCTGTTAAACTTGAAAGACCACTGTTTACTGTATGGTATTTACCCAAGAATTCATCGATATACTCTGCCTCGGGTTGCCACCCTCTTATACCATAGCCTTTAAAGCCATTATTATAATTATAGTTAGTACCTGTTGAGCCTGATACTCCAGAACCGGACCTTGTTACTCCACCAACAGTTGTTCCTAGGTCTTGTCTTCCTCTACAAAATACTCCAATTCCATCATCAGGAGTAGTTACAGTGTCATCTCTGTCATCGGAATCTTCTTTATTTATACAAACTGTAGGACTTCCATCAATATATACATCAAATAGTCCAGCGATTTCTCCTTCGCATAAGGCATAAGCTATAAATATATTATTAGGGTCGTTTGATTTTGTATCAACAAATATAGGTAATCCTGCAATTCTTTCTACTCCGTATACTACTGGTAAGTATTTGCCTTGTAGAGAGAAATTAAGATTTACATCTCTTTCTACTTCGACATCTACCATTTGTTGATTTACTTTTGTTTTAAATAGTTTCTTTTTGGTTTTTATCTCTAGTTCTTGTTCTATAGCAGTATATACAGCTAGTATGTTTGTTGTTTGTTCTGAGTGCATGAAGCCTAAGTCATTAGCATATTCAGGTCTTATAGCTGCTTCAGGTTGCCCTCTGTTGTTTGCATCCGCAGCTCTATGAATCTTATCATTAGATATTCTTCCTCTTACTGCAGCAAAGTCTCCCCAGTGACTGGTAAGTGTCCATTTTACTCTTATTCCACTACTTGGGTTATCTTCAATGGATGTTTGATTAATTATACCTTTAAATACCATTACAGGATTACCTATTATAGCTCCTGTATCTATATCTAAAAATGCTTTATAAACGAATACTTCTCTATTGTGGTAAGATTTTAAAGAGCCATCATTAGTCTCACCTAGTGGGCCTTTTAGTTCGTCTGAAGCAACTTTTAAAGTAATTGATGTTCCAGAACTTTGATTAACAACAGCATCATCTAATACTGTTAATTTAAGAACTGTGTTGTTTGTTTTAATACCAGCTATTCTATAATGCTTTCCATTCATAGTACCGCCAGTAATTAGTATTTTATCTCCCTCTCTAAATCCTTCATCAGATAAGTTTATATGTGAAGGAACAGTTAAAGTACTAGCACTAGCATTTGCAGTGATAGCATTACTTATTAGTGAATTGTTTAGAGCTTCCCCAGAAAAAGTTAGTGTCATTCCTGATGCTCTAGCTTCTACTGTTTCGGAATAACTACTTATGTCCATTATTTTATCAGCTATGTATGTTTGGGCACCGTTTGCGTCTCCGTCCATATCTTTACTTTGGTCATCAAATGAAACATTATGAGTTGCGTCTGTGTAGTAAGCATAGCGTACTGCATCAGTACTGAATGAGCCATCTAGTAAAGCCTTACTAGGTCTCTCGAACTTTATTAAATGACAATAAGAAAACGGCTCATTGTTTATAAGTAACTTTTTTAAGTTTGTTGATAGATTTCTTTCTGCCATGTTATGCCTGCGCTTCTTCTAGATTAAGTGAAAATTGGTATAAATTATTAGTACCAAGACTGTATTGTTGAACATCTGATTTTAACATCACTCTTATTAGAGGACGATGGTAATCAATGCCAGCTCCTGATGAAGCGGCACGTTGTAAATTGGGGGTGAAGTACACAATTCGTTGAGCCGTAGTAGGCTGAGAGTGTAGTCCTGAATGATAGTCAGCATTAGTCATTACACGTGTAACCCTATATGTTTTAGTATGTAAACTATCGTTTGTATCTGTTATGGTAAACATATCCCCTGGTTGAGGACTAGTTGTTTGAGTTGCGGAGTGGCCTGCTTGTAGCATGAATTCTGATCCTGCATTTAAAGCTGTGCCCGCTGTAGGAGTGTTACTAGCTGTATGAGTAGTAAAGGCAGCATTTCTTGATGTATACTGATTTGGTAACTGTACAAAGAAAGGTTTTAGTCTGCCCTTCTGTGCTAGTAAAAAATTATAAATTGGTTCAAATTGGTCTCTAGTCATTGGGTTGTAAGAAATATTTATAGTCCATTTATGTCCTGCTCCAGACCTTGTTATTACACGACCACTATTAGTTCTTGAGACTTGTATAGGGGCTTGAGAAGTAAATTCTACTGATGAAAATCCTACTCCATTAGTACCCGTAGCTTGTCCTCCAGCACCTATTGCATTATTAGGGTCTGGTAGTATGTTTTGAAAACTAGTATATGCTCCCATTAGATTGACTCCCCACCATAAGAATTAGTATTTACGCTTTCCATAAATTCTTCTCCATGTTCATTTGCTGCTTCTCTTATCATTCCTATTATATTCCCTCTTTGCGCTACTAGTAGTTCTTGTACGCCTGCGGCATCTACTGCATTAATTGTAAAGTTTACGTTTGATGTTCCACCACCTATTTTATCATTTGGTATTACATTATAACCATTTGATGTTGGACTCACTACCTCAGGACCTCTTTCTCCTACAAGTATTTCTCCTCCAGAAGCATAAGACTTCATTCCTGCTGCTCCACTAGACCTAAAGTTATTAGCGTTGGAACCTACACCGTTTTGTCCTCTTAAATAAGCTAGTTCGCCGGATGATGCTCCCTGTGAGGTATTAACTTTATTATCTCGTTTACCCACACTAATAGTAGAAGGAGCTGCATTTGGTGTGCTAGCTGCACCACCTTGGAAAGATTGTGATTGAATTGCTTTTATTTGCATAGCAGTCATTGCAAGAGCCATACCACCCATAGCAAGACCCATAGGGAAGAAAGGCTGAGTAGCAAAACCACTTTGAATTGCTGCTAATCCGTTTATAACGGCATTTGCTAATTGAATCTTTTTGTTTTGTTCAAATGCTTTTCTTTCTATTGCTGTTTGTTTTGCTTTTAAAGCTTTAATTTTTCCTAAAGATTTAGCTGACTTACCGTCTCTTTTCTCTTCCATGTCTATTTGATTTTGTATTTCTGCAGATTGAGCTTTAGAAGAAGCCATAATAGCACTACCTACAGCTGCTAAAGTTCCTGAGATTGCTTTTACTTTCTCTCCTGCAGTTGCACCTTCTTTACCGAACACTTGTACCATGCTTGTCATAGCTGACATTCCGCCAATAAAAGCTTGCATTTTTTCGCCTTCTGGTCCTAGTCCTTCCATTGCTGCTGAGAATCCTGACATCTGAATTTGAGCTAAAGCGAATCCTTCTCCTGCTGTTATTGCAGCTCCACCAATACTATCACCATCCATAGCTGCAGCCAAAGCTGTTTCCATTGCTAAGAATACATCTCCACTTGCGGCCTGCTCACTTGCATTGTTAAATCCTTCCATTATTGCAACTGTTAAGTCTGTTCCTGCATTTGCTGTAACTTGTCTTAATGAGGCTTTAGCAGCAGTAGCTACAGCATCAAAAGACGTGTCCATACCTGCAAAGTCAACACCTGTAGTATCCACACCTGCGAATTCCATTTGAGCTTTTAATAGTGCTGCTTTTGCTTTATTAATTGTTGCTTCTGCATCTATTACTAGTAGCCTGCCTTCCTGCTCAGCAACTGCAATATCTCTAGCTTCTCTTGCTGCGTCTACTTTTGCTTTATTTGCAGCTATAGGGTCTACTTTTAATCCGCCACCACTTGAAAAGTTATCTAATTTAACTTGGGCAAGGATTCCCTTTTGTTGTAAATCAAATAGTTCTTTTTCTCCTTTTAGTTTTTGTTCAATAGCTTTTTGAGCTGCTATTTGCCCTTGTGCTTCTGCTGTATTTGTTTGATATTCTATTTCTAACGCTATTGCTTTTTGTTCTGCTATAAGTTTTCTAAATGTAAATACGTCTTCTGCACTTACAGCTTCCGCGTCTGCTGCGGCTAATAAGGATTTTAAGTCTGCTCCTCCGTCTTTTAGAGATGTAATAAAGGCGGAAGGGTTATCCATTTTTGAGAAAGCTCCTTCCGCGAGGGTTATGTATGACTCATTTATTTCTTTTTCACCCTCTAGTCTTTTATTAGTAGCTTTTAGTTGAAGCTCATTAGCCTTAACACTCAAGGACTCAAACTTAGCTCCTTGTTTTAACATAGAATTTATTGCTTTTAATTCAGTCTTTCTTTCTATAGTCTGTCTTTGAATGGTTTTTAGTACGTCTGAAGTATCTTTATAAGATTGAGTATGTCCGCCTAAGGTTTGTAAAGCTTTATCTAGATTACTTTGTTGAGTATCTGAAATGTCACCACCCTCTTTCTTAGTATCGTTTATGCTTTTTTCAGCTACTCTTACAGCTTCTAAGTCTGCTTGAAAGTCAGCTCCCATTAATTTTGCCATCTGATTACCTGTAGCTGATAAACTTTTTCCTATTTCTCCTAGAGTGAATGGGTCGGTTGCTCCTGTTGCAAATGTTTTTTGTACAGTACCTGATAAAGTGTTTACTTCCTTTATTATACTATCTACTACTTTGATTATATCATCTGCAGCTGTTTTAGGAGATAGCCCTCTCATAAATGAACCTGCTTGTTTCTCTCCGGCTTTTAACTGTGCATTTACACTAGCAGCTGATTGACCTAGTAGCATGACTCTAGTATTAGCTTTATTAATAGCATCTGAAAAATCTTGTTCAGTTATTGTTGCACCCGTCATAATCTTGTCATTAATACTCTGAAAAGAATCTGCTGTTATAGTTACAACATTAGGTATTTCTGAGCCTAGTAACTGTCTAAAAGCATTAACTCCATCACTATCTTTTATTTCAAAGATTGAAGCAATACTATCTTGTGCGCTACCTAATGTAGAGGCTGAGAGTTTTGAAAAGTCTGCAGCTCCTTTACCTAGTAAAGCGTCTAGCCCACCCTGTCCTGTTGCTTTTTCAGTAACGGTTTCCATCGTACTGCCACCCATAACTGACCCTAAAGGGTTATAGCCCCCAGGGGCAACTTGCCTAGTAGTAGTATCGTTAAAAACTCTATTACTAGCTTGACCTGCCTCGAATCCAGTTAATCCTTGATTAGATAAAGGTATACCTGAAGGAACTCCATTCCTGTCTTTAAGACCCCTAGATGCAGCAGCCTCCTTGTTTAATTTTATTTGTTTCTTTACTTTCTCATTAATTTCTGTAAGCGTTCCTTCTATGATAGAATAAGTAGTTATTTGCTGTCCTGCTATAGGACCAGCTCTTTGCATTGCGTCAGTATAAGCTTCTGCTTTATCTTTTAACTGGTCAAATATTTCATTTAGTTGGTCTTGACCTTTTAAATATGCTTTAAATTCTTTTGTATTATAAGCTTTATTATACGCTACAAATAGTAATCCTAATCCGGTTACCGCTATACCTATAGGTAGTGCAAAACTTAATAAAGTTGCTCCAATGAGTCTTAAAGTTGACATAAATGCAGTACCGAAAGCACTACTTCTTATCATAGCTTTACCAAAATTGCCCACCTCTTTACCACCGCTAGTTGCTGCTTTTGAGACTTGTACTATTTCATCACTCATATTAGCAAAAATAGACGAAGTAGCCCCACCAAAACTCACAGCTCCTGCTGTAAATAAAGTAGTTACATCTGATATAGCTTCAGCTGAATTTGCTTTTGCCGAAGCAACACTAGCTGCTACAGCAGCTCTGCCTCTGTTTTGTTCTAAAAGTATTTGAGTTTCTAGCATTGCTATCTCTCTTTGAGTATCTAGTATTTTTTGATTATGAGCTGCTTTATCTATAGCTGCATTTCTAGTTGTTTCTGTTGTTAGCTGTCTTAAACTATTTTGTAAAGTCTTTTTAGTTGCTATTAATTGTGTGTCTGATAAGACAGCTGTTTGGGAAGCATTTGCCATGTTTACATAGCCAGCTGCAGTTAAGTTATTATTTTTATTTAAGAATAGTTGAGCACGCCCTGCTATTACTGCTGCTTCTGCTGCCTCTAGTTGAGCTGCTGCCATTGTTCTTAAACTAGCTGCTGTTTGAGAAGCTCCTACAGCTGCGTTTGCTAATCCGGGTAACATTGTATTTACAATCGTACTTCCGAAGATTACCATAACACCTGCTAGTACCATAGTGTTATCTGCTAAAAATCCTATTACTTTATTTAACTGTAGCCCTTCATTAACAAATTGAAATATATCTTTTGTTAAATCTGCAAAAGTTGCTCCTAGTTTGTCGTATACAGTAGGATCAACTTTATCTGCAATAGCTCCAAACTTAGCTTCACCCTGTTCTAGTATAGCGTTCATAAACGCTTGTCTTCTTTCTGCTTGAGACATGGCTCCTGAAGCTTTACCTAATGTAGCTGCATAGCTATCTACTGCGTCATCAAGACGTACCATAATACCTAATTCATCTAAAATTTCAGGTTCGAGTTTAATCGCACCTCTTGTTAATCTATCAAAAGCATCTGCTAAATCTCTTCCCAAAGTTATAGAAGCACCCCTAGCAATTTTTGCTAGTCCTTCTAGTTTTTCAGCTCCGAATCCGCCTGAAACCCCTAAGGCAGCTCCTGTCATAGCTTGTTGTGCAGATAGTGCTCCTCCAGTTACATCTCTCAAACCTTCTGCCATTACGGACAAAGTTCTACCTGACTGAGCTCCTAAACGAACTAGTCCTTGTTCTAACTGAGCAAATTGTGCGGCATTTTTGAGTGCCAAGAATGCTGCGGACGCAGCAAATACGTTAGCAGCTAATGTTGCATAAGCTGCTACTAAACCACTTGAACCCCCGGAGCCAAGCATTTGATTCATTTTTGAGAAACCTTTTGCAGAAGACAAGCTACCTTGATGGATGCCCTTCTGACCTTTTATTACAGTTTCCTGACTTCTACTATTTCTTTTATTAGCGTTTGTTGCTTTATCTGTAGACTTAGCAAGTTTTTCCGTATCTTTCTGTATAAGAGAAATACTCGAACCTTTCTGTACTACTTTAAATTCTACTAAT
>ENA-OSJC01002186-OSJC01002186.1-marine-metagenome-genome-assembly--contig:-NODE-2186-length-15004-cov-5.171769_pt1 | contig 15004 bp, 5 predicted proteins | sample MGYA00237885_ERZ534234 | MGnify/ENA primary metagenome ERZ534234 (study PRJEB26413, sample SAMN06343907) | marine metagenome | isolation source: coastal waters | place: Atlantic Ocean: West Antarctic... | reverse complement strand
TTTTGAGGCTTTTCCATGGTATTTCAACTGCAATATTTGGGCCAGTAAGTTTAGCTTATGTTGCAGGAATTAACGCAAAAAATCTTGGAGAACGAATTGCACACTTTGGAATATCGCGGTTACTTGCATCACTGTTAGCGCCACTGATAGCAGGTGTTTTATTAACTTTTTTAGATTTTCAGACAGTTTTCTTATTAATTGGATTTTGCTCATTATTTGCGATGATTCCAATTTTTTTCTTATCTGAAAGCCACGTTATAAAGCCACAAAAACAAGTCTCAATTGCTAATCAATTTTATAAATCCTTTCAATATAGTGTTAAAATACCTGCGATCTGGCTGGCAGGGCTTTTGGAGCTGATGGTTTACTTGGCCATTTACGCTATCAAAGCTTTTTTACCGTTATTTATTATTTCTCAAGAAGGTGGAACGGTTTTTTGGGCTGGTTTGTTTTTCTTCGTACAGGAACTAACACATTTTATTTTTCGGCCAGTTGGCGGCAGTGCTAGTGATAGATATGGGCAGTATGGAGTAATTTTTTGTGGTATGATTTTTATAGCACTTGGGTTGTGCACCATAACTAGTTTTCCATTAAATCTTATATTGATTACAGCTATTTTTCTTGGCATTGGGCAAGGCTTGATTTTCCCATCTAGTGTTGCTTTACTTTCTAAAAGGAGCCATCACAACCATCTTGGTGCTGCAATGGGCTTGTACGGGGCTCTTAGAAATCTAGGAAAAGTGATTGGGCCGATAGGTGCGGGTGTACTTTTAGTGATGTTTGATTATCCAACAGTATTTTATATTTTTGCAGCTCTTATAATTATTGCATTAATAATTGCGGCACCTTTTTGGATTAAATCTAACGTGAAAAGCTGATCTAGTATTTAATAAACGATATCTCGCATATCGTTTTATATAAAGGTTAATATTTTTGAAATAACTTTAACCAAAGTTATTATTTTATTGACTCAATTGTATTTATTGAGGTTAATAAATGTGAATTAATGTTTAATGCTATTCTAGTTTTTTAGTGACATTTAATTATAGCTACCGGATACCATTAAATAACAATATAAGTTTTTGGTGGAGGACAGTTTTTTAAGGTTAGGGCTAATTTATTCTTAATTCCTTGTGGTATTTTTAAATTAAAGCTATCCTTTAATTCTGTTTTTAAGATAGCTGAGATTTTCCACATGTATAAATTTTCTGCTAATAATTTAAGAAGTCTTTAACTAATATAGAAATTAGGAGAATAGATTTTAATGTTTCGTTATCTGAATAAATTTATTTGGTTATCATTGGGTATTTTTTTGTCAGGTTGTATGGGTTTTTCCGATGGTACAGCAAAGGTTAAAGCACCTGTTAACTTAAAAATAGTTGATGTTAATTCATCTTTCGTTGAAAGCTCGTCACCACTTGTTCAAGCTGTGTTTGTCAATCCTGAAATTGCGCGCAGTTTTGCTGAAATTGAAGCTACAAAATCTAAAGTTTTAATTTTAAATGTAAACAAAGCGTCAAAAATAGATTTAAGTGGATCAACCGGCTTCACAAGTTCCAATAATTTAAGTGCAAAGGCAGGAGCTATCGTAACAATTAAAGCACACCGCTTATTATTTGATAATGGACAAACTGATCGATCAATTTTACTGAGTGAATTTCAGGCAAAAAGTAAAATACAAGAAGCTCTTATTACTGTTGATAAAAAGCTTCATAAGATCCTCACAGTTTATATTGAGCAAACTACTTCTCAAGAAATTATTAAAATAATTGATTATTATCTTGACCTATATAACGAGCGAGAAAATCTTATATTATCGGCTGTGCAAGTGGGCGTGTTATCCAAGTCAGACTATCTTGAGGTCAAGTCTTTAAAAAATGACATTCTTTCAGAAAGGGCTCAGGCAGAATTAAGCATAAGCAAGGCTGCTAGTTTTTTTAAGAAAACACTTGGACCCAATTCATCTATGGCATTATCTGATCTATCGACGCGGTATAAAAACTGGCAGTATCCCATTTTAGATATTGCAGCATCGCCTCAAAAAACCTTAATTGATCTTCAAATTTCTCGATTGAATGTCGAGATTAAAATTCAAAACGAGCGGAACAAGCCCATATCTCGATGGGAAGCATCTATAAGTAGTCCTAAAACAAACAGCTCAGATACAACGCTATTTGCAGGCGTTACAGTAAGCTTACCAATTAAAGATGGTGGCGACGCTCTTGCGCGCATAGAAGTATTTTCTAAGGAACTGACTGTGGCAAAACTTAATCTAGAGGTTCTTGCGAATAACGTCGCTTTGTCTAAAAATAGCTTAGTTAGTTTTGAAAATTATTACAAAAAACAAAAGGAGCTTTTAATTGAACGTAAAGCTATTTCTACAGAGCGTATTGTCGACTTGGAATTACGTTTGAAAGCAGGACGATCTAACGTTAAAGAGTTAACAAAAGAGATCCTTGCCGGCGCAAATATAGAGATGGCTCTTGTGAAACTTGAGGCTGAGTATTCTTTATTGAGCGTTCAAACCGCGGCAGTCGTTTCTCAAAGCTGTGGAATTTTGATGTTATGCAAGCTGATAAATAAGCCTTTGTTACAATAATTATGACAAACCAGGATGACAATAATAAATCAGAATTGCACAGGGATGCATTGATTATTTTTGCTTTGCTTGGAAGGCTTGGAAATAGAAATACAAAAAATGAAGTGCTTGACGCCGTCTCGGCGAGCCCCAGAGATAAACCGCTGGATTGGGCCAATGATGCGATAAGTAGCTTTGACTTTTTCTGTAATTCTGGCCGGGTAAAAGTTTCTGAGATATCTTTAGAAATTTTACCTGCTTTGGCGCTAGGCAAAGATGGTCAGCTAGCAATAATCGAAGACGTTTTGGAAGATGGTGTTTTATTATATGAAAGTTTAAGTGGAAAAAAAAGGCGCCTTTCAAAAAAAGAATTTAAAGAATGGTATAGTGGTGACCTGCTTTATGCGCAACCAGCTCTTGAAGGTCACAAGACCGTAAAAGCGCGATTAAAGGCTCTAAGTCCTTTAAGGACTTTAGGCATGTCGCGATTTTTATGGATTGCTGTAGCAGCTTTTCTTTCAAATATTTTGGGGCTATCGACTTCACTGTTTATAATGGTTGTTTACGATCGAATCTTGCCAAATCAAGCTACTGAATCTTTATATGCTTTAGCAATTGGGGTTGGTCTTGCTATATTATTTGACACACTGCTCAAAGGAGCTCGAAGTCGGATTGTAGAGCGTGTTTCTGTTAGTGCAGATATAGCAGTTAATGAAGACATATTTGAGCAATATATTGAGGTTTCAAATACGAAAGACAGAAAATCAGTCGGTGAATTATCAACTGTTATGCAAGACTTTGAGGTTTACCGAGACTTTATGAGTTCAGCAACAATCCTAATGCTTATTGATCTACCATTTGTCTTAGTATTTGTTTTTGTAATTAGTATTATTGGTGGACCATTATTTATTATTCCATTACTTTGCATACCGTTAATTTTACTAATAATTTTAATGATACAACCAATCCTTGCGCGTAATTCGGCAGCAGTCTCTGCTTCAGCTCAGTCTCGGCAAGGCCTACTTGTTGAAGTTCTGGGTGGTTTAGAAGCCTTACGGGTGAATGGCGCATTTGCTTTAATGAAACGTAAATTTTTAACACAATCAAATTTTTATGCAAAAGCTTCACATCAAGCTAAAAATTATGCTCAATTAAATGGAAATACAATTACAATTATTCAGCAAATTGCCCAAGTGGCGATTATAGTTTATGGTTTTCATTTATTTGCTGATCAAATTATCACTATGGGTGCAATAATTGCAACAGTAATTCTCTCTGGCCGCGCACTAGGACCTTTGGCAAAGATAGGGCAAACTTTAGGTCGAGCTAATGCTGCTTATGTCGCCCGTGGTAATTTAAAACGGTTTCTTTCTGCCCCACGTATGCAAAATAACGAGGACATCTCCCTAATAAAAAAGAATGAAAATGTTTCTGTGCAGATAAATAATATTACTCTGCGTCTATCAGAAATGGGACGGCCACTTTTTAACAAATTAAACTTATCAATACAAAAAGGCGAAAAAGTTGCTATTGTTGGGCGTTCTGGCTCTGGCAAAACGTCTCTGGTTAAGCTAATGGTTGGCTTGCTTGCACCAGAAACAGGTACAGTAATGATTAACGGTGCTGACATACGTCAATTTGCTCGAGCAGATTTATTTCGAACGGTTGGTACTGTTTTTCAAGAGCCATGGCTTTTTTCTGGAACATTGTTTGACAATGTTGCTTTGGGTCAGAGCGATTGCACCGAAGAACATGCCATCGAATGCTTAAAGGCTGCTGGAGCAGATTTTATTGGTGAGAAGACAGGCTCTGGATTGGAGTTCTTTATTCAGGATCAAGGTAGCAATCTATCAGGGGGTCAAAAGCAAGCAGTGATGATGGCTCGCGCTATGGCTTTTAAACCTGATATTTTTCTATTTGATGAGCCCACTAGCGCGATGGACGGCATTACAGAGTCGCATATAATAAATCACTTATCATCAAAAATAATTGCACAAACGTTAATTATTGTTACGCATAAAATGCCTGTGGTGGCAATGTGTGATAGAGTTATTGTAATGGATCAGGGTAAAATTATCGGAGATGGCTCAAAGGATGCATATTTTGAATTACTTAAAAAAAATCAAAAAATGAACGTAAATAGATGAGCTCAAGATATCATATTGGTTCTGGTGGGCGAGATTACTTTATGATCCTCATGGTAATGTCGCTGTTTACTGCTTTTTTAGTTTGGGCCAACTATACAAAATTAGATTTGGTTACTCGGGGAAGTGGCCGTGTAATAGCTGATGGACAAAATAGAAATATTCAATCACCAAACCGTGGTACTATAGCCACGTATAAAGTTGAAGAAGGTAGTATCGTCAACATAGGGCAGATTATTGCAACAATTAACCCTATAGAAGCTGAGGGTGTACTAGAGGAACTAAATACAAGACTAGGAAATGCAAGCGTAAAGTTGGTTAGATTGGATGCAGAGCTTAACGGTGAAGCAACATCACATGTCCGTGCTAACAGTTTGCTATATACCAAATCTCTTGTGGATGCAGAAATTGAACTGATGGTTTCACGCAGGGAAAGTTTAGAGTCTGAATTAAATACACTTTCCCAAGACAGACAAAAAATTATGAAGAACCTTTCAAGCATCAAAGCTGAAATAGCAGGTCAAAAAGTTTTTCAAGATCTTTTAAATCAAGAAATGTCGGAAGTTTTGCCTTTAGTTGAAGCCGGCGTGTTGGGAAGTTCTGAACGTTTTAGGCTTGAGAGGACAGATGCGTCTATTAAAATGGAACTTAAAGTTTTTAAAGAAGAAGTTGCAAGGACTGAGTTAGAAATCGCACAGATTGCCAGTAAAATAAAAACAGTCCAAAAAAACTATCAGACAGATATTTATCAAAAACGTGCAGAAGTTATTAAGGAAATTTCTGAACTTCAAGCACAACTTCCAGCAATTCGTCAAAGATTATTGGAAACAGAAATTCGCACACCAATTGCTGGTATTGTTAACCGTGTATTTTTTAATTCTGTTGGGGCTGTGGTTAGTGTTGGGGAGGTTGTTGCAGAAATTGTACCGACGGAGGGAAATATACTTATTGAAGCATTTATAGATCCAAAAGATATTGCAACAGTTGAACCAGGACAGAAAGCTAAGATGAGCCTTACAGCTTATGATCCATCAAAATATGGATATCTTTTAGGTACTTTGACAAAAGTTTCAGCAGATACAGTCTTTAGGGAAGAAACAAAGACTTCATTATATACAGTAAATTTATCAATAGATACCAATATTTATGAAGATGATCAAACACCTGTCACTATTGTTCCTGGCATGGTGGCTCAAGTTGATATTATTCGTGGAGAGCGTACAATCCTTGAATATTTCTGGCAGCCAGTTGCAAAGATTAAAGATACAGCATTTCGAGAGTAGCATAAGTAAATTTAATCTGTGTTTAGTTTAATATATGATTATCTTGCCAGTACTTTAAATTTGTATAACGTTATTCTAACCTTAACCTTAACCTTAACCTTAACTTTATTTTTATAATATTGGATGTAGCTTATGAATAATAAGAAGTTACTTGTTGGTATGTCACCCTTAAGCTTGTTGGTTTTAAGTGCCTGTGGTGGTGGCGGTACTTCTAATTTTTCTTATACTTTAAATGGTAATATGCACAAAGGGCCTCTTAGTGATGCCTTAGTTTTTCTTGATTATGATGGTGATGGCGTTTTGGATATTGGAGAGCCGTCTGTGCGCACCAATGGGTCAGGCGAGTTTTCTCTAACTGCTACTCAGGAAAGCTATTCGATTGTTGGCATTACGGATGGTCGTACTACCGATACTTCTTCTGGATCAGTTTTTTCTGGTGTAACATTTAAAGCCCCTTCAGGTTCTTCAATGTTGACGCCTACCACGACCTTGATGGTAGATGGCAATTTAACAGCAGCTCAAGTAGTGAAGGTTGTTGGATTGTCTGCTGATATAAATCCATTGACGTTTAACGCCTATGCCTCTGGTGTTGATGCGACTGATGCACTTGCTTTTGAAAAAGTAAACCAACAGATCATGAATACTATTAATGCATTTGCAGCAGCAGCGGAGGGCTCTGGTGTTAGCCAGGTGGATGCCTATAAGGTGGCGCTGAATTCGTTTGTTAAGGTTGTTAAGGTAAAAGCAGGTGTGGACGCGACGCTTGATCTCACCAGTACCTCGGATTTAGAGCTGATCAAAGCTCAGGTTATAACGGACGTGGCCAATGCATCTGGAATTAACACAACGGCCTTCAACGCATTGGCAGGTGCAACGACCACTGCTATTGAGAACGTAAATGCCAAGATTGCGACTGTTACTGATCTGACCTCAGATACAACAAAGAATATCTTCTCAATTACGCAAGTTCTAAATGATCAGGTCAAGGCAGCCGCAGTTGCAGAGGTGAGTAGCCCAGGATCTGGCACTATAGCGTTTACTTCAAGCCAAGAAGTTGACAATGCGTCTACTAATGCAACTCCAACAGATATAACTTTAACTTCGACATCGATTGGTGAAAATGCTGAATCATTGGTTATTGGAACGTTAAATACTACTGATAGTGATCAAAGTACTGGGGTTGCTTTTACATATGCTCTTGGAGAGGTGTCAGGTAGTGATTATGCTTCCTTCAGCATTAATCAGGCAACGGGCGAGCTGTCTTTTAAGGCACAACCTGATTATGAAACCAAATCCTCTTATAGTGTAACTATTCTATCAACAGATGAAGGTGGGAAGACATTCTCAAAGACATTTACTGTAACAGTGACTGACCAAAATGAAGCACCGACCCTGACCGTACCTACCGGTGGTGCAGTTACGGAGGATGCATCGACATCAACAATTACAGGAACTTTGTCTGGCTCTGATCCTGAGAGTGATGATTTGAGTTACTCTGTTGTTGGCTCTACAGCATCCAGTGGAAGCTATACAGTAACTGGCACCTATGGCTCTCTAGTACTCAATGCTTCCACGGGAGCCTATACATATACGCTAAACAATGCAGCCGCAGCGGTGCAGGCTTTAGGTGCAAGCAGTAGTGAAACGGAGAGTTTCTCCGTTCAAGTTACTGACGGAACAAATACACCTGCCGCGCAAAATCTTAGCTTTACGATCAGTGGTGCTAATGATGCGCCAACAATATCAGTTTCTGGGTTAACTTCTATTGCCGAAAATTCTACCAATGCTTTTGCCGCAACTGTAACTGGAACTGACCCGGAAGATGGCAGTAAAACAGTCAGTTTAAGTGGTAGCGGCCGTGATGATGCCAAATTTGAAATTGTTAGCAATCAATTACGTATCAAAACAACTGCTGATTTTGAAACACAAAATACATACCAGGTTCAACTATCTGTGACAGATGCTGCAGGGGTAACGACATTAAAAAATTTAGAACTCAATGTGACAGACGTCGCAGAGGCGGTAAGCGGATCAATAGTTGATGGTTATGTCGCCGGTGCAACAGTTTTCCAAGATTTAAACAATAATAATATCCTTGATAGTGGTGAGCCATTTACAGTTACTTCTGCAACAGGATCATTTATCTTGTCTGGTGTGGTTTCTTCAGCCACAGCACCTTTAAAGATGATTTCTGGCTTCGACATTGGAACGAACCAAGCCATTGTAACGAGCCTTGGTGTTCCCTCTGTGTTATCGGGCAATGCTGTAGCATCGCCAATTGCAACTATCACCTCAATTAATCAAGCTAAAGACGCTGAAATAAATATTGCTACTATCGTTGATCGTGCTGCAACCTACTTTAATATCTCTGAGGCGTCTCAGGCCGAAGCAAACATCTTGCGTGATGATCCAATAAATAACCTGACTAGTAGTGACTCAGATGTTGTTAGTGCTGCTAAAGACGTATTTGAGGCTAACCAGTTTATTATGGGTCTTACGCATATTTCGGAGAAAATTGGGAGTTACCTGGTTGGTCAGATTGATACGTCAATACAGAACGCTGGTGAGAACAGTTATGGTACTTATGCTGGTAGTTCTCTGGTCAGTTATGAGAAACTTGGGGCGGATGCGTTTCTAAATACATCTGCTGAACATATTACATCATCTGTAGTTCCAACTTCAGCCAATGCTTTCCAAATCAGTTCGACGCAAGTTCAATGGCAAGATTATGATGCTACATTGGGGTTAGATGTTACAAATCGTGTGATGAGTACAACATCTGGAAGTACTGTGAGTTTGGGATCTGATGCGGTCAAATTGAATGTTCAAAACCTTATTAATGCTGCTAACTCTTCTGGTACATATAAATCACCTACTTTGAGTTTTGAATTATTAAAGATACCAACTGGTTCAGGTTCTGGCACTATTAATTTTACTTTAATTGATGGTAGTGATGGAATACGCAGTGGTACTGAGCGGCAGATCAGTCTTGATGTAAATGTGAATTGGACAGGTGATGGAAGCACGGCTCAGATAGAAGTTCCTGCTCAAACATTATCGGGTTCTTATATTAGTAACGGTCTTACAGTTAATTTTACCATTAGTAATTTAGACAGCGATGTCATTACCATGACACAAGCTGGAGCCAATTATCCAACTACCTTAGATGTAAAGCTGTCAGCAGTTATTGATGCACTTGAAGGTGTTGGCTCTATTTCCTTACTGACGGAAGGTACATTTAATCTCGCAGTGACAACTGACCTGCCTTTGAAAGATGTCAATGACACTTCTATTACAAAGATCCAAACCAATTTGCAGTTGGTGAGTGAGACGCCACTTGAAGTTTTTATTGAAGATGTCACCTATTTTGAAGATGACCCTACTCCGATAGTAACTGTGTACTTGAACCGGTCCCATACTGAAGATGTCACCATTACTTATAATGTGTTGGCGTCTGGAACTGACAGTGCAACTGCGGGCAGTGACTTTACGGCTCAGGCTTCACAAACGGTGACTATTCTGGCAGGGCTGACGTCGGCCAGCATCGCCCTTCCCATTTTAGCAGACAGCAGTGTAGAAAATGCAGAGACATTTAGTGTGACAGCATCTTCAACAACGGCTGGGAGTTTAGCCAAAGCTACTGCTACTGTTACTATCGAGGATAGCGATACAAATATAGCGACATCTGGTGAGCTGGACGCTCTGGCAAGTGATGTTATTGCATTGATTGGTAGTGATATCTCTGCGGCTTTACTGAAAGCTTATGAATCAGCTGCCTCTGCAGCCGATGCCACATTAAGTGTTAGCAGCAGTGACTTCACAACAGCTGCTGCTAATGTGATTCCTGGGCTGACAATTGTGGCTAAGTCATTTTTTGGCGTTGTATCTGCTGAGATAACAACAGCAGCCAGCAACTCTGCTGTTGCTGATTTTGCGCAAGCCTTGATGACGGCAAATGCTGCTACTAAGCAGTTTGATCCCTCGACCATTATAGGCACCTATATTAATGGCAATGGCACTTATATCGGATCGCATAACCTCGCCAGCCTGACTTCTGCGATACAAAGTGAATATAATACATTTAAAACTTACGCTGTTGAAACTGTGGGGGATGTATTTGGAACAGATACAGCTAGTAATTTTTCTAGTGCAACGATACAAATGCTGACCACTGGTAATGATACTGAAACGCTGACTTCTGCTTCGGAAATCATTGCAACCTTCGATGGTACTGACACTGTTTATGGTGGTGGAGGTAATGATAAGTTTATCGGTGGTAAGGACGTTGATACCTTTTATGGCCAAGCTGGCAATGACCATCTTTATGGTTTTACTGGCAATGACGTTCTAGATGGTGGTGAAGGCAATGATCGCATCGTAGGTGGCCTTGGCAATGATCAGATCTCTGGTGGGGCTGGAAATGATTACATACTTGCGCAGACTGGAAATGACAGCATCACAACTGGAACTGGTAATGATGAAGTAATTGCTGGGCTCGGTGACGATGCTATTACGGTTAATGGAACTGGTAATAAGACGATCAATGGTGGTTCTGGGACTGATACATTAACTGTTTCAACAAGTGGTATCTCAAATTTAGGTAGCTTTGCAAGCATTGAGCGAACAACTGCAAGTAGCAGCTCTGGTGATCGAGATGCGGCAGTTTATAAGTTAACGTATTCCAACGGGGATACGATCTCTTACTCAGGTATTGAGAATTTGACTGTTGGAAGTATTTCCTACACTAACATTGATCCCCGGGAAAATCAGAATGCACTTTGGAGTTCCTCAGAACATGCAGTTTATCTTTATAAAACAACTGAGGGTGGTTCTGTTAATTCCCCTAACCCTGGTAATATTTATGATTTTACAGGGTTTAGTGCATCAAAAGACCTATCAGTTATTGGTACATCTGCAAATGATAGCACTAACTTTAATTGGGACAGAACGAGCCGCTTAACGGCAGATTTAACAGTTAGTTTTGGTGATGGTGATGACAGTATTGCAGCCCTCAGAACTTTAGCTGGTGATAGTATTGATATGGGTGCTGGCGATGATCAAGTTAATATTTATGTAAACTCTGGTGAAGCGGTTAATGTGCATAGTCTTGCAAAGCTTGATGGTGGGGCAGGTACAGATACATTGAGTTTTGGAGTGTCTGGTTATGGAGAGGCAGGTGCGACGCTTACGCTTACTCATAGAGGTGCGACCAACTTTGAGAACCTGACTGGAACAGCAGCGAGTGAGACTATCAATGGAGACAACAGCGCCAACGTACTTCAGGGTGGTGATGGTGCAGATACAATAAATGGCAATGGGGGTAATGATACGCTCTATGGAAGAGGCTCTGGTAGCTATAATGACTCAGCCAATAACATTCTTAATGGTGGATCAGGAAACGATACTTTAATCACTGGAAATGGTCAGGATACTTTAGACGGTGGAACTGGAGCAGACACAATCACTTCTGGCAGTGGCGCTGATACGATTGTCCTTCGTGTGGGAGATGGTGGTAGCGCCCTATCAGATGCTGATACAATCACTGACTTCACGGATGGTACGGACGTGCTGGGTATGGATGACAACCTTCAGTACAGTCAACTGACAATTGCTCAAGGTACAGGTAGTAACTCTAGCGACACCATTATCTCCAAGGGATCAGAATACCTCGCAATACTAAGGGGAATAGATGTTAGCTTGTTGTCAGAGGCAGATTTTACCCCAGTAGATATAGCTTGATTTTTGGTGAGTGTTTATGGGAGCTTGTCATTGATATTTAAGTCTACCAATCCCGTTTTGAAATAAAGATAAGTCGTCTTTTTTATAATACAAAACATTATCTAAGTTTGGTTAAACTGGTTGATTGAGAATAACTAATTAGTTGAGTGTTCAAAATAGGTTTAAGAAAATAAAAAGAATAATGAATATGAATAGTTCATCAATATTATTATCTTGTCTAGCAATTCTTATATTAGGTATTTGTGGCCAAACTGCCCAGGCTGATAATTTAAAGGTATTGCCGTTTGCTCTTTTTGAACGATCAGGAAAGAGTTTAATTGTTGACGGTGTTTCAACAAAATACGCATTAGGTGTTCTTGGTGTTAGGGCGGATTTGACTTTTCAGGAACGCTGGCATCTTTCTGGAAAGTTGGGTTATGGTCAAAGCAACAATCAAACTGTGGAGTTTAGTGGTGCTGTTTTCGAAGGGCAAGTTAAGGGAATGTATTTGCAAGGTGGTGCCCAATATAATTTTTTGGAAACTCCCAAATATGACTTGTTTGGGTTATTGAATTTTATCAACCGTGATCTCCAAGCTTCAGACATGAAAGGCACACGAAACGGTTTGGCACTTACTGGGTCATCGAATACAAAATTTAACTCTAAAGATTTAACATTTGGTACTCGACACAAAATTGGTCGTGATTTTGCTGTTAGTTTTTCCGGAGGTATTAGTCAGTGGCACTTGAAATCTGAAGCAATAGCTAATTATTCATCAGGAAGAATTACTGCGACAGCTACTAAAAATATTTATACGACAGGGCAAGATCCCATATATAAAATTGGAATGAGTATGAAAAAGTTAAGTCACAATTTTAATATAGAGCTTTCACAAAGACTATTAAGCTCACAAATTTCAAGTAATATTACAACAGTTCGGATGGATTATCAGTTTAAATTTTAAATAAATACTTTAATTAAACAAAATCTATTTGCACGAAGTCGTCAGCAGTCAGGTTGGTGTAGGTGAAGCTATCAAGCAAAAAGAGGAGTTTATTTACGCTTGTATTAACTACTTGTGTAGCACTTCCATTTTGTGAGAACGTAAGGTCGCTAAAGCTTAACCCATTATCAAGACCAATGAGGTCTGTTCCGTCTGTAAAGTCTGTGATGTGATCTGTTGTACTCGCACCAGTTGCCCCATCGGCCGCAATGCAGACAAAGGTATCAACACCTCGATTGCCAGTTAATGTATCCTTTACACCTGCACCTGAGCCGCCATAAATTATATTGTTTGCATCATTACCAACGATCGTATCATTTCCACCACCACCTTTCGCATTCTCAATCACCACACCATTTGCAATTGTATAGCCACCTTTAGCATTTGCATTATAGGATACGAACCCAGCACCACCAACTTCATATTCTAATGTGGCGGCTCTTAGATCAATAACTGCATTGGAACTCCCACTCATTGTTATTTCATCTGTACCACCCCCATCCCAGATTGCTTCATAATAATCTTTTGACCCCAAGCTGTAAGTTGTACTACCATTATTATAAGAAGTATTTGCGCCATAATAACTTTGCAAAACAGCTATATCCAGCGCAGCAAAACTACCCATGTGTGCGGATCCATAATCTGAGGGTAGGCCAAGAGGGTGGGCTGCAAACCCCTCATTATAACTCATCACAGTATAAATACTTTGGTTCATCTGACCATAATCACCCTTATCGTTTGAAGAGGAAACACCGTCCATTACCTGAGATCCACCACCCGTATCATGGGGGTGCGCTAAGCCAAGGCCGTGGCCAATCTCATGGACAACTACACCGTACATAAAGCCCCCAACTTGCATGGATGTATCATTCCAGTAGGTCGAGTTGTTTGTTAATACACCTAAGCCCTCATTGGAGTTATAATTTTGAGGGAACATATAACCAAGCAAGCCACCCCCAAGATCTGCATGTGCAAACCTGATATCAGCGCCAGCTTGGGTTTCTGTTATTTGAAAACTGATATTGGCGAAATTTGTCACATTACTGAGCATTCCCATCATACTTGTTTCTTCTGCCTGAGTAAAACCAGTTGATGTTGTGCCATCACTGACTGTGACACCGTTATCTGCAAAATAAACGTCAATTGTTTGAGAGGTGCTCCATGCAGCGTTGCCCCATTCTAATGCCTCGGTGGGACGTGGTGGAATAACTTCAGAAACTTCGATTTTATAATCACCAGTATAATTATCATTCCAAGCTCTCGCTTCGATATAGTATGTTCCTGAGTAGGTGGGGGTAAAAGTAAGATAAGAGTCACGTCCTGATCCGCTATCATCATCTTTTTTTATGAGATTTCCATCTTTGTCATAAACGTATACATATGGGTCAATTAGTGCGGCTTCAATTTCGCTACCCTTAACTTCTTGTTTAACTGAACCAAGACAGGAGGGGCAGCCACAATTAAGGATACTTGGATCATGATCTGGATCCTCAATTGCGTTGCTAACATAGGATCCAGAATTACCAGATAAGGAGACGCCATATGCTTGCCCTTGTGTGAGTTCAACGGCTACCCAGTCTTTATCTCCCGTTACATCAAGGGTGCCAGTGTGGGAGCCACCCACACTAACGGACCCTGTTGTTGTGGAAAGCTTTACTGTTTGAGTTGCAGTCAGTCCCGCCACGTCAGTTGCAGTTAATGTAATGCTTGAAATACCTGCATCGTTTTGGCCAGGTGTGCCGGATAATATTCCCGTGGTTGCGTTAAAATTTAACCATGATGGTAACGTTGAAGTGGAGTAGGTGAGGGTGTCATTTGCATCAACATCTGAAGCTGCAAAAGTATAGCTGTACGCAGATCCCTCCGTGGCCGAAGTATTGGCAGTAGATGTGATTGCTGGCGCATCATTAGTGTTTGTTACTGTGAGGTTGAAAGTATCAGAAACAGTGGCGCTGCCAGCGTCTGTTGCCGTTACTTTAACAGCAACAGTTCCAACGTTATCATTCAAAGGCGTTCCACTAAAGGTTCGTGTTGCTGCATTAAATGAAAGCCAGGTGGGTAACGCGTTTCCATCTGATAAAGTAGCTGAATAGGTAATGGTATCGCCGTTATCTACATCCGCAAACACATTTGTATTAAATTGAAAACTCAGAGCGCTGTCCTCAGCATTGCTAATGTCAGATATCGCATTCGCTACAACAGGCGCATCATTAGTGTTTGTTACTGTGAGGTTGAAAGTATCAGAAACAGTGGCGCTGCCAGCGTCTGTTGCCGTTAC
>ENA-OSJC01002185-OSJC01002185.1-marine-metagenome-genome-assembly--contig:-NODE-2185-length-15005-cov-8.579515_pt1 | contig 15005 bp, 14 predicted proteins | sample MGYA00237885_ERZ534234 | MGnify/ENA primary metagenome ERZ534234 (study PRJEB26413, sample SAMN06343907) | marine metagenome | isolation source: coastal waters | place: Atlantic Ocean: West Antarctic... | reverse complement strand
CTAAGGTAAGCGTTGCCAAACCCAAGCCTAAGGTAAGCGTTGCCAAACCCAAGCCTAAGGTAAGCGTTGCCAAACCCAAGCCTAAGGTAAGCGTTGCCAAACCCAAAAATGAAAAAAAAAGTTTTTTTTCATTTACAGAAAAAATCAAAACTGGCTTAACGAAAACAAGAGAAAATTTAAGCACTCAACTTACAGATTTATTTCAGAACAAAAAGATTGATGAAGCCTTTTTTGAAGAACTCGAAACAATACTTCTTACTGCTGACGTTGGAACTAAAGCAACTGAGATATTAATTCAACAAGTTAGGTTAAAAGTTAAAGAAGATAATGTGCAAGATGAGTCAAAATTAAAAGTTATTTTAAAGGGCTGTCTTACTGAAATATTGACTCCAATCGAATCTCCTCTTGAAATAAGTGGCTCGCCATTTGTTATCATGGTTGTTGGAGTTAATGGAACAGGAAAAACAACAACTATTGGCAAGCTTACTAAATTCCTTCAAGGTAAAGGTAAAACAGTCTTAATTGCAGCTGGCGACACTTTCAGAGCTGCTGCTACAGAACAACTTTCTGTTTGGGGTGAAAGAAATAATGTTACCGTAATTTCTCATGCAGCAGCTGATCCCAGTTCTATTATTTTTGATGCCGTAAATTCAGCTAAAGCCAAAAATATTGATGTTGTTATTGCTGATACCGCAGGTAGGCTTCCCACACAAAAAAATTTAATTGATGAGATTATAAAAATTAAAAGAGTTATTACTAAATGTCATGCAGAGGCTCCGCAAGAAATACTGTTAGTTTTAGATGCCAATACTGGTCAAAATGCCATTACTCAACTCAAAACCTTCAACGAGGCTTTGAATATTACAGGCCTTATAATGACAAAACTTGATGGGACTGCTAAAGGAGGTGTTTTAGCAGCTATAGCAAAAGAGCTGCCTACTCCAGTAAGGTTTATTGGGTTAGGGGAGGGTATTGACGACCTTAAAGAATTTAAAGCAAAAGAATACGCAGAGGGAATGTTTGAATGATTAACTTTAACAATGTTTTTAAACGATACCCTGGAAATATGGATGCCCTACAAAATATTACCCTAGAAATTTTACCTGCTGAGCTTGTTTTCGTAACTGGGCCATCAGGAGCAGGGAAATCAACCTTGCTTAAATTAATTTCTTCAGTTGAAAAACCCACTTCTGGAACTATAGTTTTTGAAAATATGAATTTATCGCAACTTAAGGCTAGAGACATCCCTTATTTGAGAAGAAAATTTGGCATGATTTTTCAAGACAATAAATTACTTTATGATAGAAATTGTTTTGAAAATGTTTCTTTGCCTTTAGCTATAAACGATATTGATGGAATAGATATTAATCGAAGAGTTCGAGCAGCTTTAGATAAAGTTGGATTGCTAAATAAAGAAAGGATAATGCCAGTTTCACTTTCTGGAGGAGAGCAACAAAGACTCGCTATTGCCAGAGCTATAGTTTCACGCCCTTCTATCTTAATCGCTGATGAACCCACGGGTAATTTAGATAAAGAATATGCTGATGAAATCATGAATATTTTCTACAGTTTTCAACAAGTTGGTGTCACTGTAATTATTTCAACACACGAACTTCCAATCACCCCTATTGAGCACAAAAAGATATGCCTAATTGGGGGCCAACTAAAAAAACAAGTAAACCATGTTCCATTACTTTCATAATCATTTTCAAGCATTTAATAGAGCTCTAGTTAGAATTTTTTCTAACTTGGGCTCATCTCTTATTATGTTTTTAGTTATAGGTATTACATTATTTTTACCAAGTTCTGGTTTGCTGATTGTAGAAAATATTTCTCAAATTTCAAATAATATTGAATATGACGCAGAATTAAGTCTTTTTTTGGAAAAGGGAATTAAACAAGATCAAATCGATTTTATTCAATCTGCTCTAAATAAAACATCCATAATTAAAAAAACCCACTACGAGAGTAAGTTAACTGCATGGGATAAATTGCAAACGAAGTTAAATCTAAACCCATTAGATACAGGAATATCAAAAAATCCATTACCCGATGCATTTTTTATATCACTAAATACATTTAATCAAAAAGAAATAAATACCCTTATAGACAATCTAAATACTATTGATGGAGTGGAAAATATTTTTTTCGATGCCGGTTGGGTTAAAAAATTAAGGTCCATCATATATTTATTAAAGATTGGCTTGGCTTTTTTGGGGGCTATATTAATAATCATTCTTATCGTAGTTATTGGTAATACAATTCGCCTTCAAACATTGACGCATAAAGATGAAATAGAGGTAAGTAAACTTATAGGTGCAACGAACAGCTTTATTCAAAGACCTTTTATCTACACAGGCCTAATTTATGGCTTAGGTGGAGGCTTAATAACTATTTTCACCCTAAAGCTAACTATTGAGATATTTAATAAAGCATCAATTAATCTAGAAGCGATGCTTGGTGGAACTTTTATTCTCAAAAATCTGATATGGCAACAAAACCTTAGCGTCATCATATTTTCAATGTTAATTGGGTGCTTCGCATCTTTTTTTGCTGCTCAACAATCTATAAGAAAATTTGAAATATTCAAGTAAACCACTGTATTTAATGAAATTTTTAATGTAAACTAGCACTCTGCAACAAAGAGTGCTAAAATATAATTTATTTTTCAATAGGAGATTTAATTTAAGTATGAATAATTATTTATCTTTATCCTCTTTCAGTAACGCTGATAGCTTTACCTCATACCAACAATCTATTAGGGAAATCCCATTCTTAACCCAAGAAGAAGAGTATGCCCTTGGTATGCGCCTTAAAAAAGACAATGATTTAGAAGCTGCAAAAAAACTTATTCTTTCGCATCTTAAGCTTGTGATGAAAATTGCTAGGTCTTATAGTGGATATGGCCTTCCTCATTCAGACTTAGTTCAAGAAGGTAACATTGGGTTAATGAAGGCAGTTAAAAAATTCGATGTAGAACGAGGAGTAAGATTAGTTTCCTATGCAATGTTCTGGATTAAAGCTGAAATACAAGAGTATGTTGTTAGGAATTGGCGAATGGTTAAAATGGCAACCACTAAAGCACAAAGAAAATTATTCTTTAACCTTAGAAGCCTCAGATCTTCACTACAACCGCTGGGCGTAAAAGAGATAGAATCAATTGCTAAAGAATTAAACGTCAAAGAACAGGAAGTTCGTGAAATGGAATTTCGTTTTAGTGGGCAAGAGATATCAATTGATTATTCAAATGACGATTCAGAAGAAGATCAATTTCGTCCTATATCTTATTTAAAAGACTCAGCTCTAATGCCATCTGAAGAAATAGAAAAGTCAGAAGCTGAATCAAACAACACAAAAAATCTAAAAAATGCACTTATGAAGCTAGATAGAAGAAGTAGAGAAATTGTTGAAGCAAGATGGCTAAACGAAAATAAACCTGACACACTTCATGAGCTTGCAAAAAAATATAAAGTATCTGCTGAGAGGATTAGACAAATTGAACAAAATGCAATGAAGAAAATTAAAATACTCATAACATCAGCTAGCGTATAAAACTCAAATAGCTAACTTTTCTGCTAAAATTTGCCATTTAAAGAGAATAGAATCTAATGGCAAACACACCTACCCCAAAAGAAATTAAACTGCATCAAAAATCAAAGCTATTAGAAATACAATTTGATGATGGTACAGAATGCAAGCTATCATGTGAGATGCTCAGAGTTTACTCTCCCTCTGCAGAAGTTCAAGGACACAGCCCAGACCAAGCAGTACTTCAAATTGGGAAAGAGGATGTTGGTATTATTGAGATATCGCCTGTCGGGAATTATGCAATCAAAATAAAATTTTCTGATGGGCATGATACTGGACTTTTTTCATGGGACTATTTGCACCATCTAGCAAAAAACTATGAGCAACTGTGGCTTGAATATATTGGAAAATTAGAAGTACAAGGAATACAAAGGAAAAAAAATTGAATCAAGAAAAAGATACTCATTTTGGATATGAAGCCATCGCTAAAAAAGAAAAAGGCAAAAAAGTAAGTGCTGTATTCAACTCTGTAGCAACAAATTATGATCTGATGAACAATTTAATGTCAATGGGACTTCACCATGTATGGAAGAAAATACTGATTGAAACGACAACCTTAAAGCCAAAATCTAAAATACTCGATATTGCAGCAGGTACGGCTGATATTTCAATAGAATTTTTAAAAAAAAATAAAGATTATGAGGTATTTCACACAGACATAAATTTACCAATGTTAAGAGAAGGTAAAAAAAAGCTTATAAACCAAGGAAAAATTACCCCTTCAATTCTTTGCGATGCAGAAGCTCTTCCATTTCCTAATAATTATTTTGATTGTGTAACAATTGGTTTTGGTCTAAGAAATATGACTAACAAAGAAGAGGCTTTAAAAGAAACCTATCGTGTACTTTCGCCAGGAGGAAAAATAATAATACTTGAATTTTCTAAAATATGGCAACCCCTGAGAAAAATATATGATATTTTTTCTTTTAGATTAGTGCCTAAACTAGGAAAATTATTTGCAAAAGATGAGAAAAGCTATAAATATCTTGTTGAATCAATTCGGATGCATCCTGATCAAAAAAAACTTATAGAGCTTTTAAAAACACAAGGTTTCGAAAAAACTAGCTTTATGAATTTGTCAGCGGGAATTGTTGCTATCCATAAAGGATATAAATTTTGACCCAAAAAATAAAAAAAATTATCTTAAATCACCTTTTATCTCAAAATGATTGGATGCAAAGTAAGCTTGTCAATCATAAGGATAAAATAGTGGTAATTGAAATTTCAGGTTTTAAACTTGTTTTAAGAGTGGATGAAAATGGATTGCTCCAGTCAATAAATAATTCAGAAAATTTTGATTGCTTTATAAAGTTAACAGCTAATGATTTTATTAATCAACTTATTAATAATAACAACGGAAATATTTCTATCAAAGGTGATTTAGAACTGGCTAATCAGGTCTCACAAGTTCTTAAAAAAATTGAATGGGATGTCGAAGAAGATTTAAGTAGGTACATTGGTGACATACCTGCAATTCAGACTACAAAGATTCTAAAACAAGTTATAACTAGTAGTCAAAAAAACATAAAGAATATAACAGGGGCACTATTAGAATATTGGCAAGAAGAAAATAAGATTTTAACTAAAAAAAGAAATGTTGAAATTTTTTATTCAGAAGTGGATAAAATTTTTGAAGATACTGAAAGGTTAGAAGCAAGAATAAAAATAATGATAGAAAAAAAAATGTTATGAGTATATTTAGATTCTTTAAAATAATATTTGTAATACTTAAATATAGATTAGATGAATTTTTTAATTCAAAAATAATTTTAGTATTCCAATTACTTTTTTATCCTTTACGTATTTTGCAGATTAAAAAACTAACCAGAGCTGTTAGGTTGAGGTTAGCCCTAGAGACGCTCGGACCCATCTTTGTTAAATTTGGTCAAATGCTATCAACAAGAAGAGATTTAATACCTACAGATATAGCAAACGAATTAGCCAAGCTTCAAGATCAGGTACCACCATTCAACTTTTTAATAGTACAAGATTTAATAGAAGAATCTTATGGCAAACCAGTAAATAAAATTTTTAAAAATTTTTCAAAAGAACCTATCGCAAGCGCATCAGTTGCTCAAGTTCATTTTGCTGAATTACATGATGGTCAAGAAGTTGCTGTTAAAGTTTTAAGACCAAATATTGATAAAGCAGTTGATAAAGATATTAAATTACTTAGAATTTTTGCTTGGTTGTTAGAGCATATGTGGTCAGATGGTAAAAGGCTAAGGCCGCAAGATGTAGTAGAAGAATTTTCAAAACATACGAAATCAGAACTAAATCTACTTTTAGAAGCTGCTCATTGTAGCCATCTTGGTGAAAATTTTAAAGATAAGGAGCTTTTAATTGTTCCCGAGGTCTATTGGGATTTCTGTAATGAAAAAGTGATGGTAATGGAAAGAATGTATGGAACACCTATTAGCAAAGTTAATGAGTTGATAAAAAAAGGAATTGATATACCAAAATTAGCTAAAAATGGGGTAGAAATATTCTTTACACAAGTTTTTAGGGATGGTTTTTTTCACGCGGATATGCACCCTGGCAATATTCAAGTTGCAATTGATGGTAGATATATTGCTATGGATTTTGGGATTATGGGATCGCTAAATGATCAAGATAAATATTATTTAGCAAGAAATTTTGCTGCTTTTTTTAAAAGGGATTATCACGATGTTGCTTTAGCTCACATTGAATCAGGATGGGTTCCACAAGACACTTCAATTAATGACTTTGAAAATGCCATCCGCTCGGTTTGTGAGCCAATATTTGAAAAGCCATTAAAAGAAATATCTTTTGGTAAATTATTAATTAGATTATTTCAAACATCACGACAATTCAATATGGAAATACAACCTCAATTAACTATGCTTCAAAAAACTCTTTTAAATGTTGAAGGGCTCGGTCGTGATTTAGATCCAGATTTAGACCTGTGGAAAACTGCACAGCCTTTCCTAGAAGATTGGTTGTCTGAGCAATATGGCCCAAAAAGTCTTTTTAAATCAATTAAAAAAGAATTTCCTGAGTGGGTTAATATTGCGCCAAAACTTCCAAGACTCGTCCATGCTTACCTTAAAAATGAAAATAATATGCAATACAATGTTTTTGAGAATGAAAATAAAAAGATTCACAATAAAATTAAAAAATTACAAAATTTCTGTAAAATTATTTCTATTTTCTTTGGTGCATTAATTGTTATAATAATTTATAATTATTTTATTTAAACCTGACTTCTATAACATTATAAAAAATTTACTTTTGGCATTTTTTACAAAAAAAACTTGAGCGTTGCCCGAGTTTTAATTGAATTATTGGTAGTTGGCACTGAAAACATGGTTCACTTTCTCTGCCATAGACTTTATGTTCATTTTGAAAGTAGCCGTTTTTACCATTCACATCAAAAAAATCACTCATAGTGCTTCCGCCCTTCTTGATTGCTTCATTAATTACATTTTTTATTGATTTAACTAGGCTACCAATCTCTTTCATTGAAACCTTTTTTGATATTCGATTAGGCCTAATTCCCGCATAATGAAGTGCTTCACTTGCATAGATATTACCAACACCAACAACTACATGACTATCCATAATTGAATTCTTAATACATTGCTGTTTATTCTTTAATCTATTAAAGAGATACTTAGCATCAAACTCCTCATTGAGTGGTTCTGGTCCTAAATTTTTAATCAACTTATGATTGTAAGGATCTTCTTCAGTCCACAAAATTGAACCGAATCTTCTAGGATCTCGATATCGTAAAATTAAATTATTCTCCTTAAACTGAACATCTACATGGTCATGCTTATTTAAGACCTCACTAGGAGATACAATACAAAATCTACCAGACATCCCAAGGTGGATAATAAGAGTTCCACTAGTAAACTTAGCAAGTATATATTTTCCCCTTCTACTTAAATCCAAAAGGGTTTGATTTTTTAATAGCTTTGGGAGTGATGGGTTAATTGGCCAGCGTAATGAATAATTTCTAATAACTACCTGCTTAACATTAAGGTTTAAAAGTGGTTTTAATCCGAGCCGGGTAACTTCAACCTCCGGTAACTCTGGCACTACTTTACTTCTTTTTGTTGGACGTGAGGATTAAGCATTGTGAAGCCTAAGTCACTAGGAAAGTGATATAAAAGTCCTTCATCTTTTCTGAATAGAAGGAGTTCAGGGGATTCTTGAATTCTATAAAACGTTAGTTTCTGATTATTATTAAGAACGATATCAAAACTTTTATACCCAAGTCTTTCATTTATTTTATATGGCTCAACTGACTTTGCTGGAATATTCTTCCATGTCATTTCAAACCATTCATTTACATCAGCCTGAGTAATTGAAAGATTTTTACTCTTAACACTCCAGATATTATTGTTAGTATAATTTAGCTTGAGGCGTGAATCTTGCCACTGCTCGAGGCGAGAAAAATCAAAACTTTTTATTTTGTCAAATTTAGCAATTGGATTCTTATCTATTAACTCAACCGGCATAAAAGACGATGTTTCAGAATACCCTCCGCTAATAAGATAAACATTATCTCTATATAAAACATATTGATCCTCATTTATAGGATTGTAGGTGCCAAATAAAAATAGCTCTTCAAGGCCGTCACCCAAAAAAGTTATTTTTAAATTTGGCTGATCTAATCCATACTTTGACAAATCATCTGTTTTCAATTTTTCTAAACTTGAGGCTGCTACTAAGGAAAGTATTCTGTAAACATAAAACTCATCTGCTCTAGCATTATGCGGAGAAATCATTCTCCAATTATTGTCAATTATCTTGAAATGAGTACTTATCTTAGAAGGAAAATCTATCTTAAGTTCGTTAAAATCTGATAATTTAAATTTAGTTAATTCAAACCTTAAAGACTCAACAGGCTCTTTTTGAAAAATAGTCCAAGAATAAAAAGACGTTACTAAAACTATAAGTAATAATCCAATATTTATTAACCATCTACTTTTCATACTTCTACGCCTTTCTTCTTCTAAACCAAATAACGAATCCAGCTATAAAAAGTATTGCAGGAATAAAATATTGAAAGCTGTGGAAAATAGTCCATGCAAGGAATACAGATTTACTGTCATTTGGTATTGTTACATTGACATCTTTTAGTGGCATAGGCTGTATTGTAATTAATTTTTCATCACCAGCGAGCCAGTTAATCATGTTGATGCCAAGGTCTAAGTTACCTCCTGAGGTAATAAAACTATTTGATAAAAAAGCAGCATTTCCTATAACAATAACTCTTTGTCCTTTTTCCTCAAATTTCCTATTAAAAGCTATGCCAATATTAATTGGGCCTTTTTTATCTATAGTTTTGTCAAAAATTAACTTCTGATTATTTTTCTTACCCTTACCTTCAAGCCAGCCACTTCCAGCGACTTCAATTAATTTACTTACCTTCCAACCATTCTCATATGTACCTTTTGCACTTACTTCATGTGCTCCGTTATAAAGCGTTCTAAGCATGAAGCTATTTGTTATAGGATGATCACCATAGAAAGTTGCAAAAGAAACATTTTCATTTGCTCCAAATTGTGACGAAGAGGGATCTATCACTTTTCCTTGTGAAACATTTAATCCTAAGTATTCAGCTACATTTTCAAGCCCTTTTAGATCATCATCATCTAATAGCCAGAGAATATTTCCCCCAGTTTGTAAATATTTAACAATCTTATTTGACTCAACTTTGCTAACGTTAACTTGAGGGCTTGCAATTACTAACAAACCTCCCTCCTTTGGTACTTCATTTAAAACAGTTAAATCCGGATTTGAAAACCTGAACCCTTTCTTTTCTAATTGTTTACCAAACTCACCTAAGTCGTTATTCCTTACACCTATTAAATTCTTTTCGCCATGACCATCTAAATATAAAATAGGTTGCTCATTGGTGCGAGTTAACCGAACAAACAAGTTTGTTAAATCTTGCTCTGCAAAAGGGGGAGATATATGTTCAGATCTTTTGTTGTACTCTACAATAACTTCGCCATCAATCCTGATACCCATTTCCTGAGCTAATTTTGGCTCTTCAACTGGACTTATAAATTTTATATTTATATCGCTCTTTGTTCTTTGGAACCTGGCTATGAAGTTTATAATCCCCTGTCTAAAAGTATCTCCATTATTAACATCATCTTTTGTCGCAAAGACAGTCAAGTTTATTGGGTATGGCATATTTTCTAAAACTTCAATACTTCCTTGTGTAAGGGTATTTCTATTCGCTTGTGTAACATCCTTTGTTAAAACAAATTGATTTGATAAGTAGCCAAATAAAACTACCAATGCTGCAAATAGCAAAACAAAAAACCAATTTTGAATTAAAAGTTGTAATTTAATTTTTGAGTTATTTTTCATAGAAGTTATCCCGTTAACCTATCAGAATCTAAACGCCTAATAGTTAAGACTAAGAAGGTTGTAATAAACAAAATAAAATAAATAATATCTTTACTATCTATGACTCCACGAGAAAAAGATTGGAAATGTTTCATAAGTGAAATATAACCAAACCAATGATCTGGCTGGCTTCCAAAAAACTTATCTAATCCCATTAATGCAAATAAAGCAATAAAACTCAGGATTGCTGCAACAATAGGCTGACTTGTAAGTGAAGAGAAATAAATTCCCAAAGCAGAAAAGCTAGCAGCTAAGAGAATCAAGCCTAGAGAATTAGAAAGTAAATAACCAAAATCAATATCTGACCAAATATTTAAAGTGGAAAGCATTATAAGAATATAAAGAACTAAAATACTTAAAAAAATAATTAGCCCCAAAAACTTTCCCACTACAATTTCAGTTAATGAAATAGGGGCGCTGAATAAGAAAGGTAACGTTTGACTTTTCCTCTCCCCACTTATTAATCCCATTGATAAAAGAGGAACAGCAAATAGCATAAGGAAGGATGCAATACCATAAACTGTTTGCCCAACAAATATTGTGACTCCAACCCTCTCAGCTGGCCTAATTGAGCCTGACATAACTTCAAAATAATTATTAACGCCCTGCAAATAAAAACTTCCGAAAGCTAACATTAATAAAGCCAATATGATCCAACCCATAGGTGATGCAAACAAGCTTTGTAATTCTTTTCTGGCAACGTTCATTATCATAGTTAAGTTTTTTTAACCTCGGTCGTTTGATTATCTAAAGTCTGCACTTGTGTTAATTGAACAAAAATATCTTCTAAACTAGTAACGTGGGGGGCTATATGATAAAGACCCCAATTCTCTTTGGATGCTAAATAAACAATCTCTTCTGCTGGTAAATATTTATCTTTAAATTTGATTATAAACATACCTTGCTCATCTTTTTCAATTTTCTCAACACCCTTGATACTTTTAAGTTTAGTTAAGGTGGGTGGTTTAGAGAGACCAATTAATAGCTTATTTCCTAGCCGATGTTGCTTTAAATCTTCTATCGACCCATGAAATACAAGGTTCCCTTTATCTATAATCTGAACTCGATCACAAACCATTTCAACTTCAGGTAAAATATGAGTAGAAAGAATAACACTGTGTTTTTTACCAATTTCCTTAATTAATTTTCTAATTTCTCTTATTTGTATAGGATCTAATCCAACGGTTGGTTCGTCCAGTATAACAATTTCAGGATTATGAATAATAGCTTGAGCAATACCAACCCTTTGTTGATAGCCATTAGACAGATTTTCAATTAAACGATTACTCATGTGAGCTAAGCCACATTTATCTTTTGCAACTTCTACGGCTTTATGAATATAAGAAGATTTTACTTTGTGAAATCGTGCTGCTATATTTAAAAATTCATTAACTGTAAATTCTTTATATAAAGGTCGAATTTCAGGTAGGTAGCCAATTAAGGCTTTTGCTTCTTTTGGATTTTCAATAATATCAATACCGCAAATTTTTACACTTCCTTGAGAGGGGGCCAAATTACCCGTCAGCATTCTCATCGTTGTTGACTTACCAGCGCCATTTGGACCTAGAAAGCCTAATACCTCACCTTTGTTTAGGTGAAATGAAACATCTCTAACGGCATAATTACTTCCAAATTGCCTAGATAAATCAAATGCGTTTAATGTAGCTTCTGCCATTTACTTTCCAATATTTTTGAGTGTATGAGTTTATATGAAAAAAAAAGTTTAAATAAAATTAAATGATACTGAATTATATTCAAATTCAATAGTCTTTAAAACCTATATTAAGAAAAACATTTTTAGTTTAAACTCATTACATACTCAATAGAAATTTAAAGTTAATAAATTATGAAAAAAACCACAATCAAAAAATTCCTGATTTTAATACTTTTTACTATCAGCACCTCAGTATATTCTAAAGATAAAATTAAAAGCGACAGTAAGGAAGAGATATTTAACGAAAATCTCCCTGCTAAAATATCTACAGCAAACGCAGAATTTGTTTACAAATTTTTATTGGCTGAAATTGCTACACAAAGAAATGATTTGAATTCAGCAGGGCATATCTTCTTAGACCTTGCAAAGCTAACCAAGAGTATTCCTTTGGCGGAACGCGCAACTAGAATTGCTGGCTCAGCCAGAAATGCGAGGCTTGCAATGGATGCTGCAAATATTTGGAAAAAGCTAGACAAAGTATCAATCGAGCCTCAAAGAATTCTAGCTGAACTATTTATTACATCTGGAAACTTAGCAAAAGCGAGGCCCTTAATTAAAATACTTCTAGAAAATGAAGAAAAAACCAGAGCAGAAGGATTTTTGTATCTAAATAAAATCTTATCTCAAGTAGAAAATAAGAAAAATGCACTTAGATTTATTTTAGATATTAGTAAGCCATATATGAACATAAAAGAAGCAAGATTTGCAATCGCTCACGCAGCTTTCTCTGCGGGCAATAAGAAAATGGCTATCGAAGAATTAGATAAAATTGAATACATAAATCCTAAATGGGAAACAGCCGCTCTATTTCGCGGCTATATTATTGGGCAAGATTGGCCAGAAAAAGCTTTAGCTTTTTATCAAGATTACTTAAGAAAAAACCCTAAATCAAATGAAGTTAGGCTTGAGTATGCAAAAGCTTTAACTAATGTTAAAAAGTATGACGAGGCTAAAAAACAATTTTTAAAATTAGTTAATAGCTCGCTAGCCACTTCAGAAATAAGTCTAACGGTAGCCCTATTATCAATTGAGCTTGGTGATAATATACTTGCGGAAAAATACTTTATGCAAAGTCTAGAAAGAGGGCATCCTAAGCCAGCTCAAATTCATATTTATCTATCAGGCATCTATGATGATAGAGGTGATTTTGACGAAGCTTTAACTTGGTTAAAAAAAATAACTAGTGGTGAATACTTTTTAGACTCTAGAATATTGATGGGTGAATTTATTGCAAAATATAAGTCTGTTGATTCAGCTATTGAAATGTTAAATGATTTAAAAAATAGAAATCTGTTACCAAATGAAAAACTAATTATCCTTAGAAACAAAGCTTCATTACTTCTATCTGAGAATCGCAATCAAGATGCTTATGATTTAATGAGACAGGAAGAAGAAAAATTTAAAGATTCGCCTGAGTTTAAGTTTGACTATGCGTTAATTTCAGAAAAAATGGGAAATACATTATTAATGGAGCAACTTCTTTTAGAGGCTATTAAGTTAAAACCTGATTATTCAACAGCATATAATGCTCTTGGTTACTCTTATGCTGATAGAGGTATTAAACTACAAGAAGCAAAGCGGTATATTGAAATTGCCCTATCTTATGAACCAAATAATCATTACATATTAGATAGTATGGGATGGATTCATTTCAAGCTGGGTAATATAGAAATTGCTTCGAGATTTATAGAAAAAGCCTACTTAATAAATAAAGATCCAGAAATTGCAGCTCATTTAGGGGAAATTCTTTGGGTTCAGGGCAAGAAAAAAGAGGCTAGAGAAATATGGAAAAGTTCTCTTAATCGTCATCCAAGCAATACTGTTTTACTAGAAACTACTAATCGATTTAGATAATATAAGAAGATATATGAGACTAACTTTAGTTACTCTATTTATTTCACTTCTTACAGCCTGTTCACTCCCCTATTTAAATCGAGATGCTGAAATCCTATCTTACGATGAATATAAAAATGCGTTGCCTGCAAAAAAAACTGAGGATTTTAACCTTAAGGGAAAATTATCTCTATTTATAAATAATGAAGGGCAAACAGGTAAAATTATATGGGGCTTTAAAAATAATATAGATACTATCCACATATTAAATCCCTTCAACACTAAAATTGCCGAAATTATCTTATTTGAGCCAGAAAAAAAAGTTATTTTAAAATTTTCTAAAAGCAATAACAAAGACTCCGAAGAATTAATTTCAAAAATTTTTGGTAAGAAAGAAAATATTTTTTTACTAAAAGAATTTATTATAAATCCACCAGTGCAACTATCTAATAATAAGAATATTATAATTAAATATAAAAATTGGAATATTTATTACCAAGGAAATAAGGTTATTAGGGATCAAATCCTTCCAAATACAATTGAGTTTGAAAAAGATAATATCAGCTTAAAAATATTTATTGTAGATTGGATTTTATGAAGAGTGCTAATGAGCTATTAAAGGCGGGGTATACTAAATTCTTAGCTCCAGCCAAATTAAACTTATTTCTTAAAATTATCAATAAAAGAAAAAATGGCTATCATAACCTTCAAAGTATATTCCAATTAATTGATTTACAGGATGAAATTTTTATTAAAATTAGATATGAAGACGCACAAATAAATATTAAAAACTCGTCTTTACTAATTAAACCTGAAAACGATCTTGCATTTAAAGCTGCGCAGTTAATACTATTTAACCAAAAACTTGGTGCCGATATCTTTATAAACAAAAGAATTCCTATAGGTGCTGGTCTTGGTGGTGGAAGTTCAGATGCTGCAACAGTTATAATGGCTATTAATAAATTAGGTAAATTTAATTTGAGTAAAATAGAGCTTATCAAATCTAGTTTACAGTTAGGTGCTGATATACCCTTTTTTATAAATGGAACAAATGCATGGGTTGAGGGAATTGGTGAGCTTTTATATGATATCAAAATTTCTAATTACAGTTACATTGTTATGATGCCAAATTTAAGTATTAATACAAAAACAATTTTTAGCGGTTTTAAATTGACAAATACCTCAATTCCGTTGAAAATAGCGTCCTCTTATAATGCTGTTGATCATGATTTTGTTGAAAATGATCTTGAGGCAACAGTTACAAAAAAATATGTAAAAATGGCTGAGCTTTTAAAGTGGTTGAGTTTTTTTGGGAATGCTAAAATGTCTGGAACAGGCTCTAGTATATTTATAAGAGCTAAAAATCTTAAAATGGCAGAATCAATAAAAAACAATAAACCAAAAAATACTAATTGCTTTATTGTTAAGGGTTTATCGGTTCACCCTTTTTATTCAACCGATCAATTGGGGAGTCGCCAAG
>ENA-OSJC01002182-OSJC01002182.1-marine-metagenome-genome-assembly--contig:-NODE-2182-length-15007-cov-3.627796_pt1 | contig 15007 bp, 7 predicted proteins | sample MGYA00237885_ERZ534234 | MGnify/ENA primary metagenome ERZ534234 (study PRJEB26413, sample SAMN06343907) | marine metagenome | isolation source: coastal waters | place: Atlantic Ocean: West Antarctic... | reverse complement strand
GCCCTCCGACGTAATGCTTGACCGCGTCTATAATCCTTCGAAAAGCGAAAATTTTGGCGGGGCAACGCCAGCATTACTGGCGGAGGCTTGCGGGATCATTCCCGATTTTTTTTGCCAAGCTTGCATCGAAGCCGATACGCTATCGCTGGACGCGATAGCGTCGGGGATGGACAACGCGTATCAGTTCGGCGGCTTTAACGAATATCCCTACACCGGCACTGTTGACGATCACAACGGGATGTATCAAAGCGAACATGAGGAGGACGACCCGCTGGCACCGCTGGCGCGTTTCATCTTCGAGGGCTTCGAGCTGTTCGTGTACGAGTACGGGATAGCCGCAATCCGCGACCGTGCCACCCGTGCAACTAAGATTGCGAGGTTCGACTGATGGAAGCCAAAAAAGAAAACACCAACACCCCGGCGCAACAGTTGCTTTTCCACCTGCAATTTATGGGCATCATGGCCGCAAGTGGGCGCGGAGAAAAGCGCGACGAGCACTACATCAAAGCGCAGGAGATTGCGCACCAACTGATCGAAGGAGGGTATTAAAATGACAGACGAAGAAAAGAAAAAAGATCCTATAGAAGACTTAATACTCAATATGAGGAAAGGTACTCTAATTACAGTCTTCTACGGTACTTATGCCTGTAAAGGAGTGTTTATAGGATTTAAAAACCACGCAAATAGTACGTATTCAGGCAGAAGAATGCATTACCATTCTCTTTATAATCAAGACATTAGTAATGGCGATGGATGGATAAATAAGAAACTAAAGGAATGGAAAAAAGGTAAAGGAAGACCGTACATATCTCAAATACATTCTAATGCAGAGCATAGGGTATTCTCAATAGGAAAAGAGATGCTATCAGAGTATGAAAAAGAGTATTATAACGCAGTAAAACAATTAATATGAGCATAAAAACAATTGACAGACCTATAAAAGGTTCTGCCGGCGTAGCAAAGAAGATAAATAAAGGAGCAGAGAAAATGGTATTTGACATATTACAGTCAACCCAATATTCTATGCCCATAGCTTCTACTATTAGAGAGTTAGTGACAAATGCGTGTGATTCGCAGAGAGAAAAAGAGATTGCTATAGAGATTCTTAAAGGTGAAAAAGTCATGGAAGACTATTACATCAAAAGAGGAGGAGAGCAATACGAAGACAGTAACTTCGATAAAACATACTATGACTTAAATAAGCTTAACCAAGATAACAACATATCTGTCTTAACATATGAAGAACATACCGGTACTGGATACTGTGACATTTTCAAGGTTAGAGATAATGGTGTTGGTATTGGAGGTAGAAGACTTGAAGGGGTCCTTGAATTAGGATACTCTACCAAGAGAAATACTTCAGAGAACTTTGGAGCATTTGGTCTAGGAGCTAAGTCTGCACTATCTACTGGCGTAGATTTCTACACAATAGAAACAGTGCATAATGGGAAGAGGTTTAAGTGTAATTGCTACAATTACAAGACTGATTTCATTATACCTGCATTTAATGTGAAGGAAGGTAAGCCTAACCCGCACATTATCCTAACAACAGGGGATAAGGTCCACTATGAGGAGACTTCTGAGCTAAACTATACCGAAGTAAGCTTTGGTACTAAAAGGCACAACAGAAGCAAGTTTAGAGAGGCTATTGAAGAGCAGTTAAGTTACATAGACAATGTAGAATTCTTCATAGAGGATCACGAAGAGGAAGAAGTATACTCTAGACAGGTTAACTTTAAAGCTAATGTTGTTTACAACACTGATAACTTGATTATTTCTGACTACTCAACTTATAGTAAACCTCACATTGTGGTGGTTAAGAATAAGTCTGCAGTTACAGGTATTAACTATGGATATGTAGACTTTAGAGAGTTAGAAATGGAACAATTGTATGGTCCTATCGCTTTCAAATGTCCTATCAGACAGGTTGTTGTTGACGATTACGGCGTAGAAACTGTGTTGCAAGAAGGTGTAGATGTTACCCCATCTAGAGAAAAGGTGATATGGAATGAGATTACCAAGAGATATGTAGAAGGAGTTATCAAATCAGCATCTGATGAAGCAACAACGTTGGTTCAGAAAGAGCTTAATGAGACAGATTTCTTAGAGTGGATACTTAAGTGTCGTTCTGTTATTGCTGGTAGTACTGAGAATCCTATCCTTGAGAAGTTAGGTCGTATTATAGATAAGTCTATGATAAAACCTACATTTCCTGGAGATCCTAGAATTAGATACCACATACCATCTAGATTATTTGAAGGCTTTAAACTTACAAAGCTATCATACAAATCGACTAACGGTAAAGGTGAGGTGTCTAGACATGAGCTTATGGGTTGGGACGGATTTGATGCTAAGCATGTGTATTTTAAGGACAAAGTTGCGTTCAATAGACTTACAGATGCTTTCATCATGAATGTTACGGACACATGGAATCATAATTCTGTAGTGGTTTTAACTAAGGACGATGTTAATGCAAAGTTCTTACCTAAGATTTCTGGCGCCATTGGTGCAGCCAAATTATCTTTACAGAAAGAGCATGCTAGAGTTAAAGCTAAGCATGCAGCAGTTATGTTGCAACTTACTAAGTCTGCAATGTATCACTCTTATGATGAGGTTGAAGTTCCTGAAGATTGGGAAGTTGAGTTCAAAAAAGTTGAAGTAGCAGCTACAAACTATTCTGTTAACAGTGGATTAAGCCCCGCCGAGCGTAGAGAGGTTAACCAAACGATAGTAGCCTACACTTTAAGAGAGAGTGGCAGTCGTAGTGATGGCAAGTACTATACTTGGGATAAGATTGAACCTAAGCTTAAAGATCTTATGGTCACAGACAATAGGATTTATTATGGTACTAAGGCTGATGAAGATGAGTTGCACACTGCAGCTGAACTTCTTTATGATATGGCCCCTAAGCATAATAAGGTGTACCCAGATACTGGCCATGCTAGTTGGACAGACCATGCTAAAGAGCCTATATACTTCTATGACTCTGCACCCACTAGGTTTACTCATAAAGATGGCGAAAAGGCAGGAAAGCCTTGGACCACATACCAAAATATGGTATCGGACACTTGGGACACCCCACAGTTGTTACGTATAAGCGAGGACAAGGTTAAGCTTATGAAGAAGGGCGTTAACTGTAAACACATATCAGAATTCTTTCTTCAATCAACCCCTAACAATGGATTCACTATGGATGACTCATTAATATCATGGTATACTGCTTCCAAATTGGAAGATATACAAGACTACAACTTCTTACAAGGTATGAAGGCACTTCATCCTAAACTTAAAGAAGTGTATGACAGACTTAAAGCACGTAGAGATAATACGTATACTAACTTCAGGTTTGAGAGAATCAGAAAAACAGCAGTAATGACTACTGTAGAGAAAGTGTTTCAATTTCAGATGTATTGCGAGTCCATAAAAGATGTGGATGATAAAGCAGCTCTGATAGAAGCCAAAAGTGCAGAACTATTCATACTGTCCGATGTAGGAGAGAGTGTAGCTGTAAATATCAATGAACTAGCTGAGTATGACAACTTGAAAGAGTTTGCAGATGAAGTTAAACCTCTACTATCTTACATAGAACGTCTAACTGAATACGAAGAGATGACTCCTGAATTAGAAAAGGAAATCTCTATCTATTTGAAGGCGAAAAATAGAGATACTTGGGAGACCTTGTAGTATTAACTTAGCAGCTGTACCCAGAAAGACTGGGTATAGCTTTGCTAAGTCATTAAAAATTAGTAAATTAGTAACCAATTAACACCAACAACTATGATCACAATTAACGTAATTGAAAACAAAATCTGCGGCTCTTATGGAGACACTCCATTTGCAGTTCAGTACACAGAAGAAATCTATGCTTCTATGATGGCTATTGCTGATGAAGTAAATTCAGTAACTACTATAGATGACTACAACCTCATCATAAGTGCGTTTGCAGAATTATGTGTAGTAGACTATACTAAAACAGTAGAGTCTAAATGTTCACACGTACATGTAAATCCTTCTACCGGAGAGTTTTTCTTAAAGAATGAAGGAGTTGTATCATCAATACCTATGCCTAAAGCATTAGTGGATAGATTGTACGAATCCATAGATAAAGGAGTTCCTACAGAGCCTCTTATCAAGATGTGGACTAGATGGTTGAGAAACCCTGTCCTAGCTACGAAGTCTAAGGATGAGAGAGGGGTAGAATTCTCTAGTAAGTTCTTTAACTTTGTAAATATGATGTATGTTCATCCAAAGCTGAAGGAACAGTTAATGGACGAGGAAGGTTTATCGGAAAGTATTGCAGAAGAAAGAGCTACTATGTATCAAATGAAAATTACTCGTGAAGGGTTATTGAATGGGTACAAGGTCTCTACAGAAGTTATGCACAAGTATGACACTGAATCTGGAGACATTGTAGATCGCTATGCTAGAACATTCGATCCTAATACAGGGGAGATTAGTGGTGCAGGCTTGCCAGAGAAGGTAGAAGACAGACTATTTCAACCCGGTATTATGGGAACACGTGGTGATGCATTTTACTGTGAGGGAGACAATGGATTTACTTCTCCAGGGCACTTCATCAAAGTAGGTTGTACTCATAGATTAGCTAGCTGGGACCAAGTAAACACAAACGACGATCAGTCATGTGTTAAAGGTCTTCACTTTGGTGGTCTTAAGTACATCTCATTCTACTCAGGAGAGATTCACAACATCTTTGTAGACCCTATGCATATTGGTGCAGTACCATGTGATGTAGATGGAGCTATTAGATGTAAGCAGTACTTTGTACATTCTTCTTTATCAGGAGTAAATGGATCAATTTACCACAGTTCTACGTATGCTGAACAAACAGATGCAGAGTGGGAGTTAATGAGAGCTGAAGCTGTTCTTATTAAACTACAAAACAAAGCTTCTATTGACAAGGAAGTTGCGGAGCTTAACGCTTTGTAATTGTTGGTGTTTGATTGATGAAAGGGGAGGAGAAATTCTCCCCTTTTTATTTACAAATTTAAATTTACACTATGAAAAACACTAAAATTGCATTGATAGATGCAGACAGCTTGATATATTATGAAATGGGTAAGAATACTCTAGAAGAAGCTATTGCAGGAATAGATAGTAGAATAGAAACTATACTTCTTGAAACAGCTGCTGATGAGTATTTTGGATTCTTAACTGAAGGTAAATGCTTTAGATACAGAGTTGCTAAAACCAGGCCTTACAAACACAATAGAAAACTTAGTACAAAACCTCCTATATTTTATGCACTTAAAGAGTACATAAAACAACGTTGGAATTTCAAAGGTATTCTAGGGTTAGAAGCAGATGATTGTGTAAGTATATACGCTAGGATTATAGCTGAAAGTAGCAATGACTATGTTATATGCAGCCCAGACAAGGATGTGCTTAGACAGGTGCCAGGCTTACATTTTAACTACCAAAAAGCTGAATGGATAAGTACTAATAAATTAGAAGCTAACGAGTTTCTATGGATGCAGACACTTATGGGAGATTCAACTGATGGGATACCTGGTATACCTGGGTTAGGAGCAAAGACTGCTGAGAAGATTATTGCAAACAATGATGGAACCACCTCATACGAACAGGATGTTTTGAAAGTTTATGTAGATAAGTTTGGTCATTACGATGGAATTTGTAAATTTACAGAGACGTTCAAACTTGTTTACTTACTTACATCTGAGAAAGAAGTTTTATATAACACACGAAAACCTTTAGAGCCTTTAGAATTTATAAGTATTAATTCTTAAATCTTCTAGGTATGACTACAACGACACGTAACACAAAGATAATATTTCTGTCCCCCCTGGAGGTAACTGTTGATGGGCATGCAAGCTTTACGCCGACTAATAAAATTGGCAAAAAGTCTGCGTCCGTTGACCTTACAGATGGAAGAGTATTTAAAATAGGACAAACTATTACATTAAATAAGATACCTTTTAAAATAAACACAATTGACACCACAACACCTTCAAAATGCATACTAAGAGTAGCAAATAGAACAAAAGCTTCAATGCTTGTAATGCCAATGCTCAATGGAGACAAAAGGCTATACATGTATGATAAGCTTCTTTTAAATTGTTTTATAGGCGAAAACCAAGATACGTTAGTTTTAGTTTACAGATTTAGTGCAGAGGCTGTGTTTTTAAAATTTGAAAGTGCTTTAAAATCATTTAGAAACTTTATAAAGTCTTCTGATCCAAACGAATATTCTGTTTTGTTTGAATTTAGCATTCCAGAAAAGTATTCACAAAATTTTAAGTACTTTATTGAAGGTAAATATTCTAAGTTTGATTCGGAATATAAAATGAAAATTTTAAATTTCCATAACTTAAATATTGACAGCCAAATAGCTGAAATACTTTTCAAATCAGAATCTAGAAAACTAGCATTAGAAAAAAAGCTTAACGTTACTTTAGAAGAAGACGTTGAGCTCCTCAGTATAATAGACATCGAGAAAGAAACATTTAAACTTAAAGATTACTTTTAAAAAAGAAAAGGCGGGACTTTGTCCCCCCTTTTTTTTCTTCCGCTTTAACGCTCTTTAATTTTATCGCTTTCTCTTACTTCTAACACATTGAATATTGCATCTAATCCAGGTACAAATTTAGGTACGTAATGAAAAGGACCTGTTTTATCTTTTTGGTCGTTTTGTCCAAATGCAATATCTCTAAAAGTATCAGCAGTATTACTTGCAAGCTTTTGGATATTAGTACCCATTGATATAAGAGGTATCCCACCACTTCTAGAGTCAAAGAATTCACTAGGATCTACAAATACTGCAGTCTCTCTGTAAGCTCTGTTTAATGTCTTATACAATTGTCTTCCGGCCCATGTTTGTCTTATGTCTTTTTTACCGTCATCATCCCAATCTCCTCCCATAAGCATAATAAGCATAAATAATAACGATGCGCCTCGGAATTCCATCATAAAAGATCTAATGTTACCTCTTTTCATGTCTAGAAACTCTTGATACATTTTTTCTTTTTGCTCAGGATTTTTTATTCTATCTACGAATTCAGGATTTGTAGAATTTGAAGCTACCCATTGTTCAAATGCTGCTTTAGCTTTCTTTTCATTAACTTTAAAAGAGTTGCTATATCCAAATGTAACAACATCTAATCCTACCTTTACAAGGTCTTGCCCATAAGCACTTATTATTTCTGCTATTCCTACTTCTGAATTAACAAGCTGTTGTAAAGTTATGTCTCCACCTAAGTTTCCTAAAGATGTTGTCCATGTACCTTGGTCAAAAGCTTCAAGTATATGGTCATATCTAGTTCTACCAAATCTTTCCATAGCTACACCTGGTAACCAAGACTTGTAGTGCATAAGTAATCTAAGAAATAAAGTATTATTGTAAAGAGCTACATCTTCATCAGACATACTACCTTTTACTTTATCACCTATCCTTCTAGCTACTTGTCTAAATTGGATCTCTCCAGAGTTGTCCATGTTACCTATCTTAACTTTGTATCTGTTTCTTGCAGATTCAGATACATTAGATATTGCTGAAGACCATTTAGGATCTTCCTCTATTTCCATAAGATCTATTAAATTTTTAGAACCTTCTGGTAATCTATTTAGCAATGTAGGCTTACCTTCTGCGTTTAACCCATAGTTAAGTGCTAAAGCATATACTCCGATGGCATCTATTCCCCTATCAGCTGTTCCTAAAAATGCAAACCACTTATCATTTGTAATATGCTTAGTTATTAAACGGCTAGAAAGCTTGTTTGCTCTTTGCTCAGCTATATCAAATTGATATACATCAAAATGTTCTGCTAGCGCTCTCATTTTAGGATTGGCAGACATTAAAGCTTTTTGAGCTTTTATTAAATTTCCAGGAGTAATAAAAACTCCTTTAGATGCTTGCTGTCGTAATCCAAATTGTCCTGCTAAAAATGCACCGAATGCTACAGGAGTCTTTAAACCTAAAGTAGTTTGAGAATGTAACATTTTTAAAGCCATTAGAGTTTTAGTACCACTAAGCCCAAGAACATTAAAATCTTTGCTAACCCCTGAAGACCCATATATATACTGATCTACAAATTCACTAAATACTTTAGAAGTTCCTTTAGAATTGAATATCTTTTTAGCTGCTCCTGATATATTAGTCAGAATCTCGCCCGTAACGCTATCTACTTGTATTTCTGTTGCAATATTATTTTCTAGAAGCAGCTGCATAGTCTGAATCTCAGGTAATACATCATCTTTAAGTTTATAATCCATAGCAGCACTACCTAATAGTAGTAAGCTTTTACCTAAGTCTCTACTTTTAAGAGAGTGATCTATATTACCTTTACCGTCTACTAAAGGGCGCATGTATAATCTAGGTATACGTCTAACAAGTTCATTTGTATTTTCATCTCTTACACCAAAGCTAAGATCATGCTCTCTAATTTGTAAAGACTCTAACACAGATTTTGACATTCCTTTAAACCCATCTTCAAGTAAATGTTCCATAGTATTCTTATGGATATTAGCTATGAATCCTGATCCGAGCTCCTGTCCCATCATTTCTTCAATCTCCGCAGTCTTTTCTAAGTAGAAATCATAGAAATTCTTAAGAGCTGGGGTATTTTGTATCTTATTGTATTCGTCAGATATATGAACATCTGTAGCCTTCAAGAACCAACGTCCTCCATAGCTAAACATAGCTGTTTTAGGATGCTTCACTATGTTGTGGGTCTTATCCCATATTAGCATCTCTCTATCTATAGCTTTAGAGTTTCCTTTGTATTTTCTCTTAAATCTAGCTAATTGGTGCTTTCTATATATAGGAAACTTTTTATCAAATTTTACTTTATCCACTTGAGTGTTTTGCTCTAACCAAGTTTGATTACCAGATTTAATAGCATTAGCTCTATCTACAAAAAATTGTTTATTGTACTTCTGAATAAGATTTCCTGTATCATTATTGATGATAAGATCAAAAACTTTTACACCTTTATATCCATTGTTATTTCCCCATTGAAGTAAAGGTTCTTGAACATCTTCTATTTCTTCTGCAAGACTTTTAACAGATTTTCTATGCTGATGTTGAATATCTATTACTATATTGTACAGAGTACGTAAATATGGATTATTTTGCTTAGATAAAGTAACAAACTTTCCAGTTATAAAATCTGTAGAAACATTAAAGTCTTTAATTCCTTTAATACCACGATTTTCTGTAAAGTCAACAGCACGTGTCATTAATTTATCTTCAATTGCACTTCTTAAGTTTGTTAGAAAACCAGCTGTTTTTTCTCTAATAGCATTGTATTCTTCTTTTTCTTTCTCAGTTGCTTCGTTATTCAAGTATTCATTATAATCAGATGTACTTAAAAATCCTGAATAAAATAATACATCATCATGAGCTGCCTGCAGTTCTTCTAAGTCCATGTAATCTGGATTGATAACTTGCTTACCTTTCTCAGTTATAAACTCATCGTCTACAGCTAAGTTATCTAATGTATCTTTTAACTCTTCTTGGACACCTTCTAATACAAATTTAACATCTTGATTTAATTGTAATTTTCTAATCTGACGATCTAGTTTTTCTTTTCTCTCTTTTACTAAAAGCCACTCTTTACCTTTTTTTAACTTTTGCCCATCTAACTCTGCTTGCATACGCTGACTTCGAGTAATAGCTTTTGTAATAAGCACATTTAATGACTCAAAGTCTGTCATTTCTTCTGCAACAGGTATTTGCTCTAAGAACTCACTATCTGCTCCTATTTGTAAAGTAGTTATTTCACTAGTAATTTTTCTATCTACGTATTTAAAACGAATATGTATAGGTACAATACGAGATTTTCTAATTTTAGTAACTCCGTATTGTTCTAATAGTGTTTGTTTATAATGACCTATCTGTAAGTTGTACGTATCCATCTTAACGCTGAATGGATCCTTAACTATCTGATAACCTTTACCTGGGACCCACTGGACATATCCTCCCTCTATTGACGGAGACACAAACTTCCAGTCATATACCTCTGCAGATCCATCACTGAATACAGCTATAAGGTCAATCGTACCACCAATACCTTCAGAAATACTTTCACCCTTTTTTCTAAGGATAAATTGCTCTGTTCTAATAACAGCTTTTTCTTTGGTACCGTTCTCTTTATTTATCTTGTCTTGGGTTTTCTTAATTTCCCGTAACATTTTCTTAATCTCTTTGTCTAAGCTATCAAACTGAGACTTTTTAAAAGGAGAGTTGCGAAAGATACTGTCCAGACTTTGCCCAGACGTACCCTTATAGAAATTAACTAAATCCTCCATGGTCTTATGACCTAAAGTACCTGTTTCTTTCCTAAGAGTAGAATATCTTTCTAATTCCGTGTTTTCTTTGTCGGTAAGAACGTTTTTTTGTCTTTTTTTTGTTTTCTTGTAAAAATACTTCTTAACTTCATCCGATACACGGCCTATAATAACAACTCCTTCGTATTTAGTGCCTGGAATCCCTACATATCTTTCTATTTCCGGCCCGTCTTCTACAAACCAAGGTTGTTTTAACCCTAATTCTTCTGCGTTACGCGCTGTACTTTGGAAAGCATTTGAAAGTTCATCTAAATTCTGTAGTACTCCTTTTCTAGGATCATCTACAGTATCTGGATTGTCTTGGAACATCTCCAGTACCCCAGCAGTCTTAGCTCTCCTAACATTTAGAGACTTAAGAATTTCTTTGTTGAGCATTAATGCAGCTGTTCTTGCATATGGATTAGAAAGTACTCCACCAAACATTTTGTTTATGAAATTCATCACCTTCTGAAACCATCTTTGTGCTCTACTATGTTGTGCATTTGTGTCACTACCCACAGTTTGGCTAACAAGATTTTGAGCGATAAGTTTACCTATAGCTTCTTTCTTAATCTTGTCAATATTACCTTTATACTGCTCAATATAAAATTCATTCTCTGATACTTCTTTGTACACGTCGTACTTCTCTATCATGTTCATCATAGATGTGAATAAAGGACTACCATTAGCCTCTAAAAGTTCTACGATAAAGTGAGCTGCTTCTTCAGGTAATGTATCTATACCTGCTTTTCCAGCAATGATCTGTATGATGTTGTTTAGCATGTCAGCCTTTGCGACTGCGTCTACTGCTTGACCCTCAGAGTTTCTAATAACAGTTGCAGACATATCAACCTGTACACCTAAGTCTTCCATTAACTTAGACATCGCAGTGTTTAAATCTTCGTTAGCTTCTCTAATATCTGCAGACTCTTTTTGGTGGTAGATGTTATCAGGAGAAAGTAAATCATTTGTAGTTAATCCTATTACATTACCTTGCGCAAGACGTTCTATAAAAGCATCTACCCCTGGATAGTTTTTGTGAATTCTTTCTACAACATCTGTTGGGTTTGTAACCACTTTACGCACACCTGTCTCTGTACGTAGTTTATATACTTCTTCAACTTCAGCAAGTAATGGAGACATATCCGGAGAAGTAAAAGTCCCGTAGTTTTCTGTAGCATGTTTTATTTGGTCAGGCTCAAAGGCTACCATTTGCTCTCCATGTGCAAAATCCCTAGAGTCATCACCTGCATCCATAAAAGTATCTTCACCAATGAATATACCATCATGGCCTAAACCTTCTAGATCTTTGTGGTGCTCATTTCTACTTTGATACTTATTTCCTTCATTCCCAGCATATCCATTCCAAAAATCTTTATAGTTTTTTGGAGATGAGATGTTTAAAAATGTAGGGTGTATATTTATATTACTTTCTGATAATCCTCTAAACTTAGCCATGTTAATAGCTGCGGACTTCTGGTCTGTAAACCAAAATCCAGTATCAGATTTTTCCTTGTTAAAGATTTCTATAGCCTCAGAGCTAGCATGGTACACTATCTTAGGTTCTCCATTCTTATCTACCATCTTAGACTCCCCAAACCAATGCTGGAATGTAGGAGTTTGAGTAGTAGCCCATTTCTTGAGGGCATCCTCTGGTGCGAGCCCTAAGTCTTCTGTTAAGGTTTTATAAAGAATAGAATCTTTCCCGTTAGGAGCTAGCACTTTGGCTACGCTCCCATTCTTATGTCTTACTATGCTACAACTCATTGGTTACATTCTTCTTCATTAATTACTTTTTGCGTTTCACCTTCAGTCACAGCATTAAAAGCTAACTTCTTACCTTTAATGTGATTGTATTTAGCAGCCTTAGTAAAGTAGCTTGCACGTATAGGTTGAACCATGTGTAAAGTTACAAATTTTCCAGCAGCAAAGTCTTTGTATGCAGGATTTTTTAACAAATCAGACAAACTTTCATGACCTGTAAGTTGTGCAAACTGTTCTAAAGCAGCTTTTCCAATACCTTTAATTGAGAGTATCTTTGATGCCTTCCCTTTAGAAATTCCGTTTCTGTTGAAACTTCCTAGCGCTCCTGCAACTTCTACAATCCCATCTCCAGGAGTTCTATACTTCCCAGGAGGTATGATTGACTTGTCCATTAAAAGAACAGGCTTACCTTTATCTAATATAGCTTCGACCTTTTTGTTGAGGTCTAAAGTGTTAAGTCCGGCCGCATTGTCCTTTCTAATAGTGGACCCCGCGTTAACTAAGAATTGCTTCTTACCTTTTAGGGCCAACTCTCTGTATATACCTTTACCATCCTCTGCCTCATCGTACAACTTAAACAACTTAGTAATATATTCTTGTTTAGTTATGCTACCTACAGTGGTTTCTCCTCCAGGCATTGAAACAGTTACATATAATTCTTTAGAGTTAAGATTCATTTCCCCTTTGTTGAAGGCTATAGTCGTATTATCATTATTGAATGCTCTAACAGATGTTACAACTCTTGCATCGTAGTAATTGTTCTGTACAAAGTTTTCATAGATTACATCTATATTCTCTTCTAATCCATATGTTTTGAATTTAGAAAAGTACGGAGCTAGAAGGTCTATCACTTCTGTGCTCGGTAGAATTTGAAAGAATGCAATAGGTGAAAAGTCAAAACCAGACTGTAGTAAGCTAAATAATAGAATGTCTTCTGCTAACTTAGGGCTCATCTCTTTTAATTCTAAGAATGCATCAGATAATAAGTCTACATCAACTGTTGCCAACTTTTTACTGAATAACTTTAAGTTATCTATATCAAATTCAGGATGGCTAGGATCTACAACTCCTTGTAACATAGGGTAGAATTCTTGTATTAAAAGATTCTCTCTAAGTATAGGTTCCTTTTTAGCTTGCAGTATTCTATTAGGTAGACTGTTGTCTCCCTGGAATAGCGGCGCTATCAAGTCAGCTATTTTACCTCTCTCTTGTACTGCAATTGTATTCTGTATTATATGCGAGCCTATGAACGAGTCAAACTTCTGTAAGTGTGCTACTACGTCGTCCCCTGTGTTTCTGTATTCCGGATTTGTTAATTCATATGCTAACGATTCCATCTTACTAGCTATCTGCAGGTTAAACTCTTTAGCATCTACTTCCTTAAAGAATGAAGGTGCCTGATCGAACGTCTGCTTAAGCGCTGCTATTAAGTTTGGAGTCTCACTCGACGAGGATGTCATTCTTTCCAATGACGATCCCTCAAAAAAGTTACTTTCTTTTACTCTTCTTGACAGAGCTTGTATGTATTTTACATTTGCACCACTTCTTAGTTTAGATGTATCATACTTTGTAGCATTGTTTAGCATAAACAAGTTATCTGCGTATTCTTTATATCTTAAGAAATCTGCAAGTACTTGAGATTGATAGGTTTTTTCTAAAGGAGATAATTCTCCATTAGCGTTATTTTCTATCATACTTCTAAGTAAATCTGGTCTAAACATTACAGGCTCAGATCCTTCTTCAAGTTTACCATATTTAGATTCTAATGCCTCTTTAATCTTAGCATTAGATAGATACGCACTATCATCTTTCTTACCGGATGCAACATTAGCAGCCATAGATTGTTTAGTATCTTTTAACTTTACATAATCATCTATAACAGGTTGAGACATAAAGTATAGTAAAGACTTAATAGGTACGCCTGCCCTTAATAAGAACATATGTATAGGAGCATACGATACACCTGCATTTATATCAAATACAAAGTCATCTTTTGTAACATCCACATACCCTGAGATATACTCAGCCATTACAGAGTTTACAGTACGACCACCATTTATATCCGCTACTCTAGATAGAAATCTATTGTTGTTATCTGTAAAGCCTTGGAAATTTACTGAAATGTCCATTTCATTACTAATTGCAAGACCTACACGTTGAGACTTAGCATGCGATGTTGCACTAGTTGCAACGATACCAGTACCACCTAATCCTGACCACATTCTATATGATTGATTAACCATATTTCCAAATGTAAGCATTTCACTAAAATTCTTTTTATTTATTGCATTTCCTTTATTTCTAAGAACTCTAATCTCATCTGCAATATCTTTAACTTCGAATGCCCCTACAGGAGTAATCAATTGATCAAAGCTCTCAGGATGCAATAGAACCTCTGCCATAATATCTTGTGCTCTGTTTTGTAAAGCAGCCTTAATGTTTTGTTGTGCTAATGGTAATTTTTTAAACTCTTTTAAATCGCCTTTAACTGTACTTTCTTTAGACTCTTCCATAACACGCAGTCTTTGCATGGCGTCACTATTAGAATCATCTAAGTATTGCACTTTGTTTACCTCTTCTGTCCCCTTGTCGTAGACATAGTTTGGGAAATACAAAGACATCTTATCAATATCATAATCGGAACCTGCTTTACCTACAATTTCTGTTGGTACCATCACTACTGATCCAAACTGTGGAGGCAAGAAGCCTGCAATTTCAATTGCATCAATAGAGTTAAGTCCTTCCGTAGGTATACGGAATCCTATTAAGTTTCTAAGTTCAGGGTCAATTCTTGGATCGTTAATGTCAATGTGCTCTCCTAAAAGTTCTTTATACTTGTGGGGAACCATTACTTGCATACGCAATGTCTTCTCACCCGGAACAGGTTCGTAGAACTTCAACACTTTAAGACGTTTAACTTCTTCCTCTAGTCCTAATCTAG
>ENA-OSJC01002181-OSJC01002181.1-marine-metagenome-genome-assembly--contig:-NODE-2181-length-15008-cov-4.034961_pt1 | contig 15008 bp, 8 predicted proteins | sample MGYA00237885_ERZ534234 | MGnify/ENA primary metagenome ERZ534234 (study PRJEB26413, sample SAMN06343907) | marine metagenome | isolation source: coastal waters | place: Atlantic Ocean: West Antarctic... | reverse complement strand
TTTCAATTTTTTGGAATGTTCTTTCACCTGAATTTAAATTACCTTTAGCTAATTTTAATAAACCACCAGATTTTAATTTTGTTGGAATATTTTGGCAAGATGGTGTTGCCGGATCCGTTGGCTTTTTGTTTATGAACCAGGGTCTAATTATGCGGTTTATGGCTTGTAAATCTGTGCATGAAGGAAGAAAAGCTGCCGCTTTTAACGTTTTAATACTATTACCAATTTCTACCATAGTTGTTTCTAATGCCGGATGGACAGGTAAAGCGATTAGTCTTGTTACTCCTGAATCTTGGAATGCTTCAACAAAGTTAGATCATGTTTTTACGCAAGTGGCTTATCTTATTACTGGAAGTGAAATTGTTTTTGCTTTTGTTATTGCTGCGGTAGCAGCAGCATTAATGTCAACAGTCGATACTTTGATCAATGCCGTCGCAGCTGTTGTTATAAATGACATCTATAGACCCTTAGTCAAAGGAAAGGATGATAAACATTATTTACATGTAGCAATGATTGTTTCAGCCGGAGCAACTGCTGTTGGTGCGATAAGTACTGTCTTTTTCAATAATTTTCCAACTCTATACGAAGCTCATGGTTTTTTTCATAGTACGATGACACCTCCACTTGTCGTTGCTATTTTCTTGGGTATCTTTTGGAGACGATATAATACGCCTGCTGCGATAGCAACATTTTTGGGCGGTGCTATTTTAATGGCAATTGGTAGTAAGTATCCCCAAATATTTATAGCTCCATTTGATCATGGTATAGAGTTTAGTCCCGAAAGGCCATATTCATATATAAGAGCTTTATATAATACGTTTGTTTGTGCTTCCTCTGGTTTGATAGTTGGATTCTTAACTTCTAAACCTGAGAAAGTTAAAATAGAAGGGTTGACAGTCTGGTCTTTAGATAAAGCTAGAGAAATTTTTAAAGGAAGTGCTCCAAATGATAGAGCTGGAGAAAAAATAAAAGTTGAGTGGTTTGAAAAAGAAAGTGACTTGAATACTGTAGAATTTTCAATAAATGATATGGATGTAATGTCTGCAGATGTGGGGGATCTAGTCTATCTAGTTGATGAAAGATGGTGGCTAGGTGGCTTAAAATCTATTCATTCAACTATAGGCGAACCACATACGGAAGATGGGAAAGTCTATATTTCAAAAGAGCAAATTGGTAGCGGAATGTTTTTAAATGAAATAAAACTGTACGCAGACAAAGAAATGTAACTTTGAGTGAGCTTAAAATCACCTTAAGTTTGCCAGCTTTTTTAAAACAATTTTAAATATTTCCGGAGTAGCTCAGCTGGTAGAGCAGGTGACTGTTAATCACTTTGTCGGGGGTTCGAGTCCCTCCTCCGGAGCATAGAAAAACCCCATTGAAAGATGGGGTTTTTTGTTTCATACCGTATCACATTTAATCTTCTATTACCTAAAATAGGATACAAAAAGATGGGAGATAATTTTGGGGAAAGGATCTGGTTACCTTTATATAACGCAATCACCTAAAATTAATGGCTTTACTTAGATCAAACTGTGTTCTACTGTTTTTTTCGAGCGCTGAAAAAAATAGATTAATTCAAGAAAAACTTATTTTTTAAACAAGTTATCAAAAAACTTCGAGAACCTAAATACTTAAATTTTACTACTCTAAACTCAGTTTGATTCAATCAAAAGATATCTTCTTGGATAGTATATTTCTTTACATGCTTTCTTATTATTTTAGCCCATAATTGATATCCCTCTTCATTAAGGTGGACTCCATCTTTAAATAAACTAGATATAGTTTGTTGATCTTTATTTAAAAATGAGGTATGAAGGTCTATTCGTTCATAAAAATTAAAATCGTGATTAATTAATAAATTGTTAATTTTTCGAATTTTTTCTGGAAGTGGTTCATTATGCTTTGGGTAAGAACCATTTATTTTCAAATATTGATCTTCATCAATAGGTAAAATAGTTTGAACATATAATTTAGTTTCGGGGCAGTTTTTTTTAATTAGTTTTGCAATATGTTTAATTTGATCTGCAACATATTCTGCAGTAATTAGTGGGTCATTGATACCAAAAATATCATTTAATCCAATTAATAAAAATATAGCGATAGGTTGATAATAAAAAATTTCATCGAGCCTAGCTATAATTCCTGAAGTAAAATCGCCAGAGATACCACGATTGATGATATTGACTGAGTTAAAACGTTTATTCCAGTTTTTCCCGCCCTCAGTAAGACTATTTCCTAAAAAAACAATCTTATTAAATCCAATTGGGTGCTCTTTAAACTTGTTTATTCTTTTAAAATAGAGATTATCTTGCCACTCAACTTGGTTTTTTATAGGTTGAGAAGTCATGGGATAAAGATTTAATAAGTTTTTTGAGTTAGTATTGCATGATAATGTTATCAAGAATAAGAGACTTAAAATCCATTGAAAGAACACCTTCGTATTAAAATGCGTATCTAAATCCAAAATCTATAGTTTTTCCATAGTATTGTTCAGAACTTAAATTCTCATTGCTAGATGTTTCCCCTCGGTATCTATTAACATCATTTGTTTCTGTTAAGTTACTAGCATTAAGGAATATTGAGAGACCGTCTACCGGTAGTTTTTGTTTCATCGATAAATCCCATCTTCTATATGCATCTGTTTGCTGTCTAAGTTCAGGCCAAAAAGCAGTACTCATAAAAATATCATCATTATAAAGCATGGATAGCCGACCCGAGAATCCTTTGTAATCATATCCAATAGATACGTTTATGATTTCATTAGGCTGGTCTAGCATTCTATCAGTATATGTCGTGTCAATATTGTACTTTATAACTTGAAATGGGGACCAGAATATTTCTTGTTCAATAAAAGTTAAAGGATATTTCACCTCAGACTTTATGAGAGTGTAATTAGCATTAAAAACCAACCCTTTAAGTGCACCAGGTAAATACCAAAAACGTGTTTGATAATCTAATTCGAGACCATCCAAGACTACATCATTTGGATTATTTAGATTGTAGTCTAAAATTCTGTAATTTTCATAATTACTTGATAAAGAAAATCCAGCGGTGTCTTCGGCAAAGACTAGTCTTGAGCCACTTGCATAGATAAGGTCTTTAATATTTTTCTTAAAATAACCAATTGTTATAAGACCGAGTTTATCTTCATGGATAGAAAGAGACAAATCTATATTTCTAGATAAACCAGGTTTTAAGAATTTATTCCTCCAATCGAGTACCTTTGTTTGGCCATTAGCCCTTGTAAGTGGTATAATACTACTATAATCAGGCCTTGTTAATGTATTTGTTTGTGCATAACGAATACTTAGCCATGGAGTTGGTTTATAGTTAAGAAATAATGCAGGCAAGAAATAAGAATTCTTTCGTTTTTGAGATACAGATTCTCCTATATAAATCCAATGAGGTAATGCGTGATCTAAAGAAGAATTAGATTCGTATTTCGTTTTATTTGATTCTCTCCTTCCACCAGCGACTACATTAAAACTAGTACCAACGTCAAGATCAACCATAAAGTATGAGGCTTTATAATTTTCTTTACCATTATAATCATATATCTGGGAATCAGTTTGATGTATATGGTGCATAACATACTCATCAATAGTTGTATTTGAATTGTATTTATTAAAGTTCTTGGAAAAAAAATTATATATATCCATCATGTAGTCTAAATCAGCAACAGCACCAAATGAATATTTACCCTTGAAAAAATTCTCACCTTCGTATTTTTTATCAATAAAAGCAATTAGAGGAAGTCTTCCATTATCTTGAATAAGCGAGTCTAATCCATAATGTGTAACAAGAGAGTCTCTTTGGTCTGCTCCACCTGCCGCTCTTCCCACATTACCAAATTCATGATGTTGGTCAAAGGTTCGTTTTTTTGTTCTTAGTTTATTCCCAAATTTAAAATTTCCTGAAATATTGTTTGATAGACGAAAATTGTATTTCAGATTAAATCCATGAGATCGTTCATCCTCAATACTTTTTTTCATCCAATAGTCATATGAACTGAAATCCATATTAGAGGTGTCATTTTTTGCAATTTTTTGAATAGCCTCAATATTTTGATCATATGTATCATCTGTATATGCAAATTGTTCAGAAAAGTTAAAATTATAATAAGCATCTTTATTCTCTGATTTTGAATAAGATAGAAATGCATCCAAATGAATATTTTCAAAAAGGGTTTGTTTATATTTCCATGATTCAGTTAATACACTTATACTATTGATACCCTCACTAGACTTCATAAATCTAAAATTATCAGAAAGTCCATAGCTGATACTATAATGTGTGATGTCTTTATCAATCTTACTATTTAAGTTGCTGTAACTGATATTTCCATTAGGAATATTAATATCGAAAACTTGAAGCAGGTTTTCTCTATCATTAAGTCGTGTCCAGTCGTTTAAATTGAAACTATTTAGCTGTAATGGGTTAATAGAGTCTATTTCTTCCCCGTAGAGGTCATATCCGGTACGGATCTCATGAGAACTTCTATTACGATTTTCTGTATCTATTTGAGCTAAAATACCTATTCGATCATTCCAAAATCGTTTACCTAAGTCTAGAACAATCTTGTCATCGCCATAAGTATTTCTTAATCCATTGTACATTCCCTGAGAAATAATATTACCATGAAAACCAGGTTGGGCTTTTTTTAATTGAAAGTTGACGGTACCTCCTAATACATCTGCATCTTGATCTGGAGTTCCCGCTTTTGTGACCTCAATACCTTCTAGCATGTACTGTGAAATCATACTAAGGTCTGTACTGCGGTTATCATTATCCGTTGATGCGAGCTTAACGCCATTTACTGTAATATTATTATATTTAGGTGAGAGTCCTCGAACAATAACTTTGTTGCCCTCACCACCTTCTCTTCTAATTGAGACTCCTGGAACTCGTCCAACTGTTTCAGCCGCATTAGCATCAGGCAAATCTTGAATTCTATCAGAGGAAATTATATTGACTAAAGATTTTGAGTTTAGTTGTTTATTGATTGCACTCATTTGTCCTTTAGCCTGAGCGGTAACAATTACCTCATTACCTTCAATGGTTGTATAGTTTAGATTAAAATCTAAACTTAAATCATTTCCATAAAGTTCGACTTGCTCGGTCGTTACTGTTTTATATCCAATATATGCAGCTTTTATGGAATAGGTGCCCTCTTTGATATTTTTAATTTCATAAAATCCATTTTTATCTGCTGCAGCTCCAATTGAAGTTCCAACAATAAAAACATTTGCTCCAATTAATGGATCTCCATTGATTTTATCTTTAACATAGCCAGATAAATCAAAATCATCTGCTGCTAATAGGGAAAAATAAGTAAAGGATATTATCTTAATAAATAAAGTTGACTTTTTCATTTTTGTTTTCTTTTTTTTATGACGTACTAACTTTTAGATCATCTAGTTTTCCCCTGAGCTCAGTAATTTTTTCAGGTTTATTACATTCAGTCGGGGCAAATAGTTTTGTAGCAAATTTTCTCAAACATTTTTCTCGAATGAGATTCCAATTCTCTTTTAATAAAGATATACTCTCAACAGATTTAAGATCATCATTGAAATTTTCTAAGCTTTGATACCTTTGTCTAATTTTTAACATCTTATTTAAAGTCTTTATTCCATCCTTGCTGCAATCGCATACAGAAGAGGGTTCATAAACATCTATTTTTAATATTTGGGGTTTAATTTTAATTTTCTCATCTGTTTTTTTTGAGGAACAAGAAATTAAAGTTAATAAAATAATAGCGTTTAAAATTTTAGTTATATTCATTCTATTTTTTGATAATGATTTTTTATTAGGGTGAATTTAGTAAAAAAAAGGGACAGTTTAAAAAACTGTCCCTTTTCTAAGATAAAATAGTAGTTAGACTAACTAATTATTTCATTAAAGCCATTTTCTTAGTTACTGATTTGTTTCCATCGGTTAGTGTGTAAAAATATAAACCGGTAGATACAGCAGCACCCATTTGATCACGACCATCCCAACTTAGTGTATGAGTTCCTGCTTGCTTTGAACCATCTGCTAGCACTTTAACTTTCTGTCCAAGGACATTAAAAATTGTTAAGGTAATAGTAGAAGCTTGCTCCAAACTAAACGCAATCTCTGTTGAAGGGTTAAACGGATTCGGATAATTTTGATTTAGAGAAAATGCCTCTGGTAAAGCGACTGAGTGATCTGAAGCTAGTCCATCTGTTGCTCCATGAGTCATCCAACGCGTTGATCCAACTGGTCCACCATGTGTACAATGAGTTGCAGCTACAGAATTGTAGTTATAGCTTGCACGATAGTGCATCGGCCACTGAACCTCATTCATATTTCCATCATTTTCATAAGACCAATTATTAGTAGCTCCAACACCTTGAGTAGTTTGATCATCTCTGAAATCTAGAGTTCTGGCTAGTTGAAAATCAATATAGCTTTCATCTAAATTCATAAGAACATCTGAATACGCTAGAACAGCATTGTCTGTACTTGTGACACCATTATCCAGAGCAATTGTTGATAGAGTAGAATCATCAGCCCAAACCAACTGCATAGCAGCAGTCATCATAGTATCGCCTTGTGTACCCTCAACTGTTGTAGCAGGAGTTGTTACAACTGTATCAGCAGCAGTGGTGACAGTTACAACCATATGGCAGTCATCATCATATGTAGTATCCAAAACAGCCGGAGTAATGTCAAGAACAGCAGCGACTACTGTAGTTACATCCCATGACCATGGAGTAGCAGCCATGTTGTCCATAAACGTAGTTAACGCAGGACTCCAAACAGCAGCATTGTTACTCCAGTTAATGTTTCTATCATTCATATTAACAACTTGACCATCACCCATTACATATGTACCAGCAGTTAATACAACTGTATCAGCAGGGGTAACAACAGTTGTAGTGACACTACAATTAGTCATATTCGTATCAAGTTCAACAACAGCAGGGGTTATATCAAGTCCTGATGGTGTACCATAAATACCTTGTTTTCTTAGAGCCATTTGACCGGCACCACCTTTCCACCAGACACCCCATCCTGATACGTCATATGTAGAAGAACCATAGGATTTTGTGTTGTATAGAAGGTTATTCGTTACCTGAAGGTTATTTTGGCCACGATACCAAATAATATCCATTGCGATATTTGTAAAAGTGTTGTGATCAACAAGACCATAATCTACATGCTCATAAATCACTAGTCCTTCACCTAATACTCCATCAAGAGTGTTGTTTTGGAAGACTAATGTATCAATAGTTCCCATCCAACTACCAGCACCCCAAATGGCTCCACCATAAAACATTCCACCTGGACCGTTAGTAAAGGCTTTCATCACAGAATTTGTAATATGAAAGTCTGTTTGTGTTCCCATTGTATGAAAAGCTAAATAATTGACGTGTGAAATAATACAGTTATCAACAACAATTTTATTCATTGATGATCTTGCTGCGGCAATTCCAACGGATCCTTCTTCACCGGCAGCATATGCATTTAAGACAAGGTTTTTTAATGCAAGTTCAGCGCCTGCTCCAACTAAGTTGAAGAATTGACCATCTTTATGGCCAAGAACACCTTCGGCATTTGCAAGCGGTTGAATTGTCGCTGGTTTTGAACCATTAGTGGTTGCAGCACCGACAATATGAATTGCTTGTCCAGCCTCTACTGGTATATTTTCTGATGTTAGATATTTTTTACCGGCTTCTAGTTTGTAAACACCTGAGCCACCTGCAGTGATCGCAGCTTCAAGCTGTCCTGGTTGCAGTGCAGCATCCCAAATTACGTCAGTCGTATCTTGAGAGTACAGAGTGAAAGAAGATAAGGTAATTATTAAAAGTGTATTTTTTAATAACGATTTTAGCATTTAATGCTCCTTTTATCATTTTGATTTAATTAAGCTTAAAATATACTACTTAGATTTAGTTTCTTTATAATAAGCCGTATTTAGTTTAGCTCTTTGTTATTATTTCTACAACAAGTTTTTAATAGGTGATTTTTACCTAACACTTATAGATTTATCGTTGATAATTTTATTAATGAATAAAAAGCAATCACTAAATAAAAAATGGGTTTTCTTTCTGGAAGCTGAGAAAAAATGGAAAAAGGCAAACGTACCAGGTTTTATTCATACAGACCTGCTAAATAATAAATTAATACCCGATCCCTTCTTCGGTAAGAATGAAACGGAATTAGAATGGATTCAGGATAAAGAGTGGTTGTACAAATTACATTTTAAGCCTGATACAGAAATTTTCAAGCAAAATAAGATATACCTGAACTTTACAGGTTTAGATACCTATGCAGATATTTTTTTAAATGATACAAAAATTCTATCTGCAAATAATATGTTTCATCCTTGGAATGTAGAAGTGAAAAGTCTCTTAAAATCTAATCAGAATGAACTACTTGTAAAATTTCGTTCTCCAATGAAAGAAGTTTCATCTAAAATGGAATGGTTAGGCTACAAATTACCCGCAGACAATGATCAAGCTGGCGGTACAAGCCCTCATACACGAAAAGCACCATATCACTATGGTTGGGATTGGGGCCCTAGCCTTGTTACTTCAGGTATTTGGCAAGGTGTTGAGCTAATTGGGTACAGTGATTGGCACATTGAAAACTTGATGATAACAAATCAAAAATGTGATAAAAATAGTGCTTTATTAAATATTGAATTGATCCTCGATTCAGAAGTTGAGGAAACAATTGAGATAAACATATTCGAACCAAAATCAAAAACAGATAAGACCATTAGTTTTGGAATAAAAAAAGGTGAAAATATCTTTATCTCAGATTTAGAAATATTAAATCCTGAATTATGGTGGCCAGTTGGTCATGGTGAACAACCTCTTTATCTTTTTACCATAAGTGTTGTATCATCAAAAAATTCTGTTGTCAAAAGAAAAAAAATAGGTATCAGAAGCGTATTAATTAACAGACAGAAAGATAGTCGTGGAGAGTCTTTTGAAATTCAGGTTAATGATCTTCCAATATTTTCTAAAGGGGCTAATTGGATACCTGCAGATTCTTTTACAACAAGATTGACAAAAGATGATTATAAAAGATTAATTACTGCGGCCTTGGATGCAAATATGAACACCTTAAGAATATGGGGCGGAGGCATTTATGAGCCTGATTGTTTTTATGAATTATGTGATGAGCTTGGGATTTTAGTTTGGCAGGATTTTATGTTTGCATGCTCTATGTATCCAGCTGAAGATTCTTTTTTAGAATCGGTTGAGAAAGAGGTCCGTTATCAAGTGCGTCGATTGAAGAGTTTTGCCAGTGTGATTCTTTGGTGTGGTAATAATGAAATTGCCTCTGCTTGGATTAGCTGGGGATGGAAAGAGGAATTACCAAAAACAGTTTGGTTGGATTATAAAAAGTTATTCCATGAACTTTTACCAAAATTATGTGATGAGCTCGATCCAACAAGGCTATATTGGCCTAGTTCTCCTGGACATGATTTAAATCTACCAAAGGTAGATCAAATCTATGGGAGAGGAGATAACCATTATTGGGGAGTTTGGCATAGTGGTGAAGGTTTTGAAGCATTTGAAGATAACGTTGGTCGGTTTATGTCCGAGTATGGGATGCAATCCTTTCCAAATAAAAAAACAATAGACTCTTTTTCAAAAAAAGAAGATCAAACAATCGATTCTGAAGTGATGAACTCTCATCAAAAAGCATCCTTAGGTACAGCAAACCTTTTAATGTACATAGAAAAGTATTATAAAATGCCTGCCTCTTTTAATTCTATAGTAGAGCTTAGTCAGATAATGCAGGCCGAAGCGATAAAATATGCTGTGGAAGTCCATAGGCGAAATATGCCATTCTGCATGGGTACACTATACTGGCAGTTTAATGATTGTTGGCCAGGTATTTCATGGTCAAGCATTGATTATCGAGGAGAGTGGAAAGCACTACATTATGTGGCAAAGCATTTTTATTCACCTGTCTTGATATCAATTAAGAAAACTAAAACTGATCTAGAGTGTTTTTTAGTAAATGATCAGAATACTAAATTTAAAGCAACGCTCATTTTTGGAATTTGTTCATTTGAAGGAACTATTCTAGTTGAGGAACATAAGCAAATTATCGTAGAACCTATAAATTCAATAAATGTTTTTTCTTTCAACATGGGGTCTATTTTATCTGAGATTGACTTAGCAAAATCTTTTGTATATTGCGAGTTATATAAGAAAAATGAGATCCTATCAAAAAATGAATTATTTTTTGTTAAACCTAAAACATTGAAACTAGCGCAACCAGACTTTGAGTTTTCATCTCATAAAAATAATGAGGGCACGTATATTATTTCATTAACAACCAAAACATTCCTATATAGAACCTTTGTTCAATGTGATGCAATCGAAGGAAGTTTTAGTGAAAACTATTTTAATATGAGACCGGGAACAACAAAAGAAATTGAATTTAGAACCTCTTTAAATAGTGGGGATCAAGAAAAAGTTAGTTTTAAGGTATTGAGTTTGTATGATTTGCAATAAATTAAAAATTTAATTTAAAAAGGAATAGAATCAATCGATGGTGCATGATAATGAAACAATTCAAACAGATGATAATTCTGAACTAGAGAACCAAGACTGGCCGAACCTTAATAAATATAAAAAAGATAACTACGAGCTTAGCTGTAATCAAAATACAGGTAAAAGAATTGTCTTTATGGGAGACTCTATTACAGAGGGATGGTCTAATTTATATCCAAAATTTTTTCAAAATAAAGAACATATAAATAGAGGTATAAGCGGACAAACTTCTCCACAAATGTTAATTAGGTTTAGAGCAGATGTAATTGATTTAAAGCCTAAAACAGTAGTTATCCTAGCTGGTATCAATGATATTGCTGAAAATACGGGACCTTCAAATGTGAAAATGATAACAGACAATATATTCTCAATGGCCGACTTAGCGAAAACTAGTGGTATAAAAATAGTTTTGTCATCTATTTTACCTGCTTTTGAATTTCCTTGGAAAAAAATTCCAGATGCACCGGCATTTATAAATGATGTTAATTCTGTGATTAAAAAATATTGTGAGGTTAAAAGTTTTCGCTATGTTGATTATTATACATCAATGGCAGATGAGCGAAAGGGCTTAAGAGAGAGTCTTTCTGAGGACGGTGTACATCCAAATTTTGAAGGATATGAGATAATGTCGACAATTGTGAATGATATTTTATACTAATTTTATGGCATACCTTTTTTTAAAATAACAAAGAGTCTATGATGATAAAGTCTTTAGGTAGTTTTAGTTATTTCCTTTTTATTTCTAATTCTGTTTTTTCTCAAGGGTTTTGGGGAAACCAATTCCCAGAACCTAAAATAAAATATAAACCAAATTCATATGTTTGTTATAAAACACCTAGCCCAATATTAATTGATGGAAAATTAGATGATCCTATTTGGAAAGACATCAACTTCACAGGATCCTTTGTTGATATTGAAGGAAGTTTGAAGCCCAAGCCTTTCTATGATACGAAGGTGAAAATGACATGGGATGAGAATTATTTTTATTTTGGGGTCGTAATGGAAGAACCTCATGTTTGGGCTACTCTAACAGCAAGAGATGCTGTTATTTTTAAAGATAATGATTTTGAAATATTTTTAGATCCAGATGGAGATACTCATAACTATTACGAGCTAGAGGTAAACGCTTTAGAAACAGAATGGGATTTACTTTTATTAAAACCGTATCATGATGCTTCAAAAGTTGCCGTTGATTCTTGGGATATTCCGGGGTTAATTACTAGGGTGCATGTTGATGGAACATTAAACGACCCCTCTGATTTAGACCGTGGATGGAGTATCGAAATTGCGATTCCATGGAAAGCGTTAGAAGAATGTGCTCCGAATCAAATTCCCGAAGAGGGAGAGCAATGGAAAGTTAATTTCTCTAGAGTGCAATGGGATGTTAAAATTATTGATGGTCAATATGTGAAAACAGATACTCCGGAGTTTAATTGGGTATGGTCCCCTCAAGGCTTAATATACATGCATATGCCAGATCTTTGGGGGTTAGTTCAGTTTTCTCATTCTCCTCCAGGGGCAAAAGGAATAGACTTTAAAAATAGCAAGACAGACTTGATTAAGTTAGCTTTAAGACGAGTTTATTGGAGAGAGAGAAACTATTTTTTAAAATATGAAAAATATACAGCATCACTCAAAAAATTAAATTTATTAGAAACGCCTGTTGCTGGCGTTCCGTGGCCACCTGAAATTGTATTAACCCATGCAGGGTGGGAAGCAAAATTAGAATTTGAGAAAAGTGTAATGATTATTCAAAAGGACGGAAGAGTTTGGCAACGATAAAATTAAAAAAACGGAATGATTTTATAATATGAATTTATCATTTATTGATTGGATGATTGTAGTTGTTGTTTTTGCAGGAATGGTTATCTCTGTAAATACGACAAAGGGATTAATGAGAAGTGTGACAGACTTTTTATCTGCTGGTAGAACTGCTGGTCGCTACTTACTTTCAATATCTGGAGGAATTGCGGGTCTTGGTGCAATTTCAACAGTGATGTTTCTTGAAATGGGTTATGTTGCTGGCTTTAGTCTATCCTGGTGGGGTCTTAGTCAAGGAGTTTTTTTCCTTTTTCTTGTTATGTCAGGTTGGGTAATCTATAGATTTCGTTCAACACGATGTCTTACATTATCTCAATTTTTTGAAAAAAGATATAGCAGAAAGTTTAGAATATTTACAGGTATTGTTGCATTTGTTGCTGGAATAATAAATTTTGGGATTTTTCCAGCTGTTGGTGCACAATTTTTCATTCAGTTTTGTGGTTTTCCTGACTACGCTTATGGTATTCCGGTCTATCCTCTGGTTATGATCATTTTATTATCGATTGCTTTGTACTTTGTTTACTTTGGAGGACAGATAGCTGTTATAATAGCGGATTTCTTTCAGGGAATATTTGCGATGTTTGTACTATTTATTGTTGTTATCTATTTGTTTTTTACGGTTAGCTGGGATCAAGTTTCTGAAGCTCTAGAAGAAACGCCTATTAAGCTAGCTCAAGAACAAATTTCCAAGCTGAAAATGGATGATTCTTTTTTAGTTTTAGAAGACATAGCTCAAAAAAATAAAATAAGTGAAATTGAAGAAAAATTTGAAAATTCATCTCGAATTAATCCATTTAAAACAAGCCATGTTGAAGATTTTAATTTTTGGTATTTTTTAATTGGAATTATAGGAGCCTTATATGGTGTTTTAGGTTGGCAAGGACAGCAAGGATATAATTCATCGGCAACAAGTGCACATGAAGCAAAAATGGGTGCGGTGCTAGGCGGATTTAGAGGGATGTCCCAAGGTTTATTCTTTTTACTTGTACCTGTGATTATTTATGTTTTTATGAATCACCCGGATTATCAAGCTGTAGCAGATTCAGTGACACAGGCTCTCTCGAGCCTTGAAACCGATACATTGAGATCTCAAATGAGAGGTCCGGTTGTTTTATCAAAAATTTTACCGGTTGGTTTATTGGGAGCTTTTGCAGCTCTAATGCTTTGTGCCTTTGTTAGTACCCATGACACTTATTTACACTCATGGGCTACGATCTTAGTTCAAGACGTTATAATGCCTTTTAGGTCAAAGCCTTTTGATAAAGAAACTCATTTAAAAGTATTACGCCTGTCTATTTTTGGCGTTGCCGTATTTATATTTTTATTTAGTCTTCTATTTCAACAAAATCAAAAGATAGCATTGTTTTTTGCAATTACGGCTGCAATATTTGCTGGAGGGTCTGGTGCAGTAATTATTGGTGGTTTATATTGGGAAAAAGGCACAACCTTAGCAGCCTGGACTGCGATGAGTATTGGTGCTTTTATAAGTGTAGGTGGTGTTTTAGTCAAACAAGTACCAATGGAATGGTTATTAGATTTAGAGTCGTATTCTACACTCAAATTATTTTTAAGTTCTATAAGAAATATAAATGGTCAAGAGTATTGGGGAATTAGCATGGGGCTTTCCGCTCTATCATATGTTACGGTATCATTGATAAGTAATAAAAAACCTTTTGATATGGATAAACTTCTCAACAGAGGAGATTATGCTATTGAAAGTGAAAAAGAGATTGTAAATAAAGAACAAACATTAGTATCTAAAATATTTCTAATGGGAGAGGAGTTTACAAAAACCGATAAATTAATATATATAATGAATTATGTTTGGACAGGTGCTTGGACACTTATTTTTATTATTGGAACAATTTATAATCTTAAATATGAAGTCAGTGACCTTGCTTGGATGTCCTATTGGAAGTATTATATTTTTGTGCACATAGGTGTTTCCTTAATTACAATGTTTTGGTTCTCAATAGGAGGCTTTAGAGACTACAAAGCAATGATGATTAGATTAAAAACTGCAGAAAGAGATCACCAGGATGATGGTTGGGTTTCTAGAAAGGATTAAAAATGAATAAAAAAGAAATTGAAGTCGTTTTACAAAGAATTGAAAAGTGGTATAAAAGTTTATATGAAATGGTTGTACATGATAAAAGAGTTTTCAATGCTGAATGTGGATGGACAAAAGACCATATCTCATTTGAAGAGAAGACTTCTTTATCATATAAACCTATAAAAGAAGGTGAAAATTGGGGCGAAAAATGGGAAACAGCTTGGTTCCATTTAAAAAGTGATATTCCTAAATCATTTGAAGGAAAAACAATTGCAACAGAATTAGATTTTTCTGGAGAAGGGTTAGTCTTTTCACCTTCTGGTGAAATTATACAAGGAGTCACCAACGGTGCGATATGGGATCCAAATTACCTTCGTACCCGTGTACTTTTAGATGATAGATTTATCAAAAATGGAAAGGTTGAGTTATGGGTTGAAGCTGCAGCAAATTCTCTTTTTGGTGTAAACACTGAGGAAAATCCAGAATTTGAAAGTCCAAAAAGACATGGGTGGTTTCATGCTAAAGTAGAAAAAATTCGATTTGGTATTTATGATGAAGAAATCTGGAAGCTATATCTTGATGCCCGTATTTTA
>ENA-OSJC01002178-OSJC01002178.1-marine-metagenome-genome-assembly--contig:-NODE-2178-length-15042-cov-4.742800_pt1 | contig 15042 bp, 11 predicted proteins | sample MGYA00237885_ERZ534234 | MGnify/ENA primary metagenome ERZ534234 (study PRJEB26413, sample SAMN06343907) | marine metagenome | isolation source: coastal waters | place: Atlantic Ocean: West Antarctic... | reverse complement strand
TGATCAATCAAACCTCGCAATCCGCTACGATGCCAGTGAACCCACCTTTGCACATACTCCCGCAACCGATTGACATCAGCTGTTTGCTCATAAAACTGACGAGCATGATTTAATAGGCGAGTTAAGCTCAGTCACTATAGTACACAGCGGCTCCTTGGGGGGTGTTTTGCTGTCAGAATCTCTCGCGCCCAGCAGAACCTCACCCAGCCTGTCCCAGCACTGACAACCAATCGCTGCAACAAACACTCTAGCCCGCAGGGCCTGCGCTGCCAATCAACACGCCCTGTGTTATCATCTGCTAACAGGTAATTAATCAGATCTCTCGATAGGGTATAGATCATGAGCTCTGCTCTTTTACTAACGTTTGCTCTCCTTTCAGCTCTGTTGCTTGGAGGCTGTGATAGTACCTCTGATCCCAGTACGAATTACAGAACCCGCAGTTCTACTCTCGAATCCCCACCAAACATCATAGTGATCTTAGCTGATGACTTGGGCTATGGGAGCCTGAATAGTTATGGCGCTAGTAGAGAACTCATTCAAACACCGAACATCGACAGTCTTGCAGAGAATGGCGTCAGATTTACAGACGCCTACGCTCCCAGTTCGGTCTGCTCTCCCACGCGATATGGACTCCTTATGGGGCGTTATCCGTGGCGAACGGAAAAGAAGGCTGGCGTTGTGCATGTCAACCAGCCGCTGTGGCCGAGTCAGGAGCGAATGAGTCTATCCAAGTGGCTCAAGGCAGACGGTTATGCCACGGCAACCATCGGCAAATGGCACTTAGGGTACGGAACAAAGAACCACTCAGAGGCCATAGAAGAATGGATAAATACCATCGTGCCCGGTCCCGAAGCATTGGGATTTGATTACAGCTTTAATGTGCCTCAAAATCACGGCGACCAAACTGGAGTTTATTTCGAAAATGGCAAAATAGTCGGTTTTGGCGGGGAGGATCAACTCGTTGGCCTACGATCGACTGACAAGAAAGACTATGGGAGCACAACTTATAAATGGACAGACGGTAGCAGTAAGAATTTTTTTGGCTTTGACGTGCCACAACGTGTTGATGAAAGAGTAACTGATCAAATCACGACGCGCGCAATTGAATGGATGGAGCAACAAGTCGAGAAAAATGAACAGCCCTTTTTCCTTTTCTTCACACCAGTGGCTGTTCACAACCCAATTACCCCGTCGGTCAATACGTCCGGTACCAGCAGAGCAGGTCCATACGGGGACTTTATTCACGACCTTGACAACTCGATCGGGCGGATCTTGGACAGTCTTGAGCAAATGGGGATAGCGGACAACACAATTATAATCTTTACTAGTGACAACGGTGGCGCTACGCCCGGAAACCACACAATGCAGCGACTGGCCATCCAAAGCGGCCTTGCAATCAACGGCCAGTTACGCGGAGGCAAAACCTCAATCTGGGAGGGTGGCACGCGAGTACCGCTGATCGTTCAAATACCAAGCGCAACTCATGACTCAGGTCCCAAGGTATCCGACACGCTGGTGAACTTAACAGATATTTTCGCGACATTGGTACATTTAGTGGGGAACGATACTGCGCTGCCTTACTGGGTCGCCCCTGACAGTATTAGCTTTCTGCCCGTGATTCTGAGCGATGACACCCAAACCAAGCCGTTGCGCACAAGCACCGTTACTGCGAACCATGCAGGTATCCTCGCCATCCGGAGTGGGGATTGGAAATGGGTTGAAGGCGTTCTCCCTGACGCGTTCGACGAGATGCGAGGCATTGCTGCTCCGGGCGGGGACCAAACACTACCCCAACTTTACAACTTACGTGAATCTATTGAGGAAAAGACAGATGTAAGTTCAGACTATCCTCAGATCGTTGAGCAACTTCGACAAGAGCTGGAGGCTATTCGCGAATCAAAAGCATCAGACGGGCCAAACGCACCACAGCTCACTGGCATCAGACCTGGCAACGGCCAGGTTTCCATACACATCAGCCTTGCAGATCGCAGTGGCCCACCGATTACTGGCTATGCTGCCGTATGTAAGGGCGACGACAGCTTGCTCTTTGGGGCGAGCGCGGCTTCACCCATTATAGTCTCCGGTCTTACTAACGGTGTGACCTATCGCTGTGCAGTGACGGCGACAAATGATGTCGGCACCAGTCCATTCTTCTCCGCAGTCACCGCACCATTCAGCCCCGTGGCTCCGTCCCCCGGCGGCTGAGTGTTAAAGATGCTGGCGGAGATGGTTGGGCTGATGCTCCCAAGCAACCGCATCCGATGTTCCACCATGCATCACTCCATGAGTTAATAAACACGCGCCGCAGCCATAGCCAACTTCCGCTACCTGGCCCCATGGTGCGCAAATTTGCCTTTGTTAGTGGATATGAGGCCGCTGCGTAAAACCTGAGTAAGTTCGCTCGGACACTGAGATACACAGCGGCTCCTTCGGAGGCTGTTTTTTACACATAACGCTGAGACGCTGAACCCACTGCGTGCCGCAGCCGATGGCTGCTAAGCCACTAAGAGACATAATAGTATGACTTAACCTTGGTCGTGCCTTCGGCTGATTTGGGTTGCGCCTGCAGCCTTGTCACTTCCAAGAATGCGGAGAGAGCGTTGATCGAAAATACTCGTAGATTTATATAAAATATTTTTTAGGAAAAAATTTGGCAGATTTTTATCATCTAAATACGGCTATAGTGACTGACACTCGCTTGCCAGACGGCAAGCCTACCCCGCGGTGTAACTTAGGCCTAGCCTAGCTGACCACGCAGCATAACAAACAAATACAACACAAGTATGTCAGTTCCGGACGTTCTCTGACATCTCAGTGTCGTCTCGGAATCTAGTCAAAACGCGATCCTTTAGTGGTAAATTACACTGTATGGAGGGATAGCTCCGTTCAGTAATTCTTGCGCAGTGAGTGCAAGTTTTGTGGACGGAAATAGTCAAACATCATTGAGATCGCCATTTACATTTACCACCTCACACTCGCCGAAATTTTCATCAGAGTAATATGAGCAGCAAGTCATAGCAGAAATTAATGGTTACTAGCAACCTTCCTTACCCGCACCGGCTGCGCCTAAGCGAGGCGGAAGACTGGCCGCGCAATGGAATTCATTAAAGAAGAACTCATTTTTAAGATGCAGGTTTACACCAAGTCTCTCAACAGAATTTTCATTTGTCCTATACTGAAAACTTCGTCACACTGTCTTTCTTTTATTTTCACAGGCTATCCGACTGATAATCAGAAGTTCGAGCCTTTCTGGGCCAGCATTTTTCTTATAAATCGGTGCCGAGAAGTAAACGTCTAGAATCAGGCGATGAACATAGAGCGATCATCAAAACAGGACAGATTACAATATTCTGAAATACCGAGCAGACATTGATGGCCTGAGAGCTTTGGCAGTCATTGCCGTAATTATAAACCATCTTCCAGGGGCTATTTTTTCCAGTGGTTTTTTGGGAGTAGATGTATTTTTTGTAATTTCTGGCTTTGTTGTGACGGCCTCGCTTGTTGGCAAAGAGTCGGGTAATTTTCAACAGTTCTACGGTAACTTCTTGGCGAGAAGAATTCGACGTCTGTGGCCCGCACTGATGGTTTGCATAGCCTTGACCAGCATAGCTGTTTTCGCTCTCGACCCATTTCCACAAGCATCAATTCGGACAGGAATTGCCTCACTGTTCGGACTTGCCAATATTAATCTGTTCAACGCGGAACTTGACTATTTTTCTGCATCATCAAAGTTCAACGCATTTACTCACACATGGTCGCTCGGTGTCGAAGAACAATTCTACATAGTTTTCCCAATGATCTTCTGGTTTTTTACGCGGAGAGACAACCCAAGTGCTCGCCCATTGTTATGTGCGTTGACGATCATCACACTGGCCTCAATATCGTTATTCATTTTTTACTATTCGTATAATCAACCCGCGGCCTACTTTTTGATGCCGATGCGAATTTGGGAGCTGGGGCTCGGTTCGCTGGCATTTTTTGTTTCAACCCAAATGAATGGGCATGCATCGCACAGAGCCGCCGCCATTGTGTCTCCATTACTACTAATTACATTGCTAGGCAGCTTTCTTGTTCCGCAAAAGTATGCTGTCGTTACGACAATTGTAGCTGTTGCCGTTACCGCATCGCTCCTGATCTTGCAGGCTGAGACTCGCGTTCAACAATGGCTTTCAATAGCGCCGATGGTCTATGTAGGCAAGATTTCGTACTCCCTGTATTTATATCACTGGCCGATTGTTTCACTGGGCCCAATGTTGCTGCCCACAGAGTGGCGCATCACCGGGTTGTATGTTGTGGCAATGTTACTGTTGTCTATGCTTTCCTACCACGTGATTGAAAGCCCGCTAAGAAGACGTAGTTGGAGTAAAAGGTCGTGGCTGGACATTGCGATCGGGCTCGGACTGAGTTGTTTGGTCGCGACTGTGATTTACTCTGCACTTACAATGAACGAATCAGAAAGCTCGGAAACATTCGCAACTGCTTACCCTCCGGCATTTTTGCCGTTGCCCGCATCCGGCTTGCCTTACAACCCCAATTGCGTGGTCGACGGTAAGAAGAGATTGCTCAACACAGAGAAGTTTTACCTTTGTACTTTCGCGCCAAAAAGTGAGCGTGCAATGCCGACTATCTGGATGGAAGGAGACAGCCACGCCGGACATTTACAGGGGCTTCTCTACCAGCTTCACGAAGACTTGGGCGTGGGATTTCATTTAATAGAGACCCCTGCGGCAATATTTCCGGCAGCCTATGACGGCCAGAAGTTCGCGCCACGTCAGCTCATCCATGCGCAAATCCTAGAATATGCAAAGGCGGGCGATGTGATCGCTGTATCACGACTCTATTTTGATCGCGTTATACCAGCTACCCTGAAGTCTGATATAGGCCCTTGGGTAGATCAGGTAGGGTTGCTCGCCGACACACTTGAGGCGGAAGGGCTTTCACTGCTGGTTTTCGGGCCTACACCGATATTCGAATTTGAGGATATTCGGGAGTGTAACGTTGACAACCTAAACTCATGCTCCGTTCCCCGTGCTGCGCTAGAAGCGAAAGTTGATCAGGTACTGGGGAGACTGAATCGTTTGGTTCGAGAACATGACAATGTTTTTGTGTTTGACTCTTTCTCCATCCTTTGTCCGGATGCTGACAGTAGTTGCTATCCAAGTGACAATGGGATCTTTAGATATCGCGATAAAGACCATCTGAACTCGTTCGGAGCAAAATCTCTAGTAATTCCATTTGTGAAATTTTTGAGAGATTCCGAAATTCTGACTCATGCAAACTGACGGTTTTAGTTTCAAAACGTTACTGCAGTGTGTGGAAAGGTGCTACACAGCTAAGTAAACCTGAAGTAAGCGTCACTAATTGTGGGCGTCAACTATAAAATATTTTTTAAAAAAACTTTACGAGATTCCTACCATCTCGATACAGCTCCAGTAACTAACCTTCGCTTGCAAACTGGCAAGCATACCCCCGGGCAGCTTGCCTTGGCGCTTAACCGAAGCAGCATAGCTCTCTATCTAGACATCACAAATCCAAGGCAATTAGCTAGCAAAAATGAGGTCGTCTCTTCATCATGGAGTGCCAGCCTGCCAAACGAAAGGGCGGGCTGCGTCAGGGGTTGTGAGGGCATATAAAAGGATCGATTTTATAGAATCAGATTCAGCCAAGAAGTATCATGGGCGACAAAGTGTTATCTATTAGACCACACCACGAATTGGTTTCACCACCGCATCAGTTAGCACCGCGCCACAATACACAGACCAATCATCCATTAACGCTGTGTGCTTGGTGACCTGCGAACCGCGCTGATAGGCACGTTCGACGACATCCGGTAATTGATGCGCCGGGGCATGTTCGGCGATGTCTCGTGGGTGATTTGTATCGCCAAGCGAAACTTTTTGACGGTATAGATGGAGGTATAAATATTCTATATTTATTATTAACTTATATTTACCAGTAGCTTAGTATTTAAACTCAACTCCCGCAGCCTCCACCAAATACGTATTCCATATCTTTCAATAGGACATTACAGCCCCGTCGACTGCGACTTTGTTACGCTGATCAGACGGGCATAACTAGCACGTTCCGTTGTGTCGGAGTTACCACTCCGATGAAGTATGTCGGCAATCGGTTACTGATTTCTATGCTGCTGACATGTTCGATTTTTTCTCCTTTAACATAACGATATACATCCTCAGAACTGCTGCAGACACCCGTAATGTAAGCATCAGGCGAGTTGCTGCGATGAACATTGAGCTCGCCAAAAAAGGGTAGAGAGTCATGCCATTCAATAGTCTGCCACGGGTCACTTAAGGTGCACAATGGATATACTGACGATTTTTAAAGGCCTGCTTAGCTAAATCCAAACAGGCCTGAACCAACTGGATCCCATGTTCATTTTTATCGTACGCTATACCTGACGCGTCTTTCCTATCCAATATGGGTCGCGCAGGCGACGCTTATAAAGCTTGCCGTTAGGGTCACGAGGAAGCTCATCTAGGTAATCGATAGAGCGCGGGAGTTTCATTTTTGCAATGCGCCCTGCGAGGTATGCAGTTATTTCGTCCGTCAGCGCCTGGTCGCCAACAACGCCATCTGCAGGTTGCACTACCGCTTTAATCTCTTCTCCCCAGTCAACATTAGGAATGCCAAATACGGTACAGTCAGTGACTTTTTCATGCAAAATAAGTTCATTTTCTATTTCCGCTGGATAAATATTGGCGCCACCAGAAATGATCATATCTATTTTTCTATCCGATAGAAATAAATAGCCTTCTTTGTTCAGGTGACCAACATCACCGACCGTAAAATAATTACCTAGCCGCTCTTTTTGAGTTTTGGCTTTATCACCCTTATATTCAAATCGCATATTCTCAGACAACAACATATAAATAGTACCGACATCACCTGTTGGCAGTTCGTCTCCGTCATCGTTAAATATTTTTACTTCTGCGCTGGGCCAGGCGCGACCGACTGTGCCCGGGTACTGCATCCATTCTTCCGGAGTTACCAGTGTTCCTCCACCTTCGGTGGCCGCATAGTATTCATAAATGGATAGTCCCCACCACTCAATCATTGAACGCTTAATTTCTATCGGGCAAGGCGCTGCAGCGTGAATCATGTGGCGCGTCGATGAACAGTCGTATTTGTCACGCGTGGCTTGTGGCAACTTTAGTGAGCGGACAAATTGAGTCGGCACCATATGACTAGTCGTGACTTTGTACTTATCGATGAGATAGAGCATGCCTTCGGCATCCCATTTTTCCATCATGACTACCGAGTGGCCTAAGTGCAATGAATTAGTGGTCCAAATTAAAACCGCTGTGTGGTACAGAGGTGAGCCAGTAAAATGAACGTTGTTCTCATGTGCTTGAATACCGAACATCATCATAAACATCGCATTTAGCTCGCCAAACATATTTGGGTCGATTCCGGCAAGCGCACGCTTAACGCCTTTGGGTCGTCCGGTCGTGCCAGAGGTATAGTTCATAGTAGAGCCCGCCGTCATGTTGTCAGGCATACTGGTTGGCTGCGCTGCTAAAAAGTCTGCTAGTGATGAAAACCCATCTAAATCGCCAATCGCAAAGGCTGCTTGCATCGGAAATTTTGCTTCTTTAACCGCTAGTTTCGGCGCATTGCCAATTGTCGCGTGAGAGAAAAAAGCTTTTGCTTCAGAGTCTTCAAGAATGTATGCGACTTCAGGACCCGCTAAGTGCCAGTTGATAGGTACAAAATAAAAGCCTGCTGAAGCGCAAGCTAAATAAGCAACTAGAAAGTCTTTGCAGTTCGGCATCATGACTGCAATTGTGTCACCGGGTTCAACACCAAGCGTTCGCAGCCCATGCACCATTTGGTTAGATTCTGCTAGTAATTGCCCGCGGCTATAAATAACTTCATTAGGATCGATTAATGCAGTTGCCTCCGGATCAGCCTGCGCTAAGTTCCAAAAACCAAGATCACTCATATTGCTGTCCTTTTATTTCATTTTTTTTACTGATTAACGTCACTTACCAGTGCTAATCTGATTGTGTTGCGCTATTAGTTTAAGGGTATTTAGTTTTAGTCAATAGTTTATGCCGGCAGGTTAACTGTTTTATATTCTAAAAACACTTGCAAACCTTCTGGCCCAAGCTCCCGACCTAAGCCTGACTTTTTATAACCGCCAAATGGGCTGCCAAAGTCCATTGCAAAGCCATTGATGGTGTAAGTGCCGGTGCGAACTTGACGAGCAATTTCTACGCCGCGATCGATATCTTGTGTCCAAACTGAGCCAGATAGACCGTAGTCTGACTGGTTGGCGATTTTAATTGCATCAGCCTCATCTTGATAGGGTATGACAACAATTACAGGCCCAAAAATTTCTTCTTGAGCAATTCGCATTGAGTTATTTACATTAGCAAATACAGTAGGCTCAATAAACCAGCCTTTATCAAGTCCTTTGGGCCGACCACCACCGGTGGCAATAGTAGCACCTTCTTCTAAGCCAATTTTGATGTAACCTTCAACACGATCACGCTGACGTTCGGCAAACAATGGCCCAATCTGAGTAGTCACTTCCATTGGGTTACCAACCACCATGTTCGAGACCGCTTCAGCTAATTGATCGACGATTGCTTGGTAGTTCGATTGAGGCGCTAAGATTCGCGTTTGAGATGCGCAGGCTTGGCCATTATTCATAAAGGCACCCGGTAAAATATTCGGGATGGCTGTGTCTAGGTCAGCATCCTCTAAAATAATTGCAGCTGACTTTCCGCCTAATTCAAGTGAGCATCGCTTTATGTGTTCGCCACAAATAGCGCCGATTTTGCTGCCAGCTACTGTGCTGCCAGTAAAAGAGACTTTATCAATGCCAGCGTGGCTAACTAAATATTGGCTGACTTCGCGGTTGGCAGGTAAGATGTTGATGACGCCAGCAGGGATGTCCGTTTGTGCGACTAGTTCAGCCAACAGAAATGCGTTGATTGGTGTTTCAGGAGCTGGCTTAACAATAGCGGAACAGCCCGCTAACAGGGCTGGCGCTAATTTACTCATGATCGTGAATAGCGGCACGTTCCAAGGCGTGACTAGAGCAACCACACCTACTGGTTCGCGAAATACCTTAACAGGATTGAGAAGGCCTTGGCGCATTTCTTCAAATGGGAACGTTTTAGCGAGCTCGATATAGTAGTCAAGAACCATGATGGGTGCAAAGGCTTGGCCGCCTAGAGAGAAGCTTATGGGGCTGCCCATTTCAGCGGTAACAGTGGCGGCAATTTCTTCTGCTTTGCTCTTCAACAGTTCAGATAATTGAGACATGCACTCTGCGCGCTCAGTTGCCGACATTTTAGGCCATGGCCCATTGTCAAAAGCGTCTCGCGCCGCACTAACAGCAAGATCCATATCAGCCTCTTTCGCTTCAGGAACGCTCGCAATTTCTTCCTCAGTGAAAGGATTGATCACTTTTAGTCGGTCATTTGACGATGGTTTTACCCATTTATTGCCAATAAAAAATTCGTTGTAGTTTTTCATGTTTTATCCCTATTGATCTGGCTAAGAAAATTAATTTTTATATTTAGATAATACAATAAAAAAGACACAATAGAGCGACCATGAATTATCTTTCATTGTAGCCTGCCCGCTATACATCAGATTGTCGAAATGGCGGCCATTAAGTCGATGGGAAGTCGGGCAATCACGCTTCTATTGTTGGTTTTGAATTATCATAGACCATATCAAAAACCAGTAATAGAATCGATTATTCAGATAATTAGCATACAAAACGTTTATATAAAATGAAATGAAATGAAATTACTCATTTATAGCACTAATTACACTGGTTACGCGCAAGCTCAATCGGTGTGTCACCAACTGTTTTGCAGGCGAGTCGCTATGCACTTAGCCGCCAAGGTGCTGACCTGATGTGTTTGACGTTTTCTGCAAAGACGCTGACGAACAATAAGGAGACAGACCCGGCGTGCAAAGATACCAAAGACTCGGGAAAGATCGGGCCGCGTGTGAATCTGTAGCGCTTTGCGATAGCCTCGAGACACAAAGCCTCAACGTTTAGGTCTTGACAGCGATTATTAAAATACGCATTGTCATCATGTGCGGCGCTATGCCACCGAGCGCTGCCGAAAATTTTAGGGCATTGCTATGGAATTTTTGAAGCAAGACTGTTCACTAACACTGCGCGAAGGCCTACAAGAGCTGTACTTAAAAAATCCTGAAGTGAGGGCAAGCTCTAATCGCAAAGGCAAGATCTTCCGTGATCATGATCTTACGCATGTCATATTTGGCTGCGACACGTCGATTAACGGGGAGTTAGCACTCAAACCGTGGATTCTATTTGGCACAACCATAAGCCTGCGAGAGGTGAAGGATTATGCTGCAGATGAAGACGTGCAGCGACTGAACAAAGAAGGCGAGGCCTTGTTGGGCGGGCCGCTTGTCGCCACGCTTAAAATCATGTTTATTTTCCTGCCGCAGTTCTTTACTACCTGGCTTTTTAGAGTTCGCAGAATGCGCAAAAAATGGCCTCATTCGTCTATTAGACCCGACATGCTTGACGCAAAAATCTCTGATCTGCGCAGTGCGTACGGTATTGAAGTACTGCCCGCTAAGCTTTGACTCGCGAACGCTGTTGTTGAAAAGTGCGAGTCTTATTGCCCTCACGGGCTATGCCTAGCGACGAACTCACCGCTAACAGTTGTTCCCGACAGTCTCACCCATGGCACATGAGCGCACACGGTGAAGTGGTTTAACGCCGATTTTCAGTTCAGTGATTTTAGCGTGTGCAATACTTTAACCGCTGGACGCCATTCACTATGACGTCCAAGCGTTCCGTAAGTCATCTACACTTATGCGCGCCAGTCTCGTCTATGGCGTTTGTCCCACAGCACTTAAAACGTGCACTTTTATCTAGTGTTCAGACTAAACTTACCAGGCCCTTTCGTCGCAATATACAGAAAGCAGAAACAATAAAGAGCGGATAGCTCTCCTCCGTTTGCGATGGGAAAGGGATGATTTGGTCCATGCACCATCCAGTAAGCGACAGCCATTGTGCCACTAGCAATAAACGCTGCGATGCGCGAATAGAACCCCAACATAATCAGTAAGCCACCCAGAACCTCAATTATACCAGCGCATGTACTCATAGCACTTAGCGGATAAGGGAACTCAGTTGGGTAATCGGCAAGCTTTTGAGTACCATGGCATAGGAATAAAAACCCCGCGACTACTCTAAAAGCGACATAGCTAATGTCTGAATATTTATTTAGAAACGTCATATTATCTCTCCATTAGATTGTTCTGATATGTTCGAAAAAGCAGCGGTACAGTCGCTAAGTGCAATGACACCTGCCGCTGAGGGCAGTGTAGCAGACAAAATGACGCTGAAAATGGAGATATAAGCTCTGCAGAATAGTTTTAACCCAGCGGCGGCGGTATTTTGCTGCCCTCAGCACCCAAATCCTATCGCTGGAGCCGATACTTCTAGCACCACCTCCCGCCGCGACTGCGCCAGGGGATCGCGATGTAACTAATGTATAGAAAATCCGGCATTCAGAAGACCATATCGTAGTCTGCAGCGACTGAATTAAACTTAGGCCAGCGTTTTGATAGGGTTGCTCATTATAAGTATGCCTACGCTAACGAGCCATCTGAATCGCCCCCAGTATGCTAGACACCTTTCAGTCATACAAAATGACTATGAGAGAGGTGATTATGAGCAGAAAGAGATACCCAGACGAATTTAAAATAGATGCGGTCAAGCAGGTTGTTGATAGTGGGCACAGCGTGGCCGATGTCGCAGGCAGACTGGGGATGACCACCCACAGTCTCTATGCTCGGATCAAGAAATATGGACCTGACTCAGTCGAGCATAACGCGAAGACGGATGAACAGGCTGAGATTCGCCGGCTGAAGAAGGAGCTCAACAGGACAACAGAGGAGCGTGACCTACTAAAAAAAGCCGCGGTGTACTTCGCCAACCAGCACGAGTGAGGTACGCCTTTCTACGAGCCCAGAGTGTGGCATGACCGGTACGGGCGCTATGTGATCTGTTTGATGTCCATCCCAGCGGGTATTATGCCTGGCTGAATAAACCTCGGTCTAAGCGCATTGTTGCCGATGAACGGCTCACTGGGCTAATTAAGCAATTCTGGCTGGAAAGCGTTGGTGTGTATGGGTACCGGAAGATATTCAGTGACCTGCGCGAGCATGGGGAGCACTTGCGGGGAGAACAAAGTCTACCGTCTGATGCATACGGCAGGGCTGCGAACACAGTTGGGTTACCGGCGGCCACGTCACCGAAGTGGATCGCCTCATGTCGTTGTTCCAAATCGATTGCAGCGACCGTTTAGTACGGCAACGTCCGATGAAGCGTGGGTCACCGATATCACGTATATCCGCACCCATGAAGGCTGGCTTTACCTGGCAGTGGTGCTTGATTTATTCTCTCGGCGGGTCATTGGTTGGTCGATGCAATCACGAATGACAAAAGAACTGGCCCTGGATGCCTTATTAATGGCGGTATGGCGTCAATTATATTGAGATGTTTTACAACACTCGGAGGCGGCATGGTTTCAATAACCAGCTGTCACCGGTAGAGTATGAAACGCAGTATCAAGAACGGCTGGCGAGTGTCTAGAGAATTGGGGGCGATTCACAGTCTCTCTGTGTCTGTGTCTGTGTCTGTGTCTGTCTCTGTGTATATGTACTCTCTTAGGTCAAAGGGGTATCGTATTGTCTACCCTTTTGGAGTCCTTACTATCAGAGGGTTTCAAGAGGCACACATTTGGAGTGTATATGTTCAGTGCAGACATAACGAAAGACGCGCAGGGTTACTATCTATCTATCGACAAGTCTTTTACGGACCTGGCCGGGATTGAGGAGTATCACGCAGATTTAAAGTGGCAACGGATGACGCTTGCGACTGGCATGGGGCTCACTAAGGCGCATCAGGAAAGCATTCTGGAGCTGGAGCACAAGGTCCTGCGCGACCGGCAGCCGATCAGTAACATGGTGCGCACTTCCTCGCGCACTGGTTGGCTTGAGGCGGTTACGCATCGGGTCCCGTTGAAAGGCGGAGGGTTTCGCAGTCAGTCGTTCGTGATCTCACCGTATCAGCACTATCAAGGTTGGCCCAACCTGCTAAACCACAACCTTGAACTCTTGGAGCTTCCAACTGGCGGCGTACTGACACGCGCAGACCTCATCATGCTGCACCTGTTCGTACAGGGATTGCCACGCAAGATGATCGCTAAGGGTACCCACTGCTCAGTCAAGAGCGTAGAGAAGCGCCTCGCCAAGATTAAAGGCGTATTGCTACCGGATGGCAAGCGGTCCCACTCGCTCGCTCAGATCTTAGTAGAACGCCAGCTCATTACGTTCCTACTCGCGAACAGTGATTGGTTCTCGTTACAAACAACGTTCACGCAGCATGTAGCGCATACATCCAGGTAGGGAAATGCCCCCTCCCACCACAGGCCACTTTTCCGTATGATCTTACTCGATTGTTTAGATTGCGGTTTCAAACTAAAGAGTAGCGATAGTGACCCAGTCAGCCTTTCCTACTTTAGTTAATTACAACCCTACTAAATAGCACTGTAGAAAACGGAGTGACTCGGTCTAACGTGCTGAACAATGGCAGAGACCGCTTAAGTGCTAAGATACACCCTGAGACTGATAAGGAAATCTCTCCATGTTTCGAAAAATAGCAGAAGCAATGTCCCCATCCGTACGAGTAAAAAAAATTTACCTGAACAATAGCGGTTCTTCACTACTTACGATTCAAGATAATTTCGTTTACTTGGGCGATAGCCAGTCTCCAATAATTAAGATCAAAGGAAATGCCATTTACCCAGCTAATAGAAGCTCTGCGTTACTAAAGGTAAAGGGGAATTCTGTGTACTCGGTCAACAGCGACTCTGTAATACTTAAGATCAAAGGAAATTCTGTCTACCCCGTGAATGAGCCGTTAGCAATACTAAAAATTAAGGCGACGTCCGTTTCGGCACATGGTGGCTCTGCATTGAAAAAGGTCACAGAGTTCCGCCTGCGCATACATAAAAGTGATGGCAGTAACGTACTTTACAAAAGTTCTGACAAGTTAAGTAACATCGAGTTGATTACTGTCCTTTATCAATTAGGCGAAATCCCAATGAACACATAAACAGAATAAAGTTGTGTAGGCGATTCATGACGCACCCATTTGTTACAATAAGAAAACACAGCACTGCGGTTTGAGCAGATCAATTGACGTAAGCAGCGTCACTGTACTTCTGGCATACCTTCACGACTGGCATACATGTGGTCATCCCGACAATTAGCTGGCAGATATTTGTCAGGAACAGCAGTCGCAAGGGTCGCACCTCGCACGCACTCCCAGTTCATAGTGGCGTCATCAGCATGTTTTGTACCGTTCAATGCAAACTGACCCGTTGTGCCAACCGCACCACCCTAAATGGACGCCTCGACTACCGCAATAATACAAACGTCAGAGGCCTTCTGGATGACAACCAGGTTAGCAGGAGCGTCACTACCGCGATCGGTTTGATCGACGTCGTAATACACAGGAACCGCAGCCAACGCTTCAGACATTTGTGAACGTACGATATAGTTGTAATAAGCAGGCAAAACTATCGACCACGCCATCGTGTTTTATATCCTGTGAAACCGCTAGCAATGCCTTTTCCTGTTTTTTCAAGGTGCTCTATAAATTCATCGAGGGTGGTCTCAGCTAGTTCAGAACCCACTTGATTTTCTACAACTTCAGCTCCGTTAACCTCTATCGCTTTGATAATGCCATTAGGATTATGATCAATATTAAAATATTCTAATTACATTTTTTCTTCTGGTAAGGGAAATATACCTGAATTTTGATAACGAATGTATTTCGGAAATTTTATAGCATCTCTCTGTTGAGGCCACTCAAGACCCTCGCTGTTGTCTCACATCACCCACTGGAGCGGCGAAGGCATCGGACACCAGATCTTCAACATTACTGCCTGTCAGGGAACCTAAAAAGGCGCGTAACGCTGTCTGCTCCTCGATAGTTAAATTAAG
>ENA-OSJC01002171-OSJC01002171.1-marine-metagenome-genome-assembly--contig:-NODE-2171-length-15093-cov-6.068261_pt1 | contig 15093 bp, 8 predicted proteins | sample MGYA00237885_ERZ534234 | MGnify/ENA primary metagenome ERZ534234 (study PRJEB26413, sample SAMN06343907) | marine metagenome | isolation source: coastal waters | place: Atlantic Ocean: West Antarctic... | reverse complement strand
AAGCGTCAGAACGATTATTAACGTCTTTTTCATCATGTTACAGCCGTTACTCCGTTAGCACGCACAGCGAGGTCAATTGATAAAATTGTCGTTGTCCTCAGCGCTATACCAAATAGGTGAGGACCATGCGCGTTCCTGAATGGTGGCTGAAAGGTCAGAGCGTGGTGCTTCGTCTGCGCGTATCGCATCCCACGTAGACCATCGGCAGACCGGGTTTTCTAAAACGCGCACGTAGTAAAACGCCTCTTGCCCTGGTATGAAATCGGGATCTTGCCACAGGGCTTTCAGCTCGGCGGCGCCGACATTCGCTGTGATAGAGCAGTCATTCAGGTTTACGCTTGCGCCGTTGTTAGGGCAGCGATGGGTTTGCGAGTCAACAATCAATCCGTCTGAGCACGCTACATCATAAACTTGTTCTTGGTGGTTGCCCTCTTCAAGCCAGCCTTTTATGATTTGCAACCGTTGTAATTGCGCAGTGTTGGGGTCGGCGACAGCCCAGGTTAAAAAGGTGGGTTGGCGATCACCGTCTGCTTTCAGGGTGCCACCCATGGTGGTGCCATCCTGGTAAGCAGAGCTCACTAAGTCAGGGCTATCCAACGGTGCATTATTGAGTTCATAACCGGTAAAAAATCGCACTTTTATCCGTGTACCACTGGTGGCAAAAGTTTCTTTGCGACGCAGTGCATCGTAAATAGCCTCGCGGGTATTTTCCTCGGCCCATACCCCGGCAATCCCAGATGCGCCCCAATACTTGTAGCCTGAAAAATCAAGGTAGGTTTGGTCGTCTACCACTTCCACCATTTCGGGCGCGGCCAGCTTTACCAGCGTGCCGTAAAGAAAGCTAGCCGGTATAGACCCGCGCTTTTCTGCGGTATCATCGAACGTCCCAATTTTTCCAAAGTAGTTGTCTTCCTGCAGCGAGGCTGCGCCCGTATGCGTATCGCTGGAGCCAATAGCGCCGAACTTATAGGGGTTTGCTGCGGCGCTCTCTGCCATGGACAATCCGCGTAGCCAGGCGTTACGCACATAGCTACCCCGTGGGTTGCTGGGAATCCTGGTAGAGGTGCGCAGTGGAAAAATTTCGAAATTAGCCCATTCGTCATTCCTCGACAATAGCGGGTGGGTGTCCGATGTGCCTTTCACCTGTGTGATTTCCACTAACGGTTCATTGCGCATGCGTTGGTCTGCGTACTCCTGATCAATGGCGTTGCCAGCCCAATCGGTAAACATAAACATGGCACCGTTGGAGCCGTTACTGTTGTGCGGTATCGCTAGACTTTCTATACCTTGCTTGCGCAACGCATCCATCCAGTCCCACAGTCCTTCGGGGTTCATGCTGTTGAACCTCGAGAAAGGCTGCGCGGGTAAGCGTTCGGCACCTCGAAAAATCACGTTGCGATGCAGAGCCTCTCTTTCGTCTGTGGAGGAGGTGAACTCGTACCCTGCAAAAGTGGTAAACGTACCGGGCTTGTAGGCTTCATTGGCAGCCTCAACCGTTTGTATCCACCCGGATTTGAGAGCGTCGTTGACGACCCCATCATTGATCGTGCCATCGAGGAGGCTGGCTACCACGTCGCTGACAAAGTTACTAAACACTTTACTTCGCTTCGACAAATCTAATAGGCCACCACCAACCGACTTGTTAATGTTGTGATAGGGCTTTGCAAAATCATATTGCGATACGGTCGTACTGGTATCTTCGGCTTCGTTAATCAGACCAAGCATGACCGCGTGATCAGTCACTGCATAAAAATCCAGCGGTTGTGCCATCTGTACTTCAAATCCACCGGGGTGCTTGATCGCTTCACCTTGCGCGTAACGATAGGCATCGGCAGGTGAGGCGGTGGTACCAAAAGCAGAGGCATCAAAGGAGAGCGTCGTATGCACGTGCAGATCGCCAAAGTAGGCATTGCGATCAGGATTAGACTCAGGGCGGCTGTCATCGGGCTTGGGCAGTGTCGTGAATGTTATGATCTCATCACTCGCGGGAATGATGGTATTGGTCGTCCGGTAGTATTCTCGCGCCTCTGCACGTTTTTGCGCCTCCTGATCGTCGCCAGAGCATGCGGCCACCAGGGTGAAAGCAATAACCGTTGCAGTGCGAAAAAGCATATTTTTTACCTCTTTCATCAAAAGCGTATTCTTTCGTTTTATTCGTCGACTTATTGTAGCGTTGTGCGATTTATCATGGGAATCATAATCGGCCACCTAATAGGGCGGCCTTTCGCCACAGTCGCGAACGCTGAAAAACCAGCGGCGAAGGGGGTTTTACTGGGTCAAAAGCGATGTTCTGTGTGTTTAGCCAGCGTGTTAAATCATCGACTTTTTGTGGGCTAGCCTTTGCAATAGTGTCCAGTACCCGCTCGTACATCCACTGGCTGTAGGGCGTGCATAACCGCTTGCCGGCAGCGCCATTTATTCGGTATTCAACTTTGCCAATAAACCGAGGTAGTGTCTTCGCTTTCGGGTGTTTAGTAATCCACGCGGTCGTTTTTGCCATGACCTGATGAATATAATGCAGTTGGTCCTGGCATTGTGACTGCAGGATAGGCACTAACGTGTCTGGAACCTCATCATCCGGTAGCCAGTCACCAACCTGTTGTGGCGTCGTATTCATCCGTTCAAGCCAAGCCGTCACATGTTTTCTGGGCTTAATCAGATGCTCTTTGGGGTAAGGGTCCAACGCTAAATGGGCGTGCAATGGTCCGTACAGAGCGAAGTCACCGTAACAGGGGCGGCTACCTAACAAATAATCATAGTGAGAGAAGTGTAAATCCAACTGGTCCAATAATTGCAGCGTCCATTCCTCGATAGCGGCGCTATTCGACTGATTAATGCCAAGCATGAACCTAGGGATATTGCCGAATTTTAGCGCAGGTACAACGCCGCCCAACCAGCGCAGCGCGTTTGGCCAATGGGCCTTGCGGCTTTGACCAAAGGCATTAAGGATATACCTAAGATTATAGGCTTTGTAATTCCAGCGGTAATGCATCGCCGGATAGACAAGCCATTCGTCACCGAGCAATTCAAACAGAGAAGATACTGCTTGCTGTTTTAATCCGGGGGGAGTGATGGAGCGCTCGTTATGAATAGACTCCAGTTCGTCCAAGATGATACTGCTGTCTTGAATGAACGTACCTTGCGGCGTTTTTACTATCGGAATAACGCGCCAACCACCCGTCGCTGGCTTGATAATCTCTTTTGCGACTTTGTCAGATGCCGGCACTTCAGAAAAAACTAAGCCCTTATAACGCAAATAGGCACGTACCTTAACGCTGTAATAAGAGACCGGTGATTGATATAGGCAATAGCCGGCTTCAGCATTGTTGGTTGCGCTCACGTCACACCCCTATCGTGTTGATCGGCTAACAGGTTATCGGTGTTAAACATCAAGCCAGATAGGGCTAGTCCACGCCCGCTCTCGGATGGTCGCCGGGGCCCGTGGATCTGGCTCTCGTCCTAAACGGATGGCGTCATAGCTCGACCAGCGACAGGTCGGATTCATTAGCACACGCACATAGTAGAAGGCAGCGCGGGTTGGATCGTAGTCTGGGTCATGCCAGACGGTTTTCAGTTCATCGGCGCCGGAGTTGGTGCTGAAGTTGCAGGTAGTGACATCGACACTTGCGCCGTTATCCGCACACCGGCCGGTTATTGGGTCAACGGTTAATCCGTTCGAGCAGGCGATATCAACGACCTTCTCGTGGGTTTGACCGTCAGCATCGATCCACCCTTTAATCATTTGCACGCGTTGCAATGGGGCATCGATTGGATCGCGTGTCGCCCAGACAAAAAAGCCGGGGGAATGTTGCTGACCTGCTTTAGGGTCTTTGGATATGTGCAGCACGCCACCCATGGGCACACCATCGGCCATTAAAAACTGGAACGGGTTTTGTTCTTCCATAACGGCGTCATCAATACCCCAGCCCGCATAGAAGCGCACGGCTACGCGTGGGCCTGATGTGGCGTAGGTTTCGCGACGGGCAAGCGCATCAAAGATCGCTTCACGGGTATTCTCTGGCGCCCAAACCGCCGCTAGTCCACCCGATGTGTTGAACTTTAGAATGGTTTTATAGGCTGCTGCAGTGTCCTCGGTCGCTCTCAAGCGCCGCGCCGCCGAAGACGTAACCGCGCCCACCGCACCGGGAAAGTCCCATTCCTCTACATCCCCCGGGTTGGAGTTGTGGCTGTCAGTGGCGGCGATAAAACCGAATTGCAGAGGGTTAAATCCCAGCTCTTTATCAAGCGCGAGACCGACCTTAAGTCCTTGGCGGACAAAACCGGTTTTAAAGGCGCAGCCGGTCGTTTCGCCGGGCTCGCAGGGGTCAAACACTTGTTCAAAGGCACATTCTTCATCGGTGGCGCCGACGCCAAGCGCACATTCCTGTGCGCCCTTGACCTGAAATATTTCGGCCAGCGGTTCACGCTTCTGGCGCAAGCGCCAGTCGGCTTCACTATATTCCTGTCCGTCCCACGTGTAGCGCGAATACGTAAGGCCCCAAGCCTTGTTGGGATTGTGCGGCATGGTGAGAAAGTCACAACCTTCGCCACAATTGGCTTCCAGTCCCTTCCACAGTTCAATGGCGTTGGGCACATCCAGACTTGAAAGAGCGCGCTCAGGCACCGTGTTGGAGCGGAAGAGTACATTGCGATGGTGCTTGCCTTGTTCGGGCATTCCCGGTGAATACTCATAGCCTACCAACGTGGTCAACTCACCCGGTTCATAGTACTTGTCGGCAAGCTCGACATAGCGTGCCCAATCATTCTTGGCGTTTTGATAGCACCGTTCGAGTGCATCATCGCCAAATCTGCAGGTAGGAAACGCGCCGGGCTTAGGTGACTGGCGGGTCGTGCGTTGATAGACGCCGGCGGGTTTTGAGGGGTCGCCGGGGGCTGCGGTGCCACGCACAGCGCTGGTCAGGATTTGGAAAATCATCGGGTTAGGCTCGTTGGCCAGCCAGCAGGCGGCACGCTCCGCAAGCGACAGGTCAGGGCTGTTGCAGTGGGTGCGGGTGCCAAACCCTTCTGCGTGGTCGGTGATCGCCACAAAGTCCAGGGGGCGGCTAAGCTGCATGACCTGACCTCCGGGGCTATTTAACGGCTCGCCTTTAGCGAAGCGGTAGGCGTCGTCAATGGTCAGCGTGTTGCCAAATAGGGTGGCATCAAAACTTTCGCTTGTGTGCACATGCAATTCACCCCAGTACAGGTTCATATCAGGATTGGGTGCCGCCTGATAAATACCGGCTTGTGGGGCGGGCAGGGTGACCTTGCTATCGTCTTGCAAAGCATAGTCGCGGGCGGCGGTTTCCGGCCCGTTTTTATCTGCTGATGCCTGCAAGGGCATAATTAATTTGATCCAAATCAAACCCGCGATCGCGAGCAGCAGGACAACAATACCTACGCCGATTTTCTTCAACATACTTTGCTTTCCTGATATTTCTGCAGACACCGAGCCCACTCGAAATGCATTGTTTCATCGTCTTCGCGCAGGCTCGCGACTAAAGATTCCGGTTTAGAAACGATAGCGTGCCTGCACCGCAATGGAACGAGGTCGATTTGGCAAACCAAAATAGCTGTTGGAATTCGTAATCGGCACGTCATTGTTCCAGATATTACTTTTCTCGTCAGTGAGGTTCTTGCCGATCAGCGCGACGGTCCAGCTGCGATCCACGTTCGCCAGCGCAATGCGCGCATTGAATATCGTGGTGCCATCATTCTTGGTGTTGGGGTCTAGATCCAGTGCCGAGTAAAACGCATCCTCGTAGTTAATGTCTAAGCTATTGACCAGTACCAAATTATCGCCCAATGGCACCACGAAACGGCCGGTGAGGGTCGCACTCCATTCTGGCGCAAACAGTAGCGTCTCGTCTTTTAGATCCTGGCCACCCGACTGTCTGGGGGCAATATTACTGCCATCTGGCAGCAGGCAACCGGGGTTGTTAGCCGGGTCGGTTGCCTGTGGGATGGTACACGTGGCACCGGTGAAATCGTCGTAATAGGCATCGAGGTAGGCCACTGCGGCACCGAAGGACAGGGCTTCCGTCGCCTGCCAGCGGCCATCAACTTCCACCCCCTGGCTGATTGACGAACCTGCATTACCTACCCGAAACACATCGCCCACCAGCGAACTGGTCTGAAGGTTGTCGTATTCTGACCGGAACACCGCAATATTCAGTTCCGCCGCGTTTTCCAGCAGCCGCATTTTTGCACCCACCTCGAACGCCGTTACCGTCTCGTCGTCGTAATTGAGGATCGAGGGCTCGTTGCCCGGCACCGATTCGCCGGTGAGTTCACCGGTAATCGGGTTTGCCAGACGGATCTCATACCCGGCACCGCTGTAGGCCTCATCAAAGCCGCCGGCCTTAAAACCGGTGCTGATACTGGCGTATAGCATGGTGTCGTCACTGGCATCCCACTGTGTGACAGCGGAGAAGGTCCACTTGTCCTCGTCACGACTGAGGCCGGTGAAGTTGTGCTGCCGAATATCTGCCATCAACTGGTTATTGAGCGGGTTAGCAAAGTAGAAAGCGCTTCCCACCCTGATTTGCAAACCGTCAGAGAAAGTTATCTTGTCCAGATCCTTGGTCTCGTCGCTGTAGCGTAAACCGAGGGAAAACCTCAGAGATTCGGTATAGTTCCACGTGCCCTGACCGAAGGCAGACCAGCTGTAGGAATCTTGATCGAATTTGGAGGGCAGGGACGGGAAACGCTGCAGGTCAGCATACAGACCCGGTACACTGATCGGACCCGATTGCGCAAAATCGAGGGCTTGAAAGGTTGAGCTGATATTCAGGTTGTTATACTGATAGTAGGCGCCAGCGATCCAGTCGATGGTCTCACCACCCGGCGAGACGAAGCGGATTTCTTGGCTGTACTGCTCATAGTCCTCCTCCCTCGTTCGGGCAAGGCCCGGCGCCGCACTCAGGTCGGTATTTCCAGGGGATTTCATGTCATAGCCGGAATAGGCGGAAATTGACGTGAAGGTGGCGAAATCCAGCTCCCAGTCTATGGTCGCAGCGAAGACGTCAGTCTTGTTGGTATTGCTGCCATCAATATCGCCCGCGCCCTTGTCCCGATCCGAGACGACGGGAAACGGTACAATGCCGAAGGCGTTTTCCTGACCTTCGAAATCAGACTGGTACACCACGGTAGGTCGTGATTTACGGTCGAAATCGCCGTACTCGTATTTGACGTTAACCTGCAGCGTATCGGTGGGTTCCCAGCGGAGGCTGCCACGGGCATACCAGTTATCGTTATCGGGCCCCTCTGCGCCGGTGATGACATTTTCCCACCAGCCATCCATTGAACTGTAACGCACTGCCAGGCGGCCAGCCAGGTCGTCCGTCAGCGGGCCAGACACTACAAGGTTGTACTCCTGCTGCCCATCCTCGGGCGCGTAGAGCGCCTCTACCATGCCCTCAAATTCGTCGGTCGGTTTAGCGGTGGTGATGCTCACAGCGCCGGCGACCGTGTTCTTGCCAAAAAGGATACCCTGCGGCCCTTTGAGGATTTCCACCCGCTCCAGGTCCATCGTGGTCGGCACAGCCGCAAGCGCGCCGCGGCCGGCATACACGCCGTCGGTGAACATGCCTACGGACTGCTCGAAGCCAGCGTTGGTGCCGGAGCCCACTCCGCGAATGAACAGATTCGGTGTCCCTGCACCATTGTTAATGGTGACATTGGGCACGTACTGAGTGAGTTCTTGAAGATCCAAGATGGCGAAATCATCGATCTTCTCACCACTGACAGCAATGATAGAGATCGGCACGTCCTGCAGATTCTCGGTGCGCTTCTGAGCTGTGACAACCACTTCCTCGAGCGCGAGGTTTTGTGCCAGAGCGCTAGCTCCGAAGACTGTTAGGGCCAAGGCGGATGTTAAGGATCTAATGTTTATCATAGTGATGTACCACCAAAATTAAATGAGTCGTTGAGTTAGGGAAAGAATTTCCGCTCGCACGCCCAACACAGTGCTCGACTGCGATACTGTCGGAGCCCTCAGTAAGCAATTGTGTTCTGCAGTGGTATCGATGCAGGTGGAGAATTATGTTTTTCACGGGTGTGCTCGCGTACATCCTTTTAGATATCGCTTACTGTATACGGGCACATTGCACGAGAGGGAATCATATTCGGTCAATTTTTGTGTGCCTTCTTTCGGGCCAACACTCGACAGCGCGCACTGGCAGGTTGTCCAGTGGGATGACTGGCACGCGTTGAGCAAAGTCAATGGGAATTGGCAGTGTGAGCTATGATGGCGCTACGTTGAGACGATAAGTCATAGCCAAAGTGGAAGAAGCATTAAGGGTATATTATAACCAGACTTTTCCAGTGACCTGCATCACTGATGCAGATAGGCTCACAGGGTGGCTGCACTGCATTGAGAACAGGCGGTTGCTTGCACGGTGTTGTCACCGATCCATGCGTCTACGGGTGCATGATTAGCGCGGTAATAATCTCACTGCAGCCTCCTTGCGAGGCTGGAGGTTGAGCGAAGATGGGAAACGTGTATGAGTAACATCGTAGGTGGCGGTCCCAAAAAGGTTCTGTATACATTGAATGCGGTGAGACGCATTGGTTTAAAAAACTCAGCAAAAGCACTAACTGCTAAAAATACCTGTAAAGCATGCGGGCTTGGTATGGGAGGGCAGCTAGGCGGGATGACGAATGAGCTTGGGGAGTTTCCCTCAGTTTGCAATAAAAGTGTTCAAGCGCAATCAACAGACATCCAATCACCTATCCCCTCTGAAGTATTCTCACACAGTATTCGTGAACTAAGGGAGCTCTCGCCGAAAGAACTTGAACATACAGGCCGATTGGGAAAGCCTATTTTCAAAGCCAAAGGCAGCGACCACTACCAAGAAGTCGAGTGGAATTGGGCGCTCAAGCATGCAATAGCGCAGTTTCAAAAAAGTGAACCGGACAGAAGCTTCTTTTATGCGTCAGGCCGCTCCTCTAACGAGGCAGGCTTTTTGCTCCAACTGCTCGCGCGCTTGTATGGCACAAATAATGTCACTAACTGCTCTTTCTATTGTCACCAAGCAACGAGTGTCGGTTTAGGCAGCACCATCGGCACCGGCACTGCGACAATCGAACTAGAAGATTTAGCGCATTGCGACACCGTTTTTATTATTGGCGCGAACCCTGCTTCGAATCACCCTCGGCTAATACACCAGCTGAAAAACTGTAGAGACCGAGGGGGACAGATCGTTGTTATCAACCCTGCAAAGGAGCCTGGACTGGTAAAGTTTTCAGTACCCAAAAGCCCCGCCTCCATGATTGTAGGCGGTACTGACATTGCTTCGCTCTATTTGCAGCCCAACATCGGCGGAGACATAGCGCTCTTAAAGGGGATTGCAAAAGCAGTTCTTGAGCTCGGCGCCGAAGAGACAACATTCATCGAAAATTATACCGATAATTTTGCTATTTTCAAAAAAGATATCGATCGCACAACGTGGAGCGACATCGAAAAGAGTAGTGGCATTAGTAAGACAAAGATTTACGAAACGGCAACGCTTTACAGTCAATCGAGTAATGCCGTATTTGCATGGGGTATGGGGATTACTCACCACCAGTTTGGATCTGAGAATGTGGAGTACATTGCTAACCTTGCGCTCTTGCGCGGCATGCTCGGGAAGCCACATGCTGGATTGCTGCCTCTGCGAGGGCACAGCAATGTTCAAGGTATCGGTACCATCGGCGTTAAGCCTGTCTTGTCGTCCGAGGTATTTCAAAAAATTGAGCATACACTCAATATCAAATTGCCCACTCGTACAGGCTTAAACACACTCGCCTCTTTAGAAGCAGCTTACGCTGGAAAAATAGACAATGCCTGTATTGTTGGCGGCAATTTATACAGCGCCACACCGGATTCAAAATGGGCGGAAGCAGCACTGAATAAAGTGGCTTTTAAGCTGTACCTCACCACGACTTTGAACCAAGGGCACCTATATGGCATTGAAAATGAAGCACTCGTGCTGCCCGTGTGTGCAAGAGATGAAGAAAGCCAATCTACAACACAAGAATCAATGTTCAATTTTGTGCGTTTGAGTGACGGCGGCATTAGTCGCATCGATAACGCACGTTCCGAAGTGAGTATTATTTCTGCCTTAGGAAAGGGTTTAGTTGACAAAAATCTTCCCGCAGAAAAATCGTTTAGTTTTGAAGCATTTGGGTCTCATGAAAGAATACGCGACGCGATCGCAAAAACAATACCAGGAATGGAAGATCTGAAAGACATAGGTGTCGCTAAGGAAGAATTTTATGTGCGTAATCGCTTATTACATGCGCCTCACTTCAATACCGAAAATAAGCGTGCGACCTTTCAAATACAGGCTATTCCTCAGCCCAAAGATGACACAAATGAATACCCTTTTCTTTTAGCGAGCATACGCAGTGAGGGCCAGTTTAATTCAATTATTTATGAAGAAAATGACACTTATCGTTATAACGCTGGACGTGATGCGGTACTTATCTCACCGCAGGATATGAAGAAGCTTGCCATAAATGACGGCGATAGAATTACCGTCACCTCCTCCAGTGGTAAGCTGGATAACATGAAGGCGCAGGCTTTTGATATACCTCCCGGGAATATTCTAGCGTACTACCCTGAAGCCAACGTGCTGTGTGAAAGACGCATCGATCCCAGGAGCTTTACGCCTAATTTTAAATCTGTGCCTGTGCGGATCGAGCGATACTGACGAGTTAAGGGGCGCAAATCTTTAGAATCGCGCTATAAATACTGATAAGTGAATAGGGTCTCTCCAGCGGATATTCCAACGACGATTGCTTCCTGTATGTTTGCGATCGTCTCAACAGATAGGCAGGTGGTCTCGGTTTTTTCATCTTCTATAGTAGCCTGGGCCCCTGTATCGTCGACGGATAGGATGAAATCCAATGAAACAGAAAAAGCGCCTAATCTGCGCAATGACGATCACCGCCGCCTTCGCAGGTCTGTATGTGTTCGGCTCTGATCGTGTTCCACCGCTGTATACCATTAACACTGAGATAACGCTGCCCGCCAGTCCGGAGAAAAGCTGGAACGTATTGACTGACTTTGCGGGTTATCCCGATTGGAATCCGTATTTGCCCAGAGTCGAAGCAACATTTGCCGCTGGAGAAAGTGTCTCCTTTACCCTTGTTGACGAAAATTTTCCTGACCCGCTGAACCTCACGGCGCAGCTGGGTCAAATCTCAGCTAACAGAAGTTTTTACTGGACCGGACGACTGGGTGTTCAGGGCCTATTCGATACAAGACATGTTTTTGAACTACACCCGCGTGATGACGGCAATACAGAGTTACACCACTATGAGGAATTCAGGGGCCTTATCCCAGCGCTATTACCGCAAAGAAAAAAGCGCACAGGATACACTCGTGCTGCCTTTGAACGGATGAATAGTGCGCTATACCAACGTCTTAAAGAAAGTGCTGGATGATTGGCCGCACGGCGTAGTGCTCTCAGGCCTTATGATAGTCACCGTAAAGGTCGGGAAGGAACCCCGCCAAGTGCTGCATCTCCATGCCACAGTGAACGAGCATGTCGCGGCCGAGGTGCGCTCCGGTGAGGCGCATGGATACAGGCTTCGAACCGAGAAGCCGATTGATCGGGTTGTAGGGCCCCAGCGCATCGAGTTGCGGCTTGCCAAGCCAGAAGCGACTGCGCATCTCTGAGCCGCCCGGCGTGCTGCGAATCTGATGAACCAGATGGCCGATGGTGATTCGTGCCCGCTGCAGGCCGACCCGACCATAGACGAGCGCCGTGATACCGTTGTTGGCCCATTGATTTTTGTCCGAGAAGAGGGTGGCCGGATCGCTGAAGGTGATGGTGATATCCTCGCGTCGGTTGCCGACGTACTCGGTGACATAGTGGGTGGTCATGTATTTCTGACGGTCGCTAAGCAGCGGGTTGTCGCCCTGCATGTCGTTGGTCCCGTTCGCGATATGGGCACGGGGGTGCCAAAGCTTGTAGCGCTGGTGTTCCATATAATGCCAGCCCAGCCACCACTCGAACATTGCCCCAGTCACCCGGGGCATGTCAGTGCGGACAGCGACAAAAATTTTACCGCCTGGCAATATTGTGAAGCCGTTTTCGAGTGCCAGATAGCCGGGCGCAAGGAGCTGGTCAGCCTCACTCATGGGAAAACCCAAGGCCTCCGCTTCCTCTCCGTGCAGCACCGCCTCTCTAACGTGTGGTTGCAGCGGGCGCATCGCCGGCTGCCAATATTTCGCATACGGCTTGCCATCGAGGTCGTCGGGCAACATGCCCAGATAGTGGTCCGAGTTCATTGAGGTTTACTGCCTTCTGCTTGTCTGTTCAGGGAGTTGCGTGATCGCCTTTATTAGACCAAAGGTACTCTGCCTCGTGCAAGTGAAGCCGTGCTGGGGGGGACGTCATGTCGGGGTTGCACCTGAGGGGGAGCCGTAGACTAGGAAGCCAGAGTACGCCTCGAATTTGGGGACACAGCCCGCAGCCCGGTTGCTGCATTGTCCTCAGAGGGCAGCAGTCAATGCAATATTCACAAACTTAACCCCAGCTTTTTTGATTTCACCTGCGTATAACACTGCGCATTGACTTTTCAAGGAACAGTTCTCGGATGCTTACCCATCGACTAACTTGGTATCAAGCCTTCACGGCGTTGCTCGCTTTATCGTCTACTACTGTGTTGGCACAAGAGCGAACGCGTCAAGTATCTGATCAATGGATGTGGAGTACCGCAGGTGGGGCTGTTAACCAGTTTTCTGCGAATCTAAGCGATGGGTCAGGTGACTTGAGCATCGCCCGCGGCTTCCTAAGTGCCGGACTGGGTTATGCATGGAGCCGCGATACCACCGCATCAGTGTCTTTTGGAATCGGCACTACGGATTACGACTTTTCATCTGGCACACGCATTGAGGGCCGCAAGCCTTGGGGGCGTATCCAAGATTATCGACTATCAGTGCCCGTTCGATTTTCCCCCATGGAAAAAATTCGCGCTATTGTTATTCCGAGTATGCGCACCTATGCAGAATCGGGGGCCAGCCTCAGCGATGGTCGCACAGAGGGTGTGATTGCAGGCTTTAGTTGGGAATTTTCGGACACCCTGTCCATCGGTCCGGGGTTTGGCTGGTTCTCTGATGTGGGCGATGAAACCAATGCATTTCCTATCCTACTGGTGGATTGGAAAATCACTGAGTTACTGAGCCTGAGCACAGGGCGAGGGCTGGCTGCATCTCAGGGGCCAGGATTATCGCTTAACTATGAGTTAGACCAAAAGTGGACGCTTGGGTTAACGGCAAGATATGAGAAAATACGGTTTGCGGTTGAAGAGCGAGAGGGTCGTAGCGCTCAGGTCGGGGAGGATTCGAGTACGCCGCTATATATCGTTGCGAGCTACAGTCCATGGCCGATGACCAGCATGACCGTGCTGGCGGGCGTCGATATGGGAGGCACTCTGTCTCTAGAAGACGGTCAAGGACAGAGGATTGCCAAAACAGATATAGACACGGCGATGGTGCTTGGTGTGTCCTTCCAAAGTCGCTTCTAATCTGACCCTAACCGCTGCCCGCACCCGGCAGTGATGAGAGAAAAAAACGCCTTTTTAATAAATCAGGCGCTGCGGAGATCTCTGCAGATTGTTGCAGGCCAAGACGGAGTCCCCCACAGCGACGCGCTGGCACTGGGCCCAAAGCATTAACGGGTCAGAAGCCTTTTGACATACCTCTGTGTTGGGCGAGACTCGTTCTCATCATAGAGGTCAAATTCTGCAATAAGATCTTCCACCCACTGGATACTTCCGGTGCGTAACATCATAGCGTCTGACATTAGCAATGAAGTAGCCGCCCGCCCAACCAGTAATGGCGTTTGTGTTTGCGACAGGTCGATATCTTGGTTCTTTGCAGCATCACACATAAATTCTGTTGACACAGCGCCTGGACACAAAAAACAGGCAGCAATACCTTAGCCTCAGTGACCTGGCGCGCTGTCGTATCAATGGTTCGATCACCGTCACCGGTGCTTCTGCCCGTTGCGTAAACCGTACATCCCCGCTCGGCCTATGGCCCCTTTGAACCCCTTGGTATCAGTGGCTCTCAGGCCTCCTGACCCTCCAAAGTATCCTAAAGTATCGCCATATGTACACTGCCTTGCGCCCAAGGGCACCATAGGGTAGTGCACGGGGTGGGCTAGAAATACTACGGCCGAAATAGTGTGAGGTTCCCCAGCTTATCTTGCCCCCGTGACTGCCCCTAACTCCCTAGCTCTGGGGCTGCTGCAGGTTACCTCGATTCCTCCGCGCCCTAGGTCAAAGGCCTGCTTATCTCAGCCTCTTGGTGTGCTTTGGAATCCCAAGGGGCGGAGGGCACCGGGGGGGTGGGGCCGGACGCGTAATGTTTAGGGTAGCCTCTGGATTTTACTAAAGGTCAATTTACGGCACTTCTGATAGCAAAACGGCCCCCAAAGGACCGCTGTGTATCGCAATGTTCGAGCGAACTTACTCAGGCTTTACGCAACTTCCTGACAGCCACTAGCGATAGCAAAGCAGCCATCATGCCCAGTAGCCAGAGTGGGCTGGTTGGGACGGGCGTTGCTACTGGCGGTGAGTAAGAAGCGAGTATCTCCTCTACAGAGTTACACCCTGTCGCGTTCCTACTAATAGTAATATCTCCGACCACTGAATCAGCGGGCGGGCCGCTCGGCCAACCTAATACGGGTGCAATGCCTTGGCAGTTGGTAAGGGCAATATTGACCTGTATAAACAAAAAGCCCCCCACGCTAGTGAGGTTAGCTAGGCCGTCGAGGTTGGTGAGGAGGTCATTGTTCTCGATAGCCAAATAGCCCTCCACGCTAGTGAGCTTAGCTAGGCCGCCTATGTTGGTGAGGAGGTCATTGTTCCCGATATACAAATAGCTCCCCACGCTAGTGAGGTTAGCTAGGCCTTCGATGTTGGTGAGGGAGGCATTGATACCGATATACAAAAAGCCCCCCACGCTAGTGAGTTTAGCTAGGCCGTCGAGGTTGGTGAGGAGGTCATTGTCATAGATCTCCAAAAAGCCCCCCACGCTAGTGAGGTTAGCTAGGCCGTCGAGGTTGGTGAGGAGGTCATTGTTCTCGATAGCCAAAT
>ENA-OSJC01002170-OSJC01002170.1-marine-metagenome-genome-assembly--contig:-NODE-2170-length-15096-cov-4.234836_pt1 | contig 15096 bp, 11 predicted proteins | sample MGYA00237885_ERZ534234 | MGnify/ENA primary metagenome ERZ534234 (study PRJEB26413, sample SAMN06343907) | marine metagenome | isolation source: coastal waters | place: Atlantic Ocean: West Antarctic... | reverse complement strand
CGCACCGGGAATCCTTCATGCAGATCGATGTTTTGCTGGTTAGAGCCTTCTGGGCGTCCGGCTGTTTGGGTATCGGCTACACCTTCGCCATCTCGTTGACGTTGGCGATCAGCTTGATCAAAAGCCTCGCCAGCCTGTCGTTGCCCCTGCTTATCATCACGGGTTTGAGGCGCTCGACCTTCCTCAGTGTACAAAATGTCATCAGAGCGCCGGACATCGGTATCTTCATCCACGGCAGCGCCCTGCAAGTTACCACCAGCGTTTTGAGCTTGTGCCTGTGCGATTTGCTCATCAGACATTGGATTAGCTTGTTCACGGGCATCCGGGCCAGTTGGAACTAATGCTCCGCCTTGACCACTGCCGGGCTGTTTCGTTGGCCTATCAACAGTGCCGCCTGTGTCGCGCTCCAGCTTATCTGTAATGCGAGTCCCTGTAGGGACATCACCTCTTGCTTTACTCTCAATTGGCACGCGATAGGCAATTGGGTTGTTTTGATCATCATAAACAGTTTCTGCATTACGAGGCTTTGTCTGTTTCTTGCCGTTTGCTCCAGTAATGGGAATATCTTTTGTCCGGTATTCCGGCGTTTCAACGTAAGCGCCCTGATCAATTTTACGATTATTCACGGCAAACGCATCAGCCGCATCTTGTGCGTCAGCAACAGCCTGTTCATCGCGAGAAGCTGCAAGGCTTTCTTGCATCCCTTCACTCATTTGGCTTAATTGTCGTTCAGTAACACCCATCTGGCGTAATACGTCAGCAGCAGCCTGGTTACCTTCTGCCGCCTCGTCAATAAGGTCTTCGTTAGTTACCTGATCTGCAGCTTTGTTCTTTTTTGCTGCAATAGCTGCCCGAATATCTGAATTAAGACCAATTACTTCAACAGGCGCAGTGGCTAGACCGCCAAGTCCCTCAAGAACAACGTCTTTCCAGTTTACTTTGCCTTCTGTAATTCCACTTGCAAGGGCTTCCCCGGACATATCAACAGTAGGTTGGGCAACCATTTGGGCCGTAAAGTTTTTAAATGGTGCTTTGGCTAACTGGCTTGCAGCCATTTTGCCGCCTAATGCGGCAAAAGTACCGATGATCATGCCGCGAGTGAAGCCCTTTTGTTTTGCCTCTTCCATTAATTCTGGAGATGCCAACATACGCTCTACATCTTCACGTTTTGATAAATCAAACCCTCGTTTACTAAAAAATTCAATTGGCTGGGAATAGCGTTCTTGTGCGCCAGAAGCTGCTCCCATAACGGCTGCACCAGCAGTTGGGTTTCTTGTAAGAAGACCTGTCCCTATGCCAGCTAGGGCTGGCACGGAACTTTCTGCGCCAAGCGCAAGAATACCTTCGACAGCGTCCATCCCCCCGTTTTCAAACAACGCTTTAATTGTATCCCCAGCGCCTTCTGCTTTAGCAACCCGGTTCATAGCCGGAACGCGAGGAATGGTGTTTAGTTCATTTGCTGTCTCACCAACCGCTATTTGCGCTTCGATAGCCCGTTCTTCTGGTGAAGTATCTCCAAATAGCTTGGTATATGCTGGGCGTGACGTAAGATAATCAAATGCACTTTCACCCAATGCAGAAGGAGATGCGTATGCCCCCAACAATTCGGTTGTTGGGTTGCTGTTACTTTGTAAAATATCAGAAAAAGATTTAGGCGCATTTTGTGCCGTGTTTTCTAAGCGATCAGCAACAAACTGCTGACCAGCGCCTTTTGTAGAAACTAAGCTCCTCTTAAATGCATCGCCTAAATCACCAACTTCCGGCTCCGGCTGGGCTTCAGTCGATCCACCCATATCAATTTCAAACTGAGCAAGAACATCACTTTCTGACATTCCTTCTGGAGCATCAACTTGATAGGTATTTCCGTCAGACCAAGTGACTTCATACTGTTGTGTCATCCCGTTTTCAGTTTTTTAATGGTTATTGGGCTTACAGGTGGTTTAGGAGTTTGTCTTTTATTCAAATCATACCCACCTGCATTAATAGCATTAGGTGGATCAACTTCAATTTCAAGTTGCTTTACCGCTTTCGCCGCTGCTTCTGGGCCGCTTATGTTGCCTTGTGAAAATATTGCAGCCGCTAATTTAATAGCCTGTGCTTGCAGCCCATTGGGGTCATCGTCTACGCTATCTGGAATACCTAAAACATCTAAAACTGCATTTTTAACATCTTTTGTGTCTTTAAAAGTGAGTAGTTTTTTAGGCTTTATTTTCGCTATCGCAGCATCAACTATCCCTTTGTTTACTAATTTTTGGGTATCTAAATTATAACCTTGTAAGATATCTTGATTTTCTACACGATTTTTGTTTTGCTGTTGATCAAGTCCTAAAGCATTAGTTCCTTTAACTGTTTCAAGTCCTAAAGCATTAGTTCCTTTAACTGTTTCAAGTCCTAAAGCATTAGTTCCTACAAGTTTTTGAAGGTTTCGAGCATTAGTTCCTCTAGCTCCTTCAAGGTTTAAATTACCATCATTTATTAAAGATTGCTCAGTAAGGCTTGCGGCGTTTGTTTCTCGTTTTCCAGTTAACAAATTGTCGGAAACATACATAGCCTCTTCTGTGCCTAATTGAGCAATTAATCTTTTGCCTTCCTCTTGAATAGCTGCGATTTCTGTTTTGGTAGCGTTATTCTCTTTCGCAACCTTTATAATTGTATTTTGAACAAGTTTATTAATTTCTTCTTTTGATGCATTTGAATTCATTCCCGCTTGAAGAGTAGCACTAAGGTCAAGTTTTGCTTTTTTAAATAGGGCTTCACCGCGCAATTGTTCTACTTTTACGGTAGCGTCAGACCTATAATTATTCGCGGCTGCTTGTGCTTGTGCAATTTTGTATTTAACATTTTCTATTTCTTGCAAGTGATTTTGCGCTAAAACCTGTCCTTCTGGGCTAACAGCTTGATTAGCTTCAATTGGCACTCCATTATTAAGTGTCATCGCGGAACGCATCGTTTCAGCATCAGTCGGGTTCGCTGCGTTCATCCCCATAGTGCCAAATATATTATTAATATTAGGGCCAATACCTGTTGGGTCTAAACGGGCATATTGCCCCATAACATCACCAATAGATTGTATTACTTGCTGCTGTGAAGGTGGTGCATATAATACTTGCCCAACGGATTGCTCATCTGGCGGCTCTTGTTCGCGAGGCGCATATGCCTTTGTGATAGCTTGACCAAACATCTGTGCAGCATTTTCGCCTATACCGACTTTACGGTCATCTCTTTCTATATTTGCATAATTAACGTCTGCTTGTGAGTCTAAGTATTCAGCACGGGCTAACGCAGTATCACGATCCCAAGCATTGCCTTTGGGTTTAAAAATTTGAGATGTTAGGTTTCCAAAAGCCTCCCCTAAAGGGGTTGCATATCTGCCTTGAAAAGTGTTCTGTCTCATCTTAATTCCTAAGTAACTATTTTTGTGTAAGAAGAAGGCTTCATCGGATTATACATTACCCCGCCCGAGCTTTTACCTAACCCTTTTAAGCCAGAGCCACCAAAGCCACTAAACATATCGCCGCCTGTCATGCCGTACATCGCGGTTCCTTGGCCCGCCATACTTAAAAGATCGCCAATCATATTCGGTGACTTCGATGCATTACTTGAAGCAACTTGCTGTTCCAAAGGCAGCAAACCCAAACTTCTATTTGCGTTGGTTGTAACATCGCCAAGGAAACGATCAGTATTACCTAACGCAACCTGATTGTTGTATTGATGATCGCCCCAAGCCCCCATATTCCCAAGGCCTTGAGCAGTTTTTTTGCCGCTTTTCATCGCGTCATTTATTTTACGAGCAATTTCTGTGTTTACTATCGAAGGGGAGCTACTCGGCGTTGGCGCATATTCATTTGGTGCAGCCAGTGAGTTTTCTAATTTTTCAGTCCGAATTTGTTTCTGTTCTTCAAGACCAGCATCCTGTGTTGATTTATCAAAACTATCGACGGAATCTGCAAAATAACCCTGCGCTTCATTTTGATATTTATCTTGCCGTCCAAACTCTGCCGTGGCTGCATCGTTTCTAGCACCAACCATGCGTTTTTGATTTTTAGCCATTTGCTTTGAATTGTATGCTTGACCAAGGCCACTCATCGCCATACCAGCAATCATTGTTGCATCACACATTATGATATAACCTTTGCTGACCCTGATTGGTTATTAAATAAACCAGTGTTTAGCCCTTTGTAGCCCGCTCTCTCAGCAGATATGCCCGTGCCTATATTCGATATAAAATCCGCAAATACATTGCCAAGTGGGTCATAAGTCGGTGGCGCTTGCAACGTCCCGGCTCTTGCTAATGCGGAAGATGATGCAGCAGAAGGATCAGCCGCTGACCTGTTTTGTGCATAAAGGTCACTTTTGTTTCTTTCAACATCCGCTCTGGCTTTATTCCCAGCAGAAATACCTCTATCACCGATTAGGACACGATTTTTTTGATAATTTTCAGCTAAATCACCCAAGCTCCTAGCGCCAGAGCTTGCATTTAGTTGACCAGAATCAGCTAAATTTAAAATAGCTTTCCGGCGGGTATCATTATATTGGTCTTCTAATTGGGGTTGGTAAAAATCATTATATGATGTTTCAATATTACCAAAATAACTGTCATTAAAAGGCAAGAATTGCTGGTCAATCGCAGAACGACCACTGGCTACATTAGCCTTTCTCTCGTCTTCCCGTCTTCTAGCTATTTGCGCTGAATTATCTTTTGGTATACTTGGTGCGCCCATACACATTTATCTTCTCCATACATATAAATGAAAGTCTTCGTTATCTTTGCCGAACTCTGAAAGCGTTGACTCTCGGTGCGCTCCCAAAAACTCTAGCCATTTATGAGCATCTTCGTGTCCATCCATTGACTTGCATTCAACGCGATGCGAACCAATCGCGGTTAGTGATGGAACTATAACATTTTTTACAAACTTTGTTAAGGAAATTGCGATTTTTGAGAAATTGTCTGTTGCAAACATATGCACATTCCACACACCCGGATGACAAGGGACAGCGCCGACAAGCGCGATTGGTTCTGGGTCGTGAGCTATCCAGCCAAACTCACCTAAATTAACACAATCTTGAGCAATATCGCTTGGGTCATCTGTCCATCGGGTCGCATAGATTTCTTTCTTATCCCACTCTCGCATATTAGTAGCGACAAAAAGAGCATCGTTAAAATTTACTGGCAGCATTTCCATCATCCAGCCTCATTCGGGTCTTCATAATGGATAGTAATATTAGATAAAGTTGCAGCACCCGCTGCGGTGCAAGTTAATTTTGGCGCAAAATGTGTTGTTCCTGTCTGCACTACAGCCCGTTTTATCGGATATGTGCTTTCGGCAATCGTGCCAACATTAACAATGGCAGCGGTATTTGTTGGATCAACTTGCAAAACAACTGTCCACTGGCCCGTTAATGCAGCATCGAAGCCCTCAATATTTTTAACAGTACCGGGCGTTCCCGCTGTTAAAAATGGAAGCTCAACAGTCACATTAATTTGCCCCGCCGCTGGATATGTCGTGCCATTCGCGCCGCCGTAAGCATATATTTTGTTTGCAGATCGCGCATAAATCTTCCTGTCAACCCGAGCAAATTCAGAAATTGCTGCGCCAATATCGTCAGCCAAATCATAGTATGACCAGGCTGATATCTTGCTGCCGGGGAAATAACTAAACACAAAAATTCTAGTTCCAATCGCTAACCAAAAACGGTCATCAATCGGCTCTAAGACGGCGCAAGCGTCTTCAATGACAGTGTCAGCCAGGCCAGACATAAAGTCAGTAATAAGAGGATCGATAGGCGTGCCAACGTCACTTACATACGCTGCGTTTGAACTATCTCTTGCGCGTATTGACCTAATTCCAGAATCAGCTAAATAAAAGACATCGTTATTACCATAGCTTGCAACACCCCGACGAGATCGTGTGCCTGTGTTTTTCACAACCTGTAAAAATGTATTAGCTGCATCATCTGCCGACACAGACCAAATTTGTATAGCTTGTCTGGAAAACACAGCGAGATTACCTTGGTAAACCGCCGCTGCAAAAAGTTCTTCAGAACCCTCGTCTTGGGCTGACATATTAATAAATCCCGCGCCGGGGGTATCGTTATTATCTCTATCCCAGATTGTCGGGTCATTCACGCCGCAAAAATGCATCATTGAGTCAATAACTGAATAAATTTTTGTCTTAAAGGTTAAAGCAGTTTTACCAACCGTATCTGGATTACCGATGTAGCCAAAATTTGTAGTTCCGAGTTGTGCATTAAATTTATCACCAACTTCAAAAGTACCACCTACGGTTATTGTGTTTCTTTGCGGTTGACCGCTTACAGCAGCCACACCATTCGCAAAACTGTTAGGAGTGGAAAAAGTAACGCTGCCAACCTTAGTTACACTTATGGAAAAGCCGTTTGGCCCAACGCCAGTGCCAGCAGCGGGGCTAACAATTACAGTCGAACTTGTAGAATCTGCCGTGTATTCTGGGCTACTATTAAAAGTGTCAATCTGAGTTGCTATGTTTGCAGCCAGGCCAGAGTTTGATATTGTCCAATTTACTCTTGAACTAAGGATTTCAACACCATCAACAGTGATTGATGTGATTGCGTTAGTCACCCCACCTGATAGATTTGCGTCACTTTTGCCAATCGTTGTAACAGCCGAGACCACTGCAAAAGTGTTTGCATCAGCACCAACAGATGCAGCGGCAGAAATTGTGACAACAGCCCCATCAGACGTTGCGGTATAATTTGGGTTTGATGTGTGAGCATTGATGTTCGATTTTAAATCAGTCGCTGTCTGCGTTAGGCTTGAATTAAAATTAACCGCGCCTGACGTTATTGTAACACCATTTACGGTCACTGAATTTACGCTGCCAGAGCTACCGCTTGAAAGAGTTACTCCGCCTGTCGCATTAGTATTTGCTGTTCCGCCAGTGACGGAAAAAGAGCCACTAGCTAATATTTCTGTTACGCTTGTTATCGCCGTTTGTGTTGATGCAGCAGATAACGTCTGATTATCAGTACCGCCTGTCTTATTAGTTGCTAATGTTTCTATATCAAATGCGGTATTAGTTGCTCCCGTTATAGTTACAATAGCCCCAGATCGAGTAGCTCCAAACCCTGCATTAGCATCAATTAACAATTTTAAATGTTCAGCAATACCGTCATTATTGCTCATCTCGGTAGTTACAATGCCATCCGTCCAATCAGATATACTAACCCCATTATAAAAATGGTAAATATTTGAATCGGCATATTGTGCAATTGCATAAATTTTACCGTCAAATGATTCTGACATCAAAACTTTGCTCATCGCAGTGCTGCCATCAGGATGTTGAAGCCTCTGATATGTCACGCCGGATGGAATAGCACCCGGCGTACTGCCGCTTCCAAAAACATATAGAGAGCCACCGATGGCGTGAAGGCCATGCGTTCCTGATGGCAACGAATGTGATTCAACAAATTTTTTACGGCGCTCTATAGCCCCGCCGCGAGTAATGTGTGCATTAATTAACTCCCAGACACTACCGGGCGTACCATTAATCTGTTCTTTTCGCCTGTCCAGGCCAGATTTAAAATCCTCAACAAAAACATACGCCATTAGCTAACTCTTATTATAGTATGACCGCGAAGTAGCTCAGTGTTTAAACCTCCGCCCATAACTGCAATTTTCCCAGCGCCTTTTGTTCGTCCTTTTAGTTTTAAATAACGTGCATTAGCCGCTGACAATTTTGCTGATGCATCTTGTGATTTTTGGCGGGTTAGTATTTCTGTGGCAGCAAATAAAATAATTAATTGATCATCTAAATCTGCCGTATCATTTAAATCCGTAAGGGCGTTTAATTTTTTAATTCCCTTGTATTGAATTTTGTTGGCGTTTGACGATGGGATGGGCCAAATTTCAAGCTGTTCTTTCGTACCCGTGTGCCGGACATCCCACTTGAGTTGAGGGTCTGAACGAATACCACTATCAGAATCAAACTGAGCATAATCGCCAAAACCAATACCGCGCTCAAGCATATGAGGTTGACCGCTATACCAGAGAACAACCTCTTCAATCCGTTCATAATCCAGAGTAGCATCAAAATCATAATATCTCTGCCCCGCTGCTAGTGCTTTGGTCGGCTGTATCCGTAAATGAGGCCAATCAAAATCGTCGTACAAAGTTTCCTGTGTTCTGCGAATTAACTGTTTAATCGCGGGCAAGTTATCAACGCCAACACTCACACTTACTGCGTGACCAACTTCTGCGCGCAATGCGTCAATCAATTGAGTTAGCTGCTTGTTCCTTGCCATTTTTTGTTACTTTCGATCAGGCGCTGTCAAAAGATCAAGATCGTCATCAGTAAGTTCATCACTTTCGACAAAATCAATGTTTTCTAATTTAACTGGGAGTTTTGTGTGTTCTGGGCCAAATAAACTAGAAACATGGTTATCCCCATAAATTAAGCCCAAACGATTTCTCTCTTCGCCATGTGATCTTTTATCCATTTTACGTTGATGGATTCTAACAACAGCCTCAGTACCGCCATGAATTTTTTGAAGTAACATAATTTCAGAAGCGGTCATTGCCGATTTAGGGACTTCTTGCATAGGATTTCCGTTAAGACGTACTACAGCATCATAAAGTTGCATGATTTACCTTTCGATTGTTAAGTTATTGGGGAGAGTTTTTACACCCTCCCCAAATGACTTATGCTTGTGGGACACCCTTATTAGTAGGGTCAGACAAAGCACAGATCAGGTTGATGGCTTTTGCACCATTCATCGCTGAGTTTGGATCGTAAGTGCCACGGACATCGCCCGTTGTTGCAGTTGCGGTAGCAGCAGCCGCTTTAACGAGAGTACCAGCCGTAGGTGGTGCGCCGTTTTCTAGTTCTGCAACGCATTGCCCAATTTGAGGCAGCGCAATTGGCAGACCAAGCACATCGCCCGTACCAACCGTTAGCCCGGTGACATTGGCGTTAACTGATATCAAGGTAATTGTCTTAAATGCCTTTTTACCAGCCATTGATGTTGAACTTGCTGACGATTCCGTCATAACAACGCCATACTCATCAGTTCCAGTAACCGTAAGAATCGCAGTGTTAGTCCACGCACCGACTACATTTCGTGGAACATCTGCAACTCCAAGTAATGCAGCAGCAGCTAATGCTCCCGCAGTATTGGCGTTTGTAGCAAATACACCAACAGCGGTTAATGCTTGGCTTGCAACATATCCGTTAGCATCTGCTGTATCAGCAGCACCTAAACGCATAATTGTAAGATCAGCACCAACGGCACGGTCATTCTCAACTAAAGAGCTATCATCACCTAATTGCTCTAAACCTACAAAGATAGACGTTCCCGCAGGGATAGTTGTTGCGCCATTGTAAACTAATGCAATGTTCGCCGCGCCAAAAGTTAACGCAATGCTAGATGGAGAAGTAAATTTACCCCCCATAGCTAACAAAGAGTGTGCCGCAGCATCTTCATAATGCCCTGCATCCGTATTCGATGGATACGCGACGGTGATTGTACCCCCAGAAGCCACAGCCCCCGAAAGTGTTTGTTCAACTACTTGTTGTGTCATTTCAAAGCTCCTTTAAGCAATGCTGTAAACGCCATTGGCATTACGTTGGTTGCAGATAAGGCCACCTGTCCATGTGACTGCCCTGTAGATGACGTATTTGTCCTCTGGTCGGGCGGGATTGTGAGACTTCATGTCTTCCCCGTCCATAACCATCGGCATGATGGTTTTGCAGTCCATGACGTAACCATATTTAGATTGGCTCATATCGTCCAAGGTTGGATCGTATTCGATTGCCAAGCCTTTAAACGCAAGATCAGCCATGCCAGCGTCATTTTTACCGTTGTTGATGAAACCAGTTTGGCTATAATCGCCTTTACTTCTGATTTCTTTTTCCAACGCTTCAATGAAGTCTGAACCCGCCAAGAATGTATCAGGATTGCCACCGTAGCGACGTAGCTGACGAAACTCTGATTGTAGCACATTAACCAAATTCTGGTTGGTTGCAGTGCTTGAATCAACCGCCAAAGAAGCACGATTGCGCCACCAAGAACTAGCTGATTGATCAATGCCAGCGACAACAGTTGCTGAAGTTGGATCATCCAAGATGAAAGAACGGATACCCGGGACTTGTTTTGCGTCTTGAGTGCCGTCTTTCCAGAACATATCATTCATTCCACGCGCAGTACCCTCTGACATATCCTCAAGTTTGTCTTCAAGAAGATTAGCCAACACGGTCATGTCGCGCTCAGAATGGTTTGAAGTTCCTTTGCCGTTGGCTGAATCAGTGACAGAAATTCCGTCCTTTTTTAATTCAGTCATGGTAACGCTGATGCCTGAGTGGATTTCTTTCCAATCATAGCTTGCAGTTTTAATGTTAGCGGGGTTTGCATATGTCACAGTGTCATCATGCGAATAGCCCATAATTGTAGTCGTATAGTCACCTTTTGCGCGTACAGTTATACTGTCCTTGCCGCCGGGAAACGTCTTCTGCTTCGACATCATTTTCTTTAAAAGGGGCTTGTTCTGAATAGTATTTGAGAACACTTTCCCTTTCTTAAAATGATAATCGATGGCAGCATTGGCGATATTCGCCAGTTCGGTTGCTGAGAAAGCCATCGTATATATTCCTTCAACGAATGATTATTGTGCCGCTGCCAGCCCTTGTTGCATTGCTTCCATAAGACTTTTTGGCTCCGGCGTTGATTTAGGTGAAGAACCACCAGTGATGGGGCTTACAGAGCCTTTACGAGGCCGAAACTGTAATAATTCGTTATTAACAGATTTCCGACATTCTTCTGCAATTTGGACGGCGTGTTCTCTAGAACTTGGCGCACCATTTTTTAAAAGATATAGCTCAATTTTTTCCATTACTTTTGGCTGCTTCAATTTGTAATCAGGATCAGACGATGACCACTGTGTTTCCCACTCGCTAACCGCACCGCTGACATTCGTTGCGTGTTGTTGAACTTGCTGTTGTTGTTGGATTTGCTGCGCTTGTGCAGCGGCTCGTTGTGAAGCCTCCGTTGCAAGTTGCTCCCTTGATCGCAATTGTGACATCTCACGGGCTGATTCTTCATCAAGATAACCTTCGTCCACACGTTCTTGGATATCGGCTGACAATCTTCTGCCAGTAGATGTTTCCATTTGCTCGATATAGGGCATTAGCGCCTCATAAGCAGCTTGCGGATTTTCTTTGATGTTTTTCATGATCTCAAAGCCTGTATTGACTTCGTCAATACTTAAACCAGCTTCAGTCATGTAGCTTTTCAGCCCCATAAGCTCCTGATGTGATTGCTTAAAGCTATCACGTTCAGTTATCATTTCTTGCCATCGTGGGTGTTCGTGGAAAGGCGGTGTGTCATCAGTATCAGTTTCCACTGATGCATCAGTTTCCTCATTACCTTCTTCAGAAACGGACGAACTTTCTTCCTTTGCGTCTATTTCAATAGCTGCCGAAACAGCCTCTAAAAGACTCTTAGGTTCTTCTTTAGCGTCCTCATCATCATTCGCAGCAGACGAATCTGCGGTAGCGTCTATACTTTGTTCATCATCTTCAACAACAGTTTCAATCTCACTGTCTGTTTCGATGATCTCTTCCTCGGCTGTCGATTCCGTGGACATTTAGCGACTCCATATTATGTCAGTTTTGTAGTATTATAATTATCTCATAAATCGACACATTCGTCAATTGACTGTTGGATAAGCGGGTTGCGGCCCAGCCTGGGTTTGCTCTTGTGAGGCGTTTGCCGCCCCCTGTCCGCCCTGTTGGGAAGGATCAGATGCCGGGTCACCAGTTGCTGGCTCTGGGTTACCCATCAATTGGTTTTGTGCAATCATTGATGGGATACCCTCAATAATTGCTTCTTCGATGTCTAAACCAGTTTCGTCAAGACGCTCCAACACTTGCTTGGCAAACCAAACGGGAGAAATACCGGGTATCTGAAGTATAGTAGGGGCTGCACGTTCTAAATTAGCCAATTCTGCCGCTTTATTTGGACGGCCTGACGATCCAACGCGAACCTCTAAAAATAATTCTTCAGCAACTTCCTCTCGACTAAACTCAGGCCAGATCGAACCGGGGCCAACAATTTTAGTGACAGTCTCTGGTGTCAACTCCAGCAGCATCAATTGCCCTGTTGATCGTGCAAGCTCACTTAACATATCGTCTAAATCGTCAACATTACTCGCCAACGATGCGCTGCGACTGTTCTCTGCAATACTTGTTTCGGTTGCAGTGGCTCCGCTTGCCCCACCAAGATTAGCCTCTTGCGTGCCAACAGTTCGTAAAACATCTTCAAAAATGCTGTTTGTCTCATATAGAGATGGATCAATCGGCACTCCGCGCATGGGTTGGATAAGCTGGTCAATGCTTTCGCCCGCTACCATTGAGTTAAGTTCTAGAATAGCGTTAGCTGGGTGGTTCGCCAAGATTTGCTTGTCTTCTTCTTCTAAGCGGCCTCTAGCCACAGCATACTTTGGCCTGTTGGCTTGACGATGTTCCCGCAAACCTTCTCGACTTCTATTATATTCGTCTTGCATAGGCCGGAGCAAAGACACATCAGAAATCGGATAAATCTCTTCTTCATCTTCAATGTCATTAAATGTCAAAGTGAAGAAGGGCCAAAACCGTTCTAACAAAACGTCTGGCGTTGCTGGTTCTTTCAACCAGTTCTTATAACCATCAACCACCGTAAAAGTTGTTCCTGTGGCTTTATCCCAAACTTCCCAAACAAGCGCCAATCCTTTCTTGTCGCTCTTATCTTCACTATAAATACGCTGGTCAGGATTATCAGGGTTGTAATGCGTGTAATTCTTACCAACGTCCTTCTCATAGATTTCTTTAATTTCGTCAGTAGTCATTGCCATTTCGTGACAAACCCAAGATGCCCCGACAAAGCCGTTTAGCTGCCGACAGTTGGGGTCAACGATAAGCTCAGTTGATCTTGGAAAATCAAAAACGACACCTTCACGGGCTACTACAAGCTCCTTTTCTTGTAGCTCCTCCATCATTATTCTTAATTCTTCAACTTTAGCGTCATCCTCTTGTAGTTCACCATCTGCCACATCAGCCGAAATAGCCTCAATTCTTGCTATCTGGTTTGCAACATCTGCAATCTGAGATGCAATCTCAGGGCGCTTTTCCATAATTCTTTGAAGGCCAAGTTTTAAATAAGCAACGCCGCACACTTTCGCCCGGCGAACAACTTGTTTCATTTGACGTTTAAAGTTTGGTTGTTGCTCATCAAGATAATAATGGAAAAGGATTTCCAATGTTCTTGATAATTTATCCATCATATCTTTTTGCTGTTTAGCTTGCTGGACATCTTGCATTAACATCATGGCGTTGGGGTCTGGCGGCATCCCGGCCTCCGCAGCCATCATTGCTGATTGGGACGCTTGCATTAAACTGTTTTGATCGCCATCCCATATTTTATATTCTAGGCGTGTTCTGCGCTTTGCAACTGCCCGTGGATTTTTTGCATAGAGACTTGCTACGCTTTGATTGATGTGACGTTGAATAATGTTTGCGACATACTTGTTGTCATCCCAATTTTTGTTTTTACCTGTTAGCGCATAATCCATGTCATCGCGCATACGAGTGAAAGCTTTTTCGTGATGTGACTTCGCTTCACCAAGCAACTTTGTCCATTTACTAATCAGAGCCAGTTTAGCGCCATCGCTATCCGGCTCATTACGATCAATAACTTTTTCCATTTCTTCTTCCATTTGTGATCTCCTTAAAATCCACCACTAGCTTCTTTTGCTTCAATATGTTTTTGTTCTCGATTATGTGCAGCTTTGATCCAAGCCATTGATCCGACCTTCACAACATTTGTATCTTTTGGTATACCTCTTGAAGCGCCTATCTCTCTATCTAGTCCCAATCCAATCCAAGCTATCCAATCGACAAAGTCATCGTGGGTTGCGTTTGGAAATTTTAGCAATTCATTCTCTGCTTCAGGCCACCAAGGTGCAAAAGTTGGAAACCGTACCATCCGCATAGACATACGGCCTTGGATAGATCGCGCCCTTGCACGTTTATCCCGGCTCGGTGTCATTGGATCGATTGTGCAGTATATCTTTTCTTCCATCATCCGCTTGCGTAAAAACGGGCCAATGGCTTTTCTAATTACATCATTTTCAGCCCACCAAACCATTGGTTTGTGGTAGCTCATTTGTGCCAGTAGTTCTTCAACCGTTCTATCAGTTTCCATACGCTCCCAGACAACGTCCGGAAGTATCCATATGATGTCATCTTCATCAATTCCACAGCAGCCCAAAACCGTAGCGTCATTCTCTTGCTTTTCGGTAACAGCATGATCACTTGCTCCATATTTGCGTAAATTCTTTGGTAACTCGCTTGGCTCATAACCCACAATCATATCTTTTTTAAAATAGTCACCATCGTCCGGGGCAGGCTTCCCTTGATACAGCGCAGAGAAACCGCGAGGGTTCATTCGCTTTGCCGTTTCTAAGTGTGCAATCGGAAATCTTTTAGGCCACAGGGCATCGCCCGGTTTTTTGCCTAATGCTTTTGTAACCTCATTATCGCCCATGATTGCGGGGATGTTTAAATACGTCCAATCTTTAGCAATAACAGGATCATGGTGCGGGTTGTCAGGGTCGCACAGCTTACCAATAAGATCGTCTTCATGCCATCGCGTGTGTATGACAACAATTGCGGATGCTGCATGGCAGCGGGTAAAAGCAACTTTCGTATACCACTCCCACAAATCATTTCTCACCGTAGGTGATCCAGCTTCCTTCGCATCTTTTAAGGGGTCATCAATTAAAAACAAATCCGCTGGCTTGCCCGTTCCAGAGCCGCCGCGCCCTAACATTGCCAGTTGGCCTCGTTGTGTCGTTACCAAGAAGTCTTTAGCCTTAGAACCTTTTAAAAATTTAGTCTTAAAAACTGCATCGTATTGAGGCATTGTCATAATTTCTCGGATTTGTGATCCAAAATCATTGGCAAAATCTTGATTGTACGTGCCAATCATTATTTTCTTCCAAGGTTGCCGACCAATTACCCAGGCTGGAAAGCGCCGTGTCGCAAGCTCTGATTTCCCATGCTGGGGCGGCATTGAAATTGCCAACCG
>ENA-OSJC01002168-OSJC01002168.1-marine-metagenome-genome-assembly--contig:-NODE-2168-length-15111-cov-4.681322_pt1 | contig 15111 bp, 10 predicted proteins | sample MGYA00237885_ERZ534234 | MGnify/ENA primary metagenome ERZ534234 (study PRJEB26413, sample SAMN06343907) | marine metagenome | isolation source: coastal waters | place: Atlantic Ocean: West Antarctic... | reverse complement strand
AAGGTTGGATAACGTGCCTGCGTCAAGAAGTTGGCGCAATGCCATGGTAGCAGTCTTAGATAGCCCACCAATCAGGTGCACAAAACCTAGTCCATAGGCTCCAGGCCCTTCAACTAGCACATAATGCACAAAATACTCACGTCGAAGCTTTAATTCGTCTTCTTCAAGCCAGTTTCGACGAACACCGACGACCGCACCGCTTGCTTCGACAATCGTAACCACGTAGGGAAGCTTTATCCCGGTCTCGTTCTCTTCTTCGTCCCTGTCTTCAAAGCCATAAAGGTTTAAATCAACACAGAACTCTAACAAAAACACTTCTTCGGGCTCGCCGCCCTCTGAAACGCCTACAACTTTGTCAATTGCCGAACGTATTTGATTGCCGCCACTGGGATCTAGCTGTGGCTCGACGTCAATATCAAGGTATTCGCCTGCAAAGGCCCGCTTCTTGAACTCATTCGTGTCCATGGCTATGCGCTGAGTAATCCGCGGACACTCCGAGATAACGCTAGAACCGTTATAAGGTATATATAGATCATCGGGCAGCACTAATCGGCTGACCATGCGTCCTAACTGCTCGTCGTAGTAAACTTTCTTGAAAGTAGAGCCGCCGTAGCCCGTGTAGAACAGCAATTGATCGAATTCGGGGGTGTATTCCTTCATCACCGTAGTGATTTGATAGTTCATGGAATCTTGGACACGAGAGGCCTGTTGCGTCTTATCCAGGGTCTCTTTGCCTAGAGTTTGCGTGCGGACAGGGCCGCCGGCAGGCATTAGCTCTTTAAACGCCTGCGCCTGGAACTGGACGATAGCCTCAGTCAGCATCGGATGGACCGTGCCCGCCGCACCGCGGAAAGGGCGAGTGCGATCTTCAATTTTAAGGCCTAAGAGCTCTAGTCCGTTGGAATACATCTCTTCCCACTCACCGCGGGAAGACCTATCAGCCTCAAACAACGCCAATAGCTCGGAGGAGATCCTGGACAGCTCATTATCGTCTAACACTTCTGCCAGGTTGCTGTAAAAGTCAACGTCGTCATCTTCTGGGTTGATTTCGACAACCGCGCTACCGTCATCATCCAGTATGATTTCGATATCCGGCTCCATCTCGTCCGCCATCTCAATGATGCTAGTTACGGGAGCTAGGTTTACAACCTTATCTACGGGCATGTTTTTGTCCTATATGTATCTGCGGTCATTATTATACACAGGTTCTATTGCTCCACCCTTCTTAAAGTGCAGCGGGAGTATTAGGCAGCAGTCTATCCACATAATTTATTGCGTCATTTAAAGTCTTGCCGTTTATGGTTTCGTTATAATAGTCTTCACTTACATTGTATATGTTTTGATCATAACCATATTGCTTAGGTAAAGAGTGATCGCTAAAACGGATGGTGTATTCGTCAAAGTCGAGAACCCCGTACTCACCATCGTATTCTGTTGTTTTTTTCAAAGTTATATAAGAAGAATTACTGCCTGAATCGTCAATACTGTATGTGAACTTGGGATCTTTTGCATATCCGTCCAACTCAGCTACTCTAAATTCCTCATCACTCATAATCCCTTTATCTTTTAAGCGTTGAACAGTTGCGTCTCTCATTCCTTCGTACTTTGGCAATGACGGATCGACCTTGGGCAATGCCAGTTGTGGAGGCGACGCAACGGGGACAGCCCTAGCTACAATTCCTTTAGATGTCACTTTCTGCGGCGCAGTAGTCGTAGGGTCAATCATGGGGTAAAGGAATTTAGTCTGTCCTTTTTTAATGTTAAACGAAGAGTCTTCAGCAACCAGATGTTGGTCCCTCAACTTATTAAAGTCCCGCTGATTAACCTCAATAGGCTGCCCTATTTCAACAGAACCTATTACTTCTGCCGGACCTGCACCAGTGCGGACAATACCTACTCGTTTGCCAACGTAAGGCTTTAACGAAGGAGTTTCTCGGCTTTCAAACTTTTTAGTGCCGTTTACAATAAGGTCAGCGTAATCTGTGCCGTTTTTATCTACGGCTACGTTTATGCCTAAAGGGTCCCCGCTTTTATTTAAAGCGGTTATTTCTTGGGCGCTGGCTTTTTGTACGATCCCGTCAGGTACATCTCCTGAAAGCTCTGTCCCGACTCCTGTGCCGCGATCTGCTTGCGGATCATTTGCGCCACTGGGGATTTTTCCCCCCGTTCCGTTATTTCCCTTTTTAACTGTTCTGCTAAGTTGCTCATCGTAGTCATCCCTAAAATAAACTTCAGTGTCATAGTGTACCACATTAGCAGATGATAGAGCCTCATCCCCCATTAATTCTTCAGCAATATTGTCTAACATATCTTCTCTCTTATCGATCAGTGTTTGCTTTTGTTTAGGCGTTAAAACTTTCCATTCTTGCGGCCCTATTTCAAACTCTGGAATGTACTGTAAACGCAATCCGACCATAGACGCTTCAGTAAATTCATCCCCACTATTAGATAAAGTGCGATCTACTTGCCTAGCATCAGTAACAAAAGTAAACCCATCAACGCCCATTTTATTTAAACGATCAGTTACTTCACGAACTTTGTCAGAACCTTGTGCATTTCTAAAGTAAACCTCTAAGCCTGGCCTAGCGTTAGGTGCATCATGCTTAACAACTTTCGATTTAAACACGGCATCCTGGTCATACTTCTTCCCAGACTCAACAAGAGCGCGAGTCAATGGTAATGGATCAAAATCACTTCTAGTTACAAATTCTGCATCTAGAGCGCGTTCATCTACTTTCATGAATCGTCCATAACTGTTGGATATTTTAGACGCGATCATTGATGGATCATCTTTGATAGAGTCATGAAGTGTTTGAGCTATGTCAGCCTGTACATCGTTTGACGGCTGCGCTCCAGGACGCTCTCCTGATACACCTAGCACAGTTCGATTAAGGCGTTGCCCCATAGTGTCTAACTCGGCTTGTGCTGCTGCTTTAGCCTCTGGAGTTGAAACTTTTGTATCAATAGTCTTTCTTAACTCAACAATTCGATCTCGGTTGGGGTTGCCAGCTAATGACGCTTCAAAGTCCATGTCGCCACCTTCACCAGCTTTAGTGGTCCATCCATTGTTTGTCCACTTCTCCTTTTCCATAAACCAAACTATGGCTTGAAGATCCGCATCAATTAAATCTCCTGATACTTGACCATAACCTTGCAAAACGCCACTCTGGTTAACGACTTGGGTTGCGTCTTTAAATACATCTTGACCAAAACCAAATTCTCCACTAATCACTGGATCTTGTAGTGTTGATTTAGTTAGATGGTTACCTTTAACGCCTTGCTCGGCAACTGGTGGAATGTAAGATTGACCTGTTAAATAGCGTAGATAACGCGCTGCCCATACATCAATAGTTGCATCATCACTATAACCAATTAGGTTGCCTGTAAAGTTAATCGTTTTAGGGGCTTTACCAGCTTTAATGTCTCGGAAAAATCCAAGTAGAGCATTTGTTGCTGGAACAGAGTTCATTCCAAACAAAGCACCAGATGCTTGGCTAATCAATGGGAAGTCATCAGTCTTTCTTAGCGCGGTTAAGGTGTTAGAGTCTACTTTCTCGCCAGAATTTTTACGATCTGTAAAGGCTTTAATCTCAGCATCAAAGTCGCCATTACTAAATCTGCGTATTGCCTCAATGGATAAATTCCAATTAGATCGCACATCAGTATTAGCAGATGTTGCACCAAGTAAATCAGCAAACAAATCACCCATGCCACCAAACTCTTCACGCAAAGATATGCGCATTGATTGATACCAGGTTGCTTGATTAATCACATCAAGCGCAGCTTTGTCGCCACTTTTTGCTCTGTCAGCTAACTGTTCTATTTCAGTTACCATTTTGGTAGACATATTAATAATTTGTTCTGGCTTCGTGACACCCTCTGGAAGCTTATCAAACCCATATGGAATCTTTTTAAACTGAACAACAGGTTGACCAAGAGTCTTTGCTTTTTTACTTGCAGTCACTTTGTCCACTTCAATAGGGTTCCACTCAGGACCAGCATGACGATCAAATACTTTCTGTGCTGCTTGTTGAGCAGCGGCAGGGTCAACTTTAGATGCCTTAGAAGTCTCATTAATAACGCTAATGTTTTCTGGAGTTATTTCAACAATAGGCGCAGGAATAACCTCTACTTCAGGCGTGATAGGCGCATCAGGACCAGGGGTCATGTCTGGACCATCTGTAGGGCCAAAGCCTGAGTTAAGTTGACCAGGCTTATAGGTCTTATCTACAATATATCCTGTGCCATCCCATATCTTTTTAGCCATAGCAGGGGCGTTCACTAAGCCAACAGCAGCCGCTGCTCCAACTCCAGCCATTACAGCATCTTGAGCATAGTCATGCTCTGGAATACTGCTTGGATCAAGGTATTGATTATCCATTGCAGCCCTTGTCACCTCTTGATTAAGGCCACTGTATATTCCAGTAAAAGCCGCCCCATCAACAGCAGCAACAGCAGACATCTTTAAGCTGTCTTTTATCTTCTCTATAAAGGCATTTTTACCTAATTTTTTACTTCCCCATTTAAAGCCAGCCGCTGCTAATGGACCAACACCAAGGACGTTAGAGGAGTCAGATACTGCTGCTCCAGCCCATCGCTTTACTTCATTCCAATTGTCAGCATCCATCGCAGTGTACTGTTCCATCATATGCAAAAAGGATAGCTTTTGAATATTAGTAGTGTCTTCTGATGCCATTTTTTCAAAATAAGCAACCATGCCTTTGTTGTCTTGATTGTCCATGTAGGCTTCATGATTTAATGGTGGAATAACGTCAGACCACCAAGACGGAGTATCCGTTTGATAAAACGAATGATTAAAACGACCCATTTCTGCAACGCCATAATCTACAATACCTTTATCATCACCATCCCAAGGTTTACCCTGGTTCATTTCATAAAGAACTTTACTAGCTTCTATATTTGATGGCTCAAGGTGAGCCTCAGACTCTTTAAAAACCCTATACTTTTGAGCTAGTCGGTTGGTTAGCATTAGTGATGTTTGATGATCATCATCTGCTTTCTGCTGGCGACTTGCTGTTATTTCAGCATCTTCTATCCACTGATTTGTAAACTCATTGCCCCAAGAACCCGATCCACTACTCATTTCTATAGCCCTTTAATTTTAAAGATTGTCTAATTCTTCTTGAAGTTGTTCCAAAGCATCGTTCTGAGGAAGAGTGTGAAATTGTGATGGTACGTTCATACCAATGTTTTGTCCGTGCTTCTTCAGTAATCTAGTGCGTTCTTTGCCTGGTGGATATTCAGATGCTATTGATGCAAAGGTTGTGTCTTTATCTACAACTTGGACACTTTGATCCAACTTATCTGCCTTGCGTCTTTTAATAATCTTGTTAGCAATATCAACCACACTTATCTCTCGCTGACCTAGCGGCAATTTAAGAACAGTGTCGTATAGCTCCGTTAAAGCTTCGCCAGCCTCCGCAGTAGAAGTCCTTCCAAAAATGCCATTTTCACTGGTCCACGCTTCATTAATTCTGCGCTTTGCCTCTACGCCAGATTGAGTTTTAGTCCAATCCATATCTTTATCTTTCTCATCTTCTAGCTTTCCCTTTTCAAGAACTAACTTTTTGCGTGAATCAAGGGTAAGCATTGTATTGCTCAAAATATCAGCAACATCATAGTTTTCTAGGTTCATAGAAACAGAGGTGTATTCGTCCCAGTTATCAATTTCTGGGCCTTTCATATCCATGAGTATTCGCTGAGACAAATCATCAAACTGATTAGGGTTAATGTCAGTTGCTCTAAGTGCTAGGTCAATATCTGTTTGACTAGTTAACTCTCCAGACACAACTTGAATAAGCATGGATTCATAAGTAGTTTTTTGTTGATCTTCAACTTCTTGATCAAGCATTGCCTCTTTTTGATCAATCGCTGTAATAGCCGACTTCATGGCTGATAGCGTTAAAAATTGGTCTGTATTGCTCATTATATCCAGCATTATTTGATCTAAGTCGCCATCATCTGTTGCAGACTGTATTTTTATAGTTAGCTGAGTCGCTGAATAATCCTCTAACGATGTTTGTAAAAGCTCTGTTCCAGCATCAAAGTCTAGTGTGCCTAATTTCATTTGTGTCTCAATGGCCTCACCAATCTTTTTGACACCATCAGGTTGCATCTTAAACTTCTCAAGCTGAAGATTTAGAACACCATTACTGTAGTCAACTTGACGCTTACGCACTATTCCGCGCATATCTGATGACTTATTTCGTAGATAAGAAGCAGCATCTGCCTGATACTTAGCCGCAGCATTCTTGTTGTTAAACCCGTTAAGTGTCTCAGTGACATGATTCATTGACTGCTGGTTCCAGCGTTGCTCTAAATCACGATAAGTAGGGTTGTTGTTTTCATCAAAATGAGGAGAGTTAACCATCCCGTCATAGGCAGCATCTAGAGTAGTCATGCTTGACTCAAACTTTTGACCATACTCAGCAACAGCTTCAGCCTTATTGCTCATTATTTGATAGTCAGAAACCACTTGAGTAAGTGCCTGAGTGACTCTCATATCAGCTTGAGCAGCAGAAGAAATAGCACCTAAACTCATTTGCTCTGCGCCAGGTACACCCGTTTGACCAATGCCTTGTATTCTCATTAACCTAGACCCCACCAATTATTGTCATTACCCATCTTGCCGACATTAGAAATTAATAAACTTGTTCCCTGGCTGCTCATAGAGTCTGCCTGTGCGCTTGCCCCTGCCCTTCTAGCCTTTGCCGTGCGATTGCCTTGTTCTTTGGTAAAAGCCATCTCACGATCTGCTACAGTGGCTGCTTCAGCCATTACAGCCATGCTAGTGCCACTACCAATGTCCACGCCTGCTTTTGCGTAAGATACGACTCTCTGGCCTTGCTCTTGATCGTATTGATACCTTGATCGCCTAATCCGTTCTTTGGTTTCTAGCTCAGAAAGTTGTGCATTCTCCTCACCAGCAATTCGCATTTGTCTTGCGGCATCTTGAGAGGCGTTATACTGAGTGGCGGTTGAAGCAATGCCAAGGATGGTCCCGATTGCTGATATAAAGCTCATAATTAATCTCCCACACTCAACGTGCCAAATAGCGATACAATGTGGCAAGCCAGCGGCAAGTCTTGCTCAATCAGAATGCGTCCATCTCGGTCATATCCTAAATTACGAATGTTAATGTCCTCGGTGGCTGTAGGCTCTTCATTGCCAAAATTAGTTCCTGGGGAGCGCACAGGTGGACGCTGTCCATTGATCTTGGGAATTGATGACTTATCTAATCGAACAAATATTTCATTCCACCTTTTCATCTTGCCAAGCGTTGTGCCTGATCCAGCGTTTAAGCCTGGTCGAGTAGGCGTTAACTTTGAGACATACTTTAAGCCAACCTTAATATCTGAGGCGGTATAATTTAATGTAAGCGCACCGCTGGAAACGACTAGATCGGGGTGTACAGCACCATCAGCGACAACCTGTACAGTTTTTCCCTCTAGGTGAGCTAGGCCGCTTACAGACGCTGTAGCAGAGCCTGAGTAGGTGATCATTGAGTCCATGAAGTGATTGGGATCGTATAACTCTATAAACTGTTTAACAGAGCCATTGATAGTACGTTTGACCACAAACCAGTGCTGGTCAGGTCCATCTTCTGAGATCACTGCTAAAGACTTGTATTCGCCATCTGTTGTGTGCCGATGCCAGCCGATGACTTCTTGACTTGGGTCGTATGTGAGCATTATAAGAACGCCATCCGTTCTAACCGCAAGCAACATAGAATCAGGCACATGAGAGTAACTAAGCGTTGTTAGACCACCCTCCGTTATATGCTCTGCCAAAAAAGTAATGTCATCAGATTGGAATGAATCAGACTCCCATTTGTACGCTACGTTACGAACCTGTGTGCCTGATCGCTGAATAAAGAATACGTCACTGCCAACATAGGCTGGGTGGCCTAGCTTAGACCCGTATGAGGTTTGTCGCCTGACATCGATGTTCGTTGGAGTAACCGCAGATTCATTGCCGCCTGTTACCCTAAACTCACCGCCAGATGTACCAATAATTAGCACTCGCTGTGCAGCAAGCCATTTGATATTGTTGACTCGGTCACTTGCTATGGCATAGCTCAATCCATCATTTGCTGAAGCACCAGGGTTAAAGTTTTCATACTCACCCGTCTTTGATGCCCAAAATGTCTGCGGCTTAGACACTGTTCCTGCATACCAAAGTCTTTGCTCATAAAACACCACACCACTGGGAAATCCTTTTATCGTTGTAAACGCTGGCTCTTGCCATAGGTTTGTCGGATTTGTGTCTTGAGGCATATAGCCTAAATCTTTAATGGTCACGTTAGCGACAGTGGCAGACGCAACACTATTGACCCGAACCCAAACGACTTCACCCGTTGCAACTGTAGGGATTGTGTCTATGAGAAAATCACCACCAACATGAGAAGAATTAAACAAAGAAGCACTGGCGGTGATATTCTGAGTCGTAGCACTGACGCTGGCAAAAGAGATTGTAAGTGTTTCATCTTGGTTAACAGGTAAGAACGGGCCTTTTTTAAACGATTCATCAGCAAGTGTCCAAGTAGCATGAGCAACCCTCGTTAGTTTTCGCGGCTTATGGCTGGGGTGAACAATCCACATTACATCTGCATTTTGTGCAAATTGAAGCTCATTAACTTGAGCGTGAGTGTAATTTGTTGCGATCTCATATGTTGATCCATTGGCTTGGATCTGACCGCCATTGGTATAGAACCTTATATAGTTATTTCCGAACTCTAAAACATAAGTCTGGTCCACGCTGAACTCAAACGGGATCAGCCTAGTTGTATGTGCAGAGTTTTTAACCTCGTTAATAAATTTAGTACCGCCACGCCTTTTTGCGCCACCATGCGGTAGTGCAATAAAGTTTTCCATTAATTCACAGCCACTGGCGTATTTAGGTGAGTCAGTTCGGCCCATTAACCTGGGAGATAATTCACCAGAAGAAAAACTATTAATAATAGGGGTAAGTCTCATGCGCGAACATTCTCCAAAAGAGTTGCAGTAATGTCCTCAGATCCCACTTCAGCACCATCATACATAGAGGCATCCAAAATGCTTTTCTCGCACATCTGCCACATGTCATTTGATAACGCTCGGTTCTGCGTCAAAGCATAAGCAATTTCTGCTGATATTCGACATGACAACGCAAATACAAAGGCAGGGTCAAATTGCCCAGGGTCTGTAATTCTTGCGACATATTTAATAGTTGCACTGTCGCTATTGCAGATAAGGGATCGTCCCTCAACTCTGTATTTTGAATCTTCCTTTAAATCTAACACTGCCAAGCAATGTGGATCGTTAGGGAGGCTGTAAGCTTTTGTAAAGCCCCACACTGGAGCGGTTGATAGTTGAGCAAGGGTGGCTCGTTTAATAGCACAAGCCCACGGATACGCTCGTAGGATTGCATCACGCGCATCAGCATAGACTGCGTTACATACGTTAGCTTCGGTCGATCCATCAGTCAGAGAGGTGATAGTGCTTGCACCTAGCATGGCTAACGCCCTGTTGCAGATTGAAACTTCACTAGCCATAGCTACTCCTTGATTAAAAAAAAGGGGCGTATTTCAGCCCCTTGGTTAATTGCACTAAGAGCTTAGGACTCGGTGCAAAGAACTTCTACGACACATTCATCCTGGATGCGTGTTGCTCCAGCTACGAATGACAAGTACACCTGGTGTGCATAACTCTTGTCTGCGCGTAAATCGATCTTAGTGGTGACATCTTTACCAATGCCCAAGCCCATCGCACCCTTGGTAAATGCGAAACATTTACGCTGAGTAGAGTTAAGGTTTAGACGCTCAGAGCGTAAGAACTTAAAGCCCATGAAAGTATCGATGTCGCCCTGTACCAAAGCTTTAACACTGTTGTAATCGCTAGAACTAACCTGAGTTGTAGCCAAAAGGTTTGACACCTGTTGAGATCCCAACACAAAGAAACGATCTTCTTCGTCTACATCGTTGCCATCAAGAATCTCTTTAGTAGAGATTAATTTAGCAAGTGTTAAGCCAGCAGAGCCGTGAGCGATCTTTTGACCAGCAGGCAATGCCACGTTAGAGCCATCACCATCTACCGCATTACCAGTTGCAGCAGCAATGATTAAATCATCGAATGCGCGAGCCATTGAGTTAGCACCTGATTTCGCATATGCGGATTCGGGGCTGATTAACATACGAACCTTGTCTTCATCATCGATGAGATCGGCCCAGTGGTAGTCAGTCATGGTCGCAGTCCTACGCGAGTGTGGAACTTCCAGCACAGGTGTAGTGGTATGGCGACTAGATTTAACAACAGCAGCTACATTACCAAGACGTTCAAAGTTGAACTTCTCGCCCGTGACTGATTGCTCGGTTACTGATGCGCGTAGGCGTGAGCCTTTCTGCGATGCTAAGTGAATTAAATTGTCTTGAAACTGTTGTACGAACGCTTTTGCGATTGTATTAGCCATGAGAGTATCTCCAGATTGGCAATTGAAATTGGCGCATTGAGCTACCCGACTTTCGGACTCTTAACTGGCAATAACGCTTGCTTCAACGAGATATGAGAAACGGCTCATCTAACCGCAGGACTAAGACTTAGCTACCCTGTGATTAGATGATCGTGTTTTTTGGTGCGGTTATTAGAATTAATCTATTTCTGGATATGCCTGGTTGTAGAGCTTTTCCATTTTTTCTAGTTCAGCTCTGTGCTGTGGGTGATTAGCGACATTGTATGGGTGTTCAGCGTTGCGCCTAACTTCACCAATCCTTTCCATTGCCTCGCTTGGGCTTAACGAAAATCTATTATTACTTTGTAGCCCTGCTGACTCATCTTCAGTTAATGTTGCCCCAATGCCAGCCATCAACTTGATCATGTTTGGATTGTTGGCGAGCCCCGATTCCAGTAAAAAGTCTCTAGTATCTTGGTCAGCGTAGGCAAGCACTGCGTTCTTAGCTTGTGCTAGCTTTGCATCGTAGGCATGGCCCCATTCTTTTCTGAGCAAGTCATCAGAATCTTGCATTTGCTGGTCATTTGCATCATCTGCTTCTTGACCTTGGGCCGCTGTGTTTTCTTGCCAGGCTTTAACCTGGGCAGTTGATAATCCATTTTCGTGCGCCCACTCTAAAAAGTCAGGGTCAGCCCCTTCTACTTTATAGCCTTGCGCTGTATCTGGACGACCTAACCGCGAATACATTGCATTACGCGCCTCACTCTCATCGCTGGGAAGGTTTAACAGTGTAGGAACCTTGGCAGTTAGCTTTGAATTAAACGCTGTCCAATCGTCTGTGCTTGCGTCCTCACCTGGTATGCGAATAGAACCGCCAGCGTATTGCTGCGCGTCTAAGTATGATTTAGCTAACGTATTTAAATCAGGTATCTGTGATAGTGATTCGTTACCCCGATACTCCTCTGACAATCCAGAATGCCATGACTCTGATGCCACTTCTGCTACCGCTTCTTCACTCATGTTTGTTCTCCATTACATTTTTTATTTCTAGGTATATACTCCGCTGCCCTTCACGATAAGCAGTCTCATATGGGTCTTTAGTAAACGAAATGCGATTACCATAAGCCGACTTCATATTGGCAAGCATTCGCTCACCTGTTTTTGTACTAAACAATTCTCTTATATCTTTACTGAGTTGGTCCACTTGCCATTTGCTCCAGTTGTGCCAATTGGGTCGCGCCATCTAACTCTTGTTGGCCCTGCGCCATTTCAGCTTGTTGTTGTTGCTGCTGCTGTCGTGCCTGCCTTAACTGACCAACTTGCTCGTCACCCAGTAACATATCTGCTGGCGCACCCAGTCTGTCTGCAATAGTGCGACCAGCTTTGTCAACATTAACAATATCTAGGACTTCTGGGTTGACCTGGGCTAGTTGCATGATCCCGTCTATTGCGCGTTGGATGCCTGTCACCTCATCCATTTTCTGAGATCGTGCTAGTGGGCCTACATACTCAATGTCTAAATCACCTCCAGCCTGTTGTAATACTTCGGGCATTGGTGGCAGCGCATTGCCACGCAACATGGAATAAAAAGCACGTTCAACAATAGGGTTTAAGAACTCAGACTGTAAGCGACCAAGAGTAGGACCAAGCAGCCTTTGCATAAGCTCGTAACGAACCTGGACTTCAGTCGCTGTCATTTGAGGACCATCGTTTAGCTCAAGCTGATCACTAAAAAAGATCCTACGCACTGATGCTCTCACATCGTTTAACATCAACTGGTCGGCATTCCAATTAGTAGCATTGACTATCGGCTCTAGGTTATTCATGTCGCGCACATAAGTTACTGTGCTGGGACGCATATCGATCTTACCTAGTATGCCGTTCTGCATGGCCTTGAGTGGTGGATCAATCGACTTCTCCCACGCTTTCATGGCAAGCTTACGCGCCTCATTCAGAGTCTTAATATCTGGTCGAGCAACACAGCCTGGTCCAAATCCATAAACATCGCCTGTCGTCTTAGACCAGCGAGGAACCATGAATGGCAACTCGTAATATCCACTTTCTTTGCATATCTTCTTGTCAGAAACGCTAATGAAATAACAAGCCCAAGGCCGTTGATTTGGAGGTGCGACTAAAGCTGGCTCATCTTTTAACTCTCGCGGAAACACAGCCTGTACATATTCAAATTCCTTTTCTGGATCAGCTTCTAAGGCTTTGAGAGCTTTGTCTCCACAGTTGTCACCAAACTTTTGGTAAGCTTGTCGTGCTGACATTTTGATTTTACGAAAAACTGTGTCAATCTTTCCTTCTGATGATTCGGAAACTACAATTTCAGCTAGGTGACACGCTCGAAAGTTAAAGCCATCAAACTGAGCCTTTTTGGTCTTAACATCAAATTGCAGCGCAGCAGTGCCAAAACCTACCATGTCCTGGTAAGCTTCTGCGACTTCAGTTGAGAAGTTAGACTTTCCGAACTCTTGGAATATTCCCTTACTGCACTTTTCTAGCCAATCTTTAGCGTCCTTGTCTTCGTTCAGTTCGTCTTCACGGAAGCGTAGGCCGAACCATTTAGTGGATGGACTTGTAAGCGACCCGTGCAGCGATGCTGATAGTATTTGTAGCGCGTGTATAGCTGTAGAATCGTAGACCTCAGACGCTCTCTTGTTGCCACTCGTTGACTTAGTAATAAAGTCAGCTTTACCAGGCATTAAGAAAACAGCAAGCTCTTCCCAAAGGGTGTCCCAATTGGCGCGGTCACTTTTTAATCTTTCATATCGTTTTAATAAAGCGGCTGGAGAAACCGCTGGAGAAATAATCTTGTTTTTACTCTTATCGTTCTCGTCATCTTCATACATTTAAACAATACTCATCTTTGATTTCTTAGTCTCAGGATCATCCAGTAAGCCAGCAAATCGAGTGCGAGTTGAGCCTGACCGCATAAGTGATAATTTTCTCTGATAAAGTGATTTAAGAATTTCAGGGTCTTTTGTTTCTTCGATTAACTTATCAACTTCTGTAACTGTAGTAGTAGCTGTTATTATTGTAGTCACAGTGGCAGCATCTACAATGTCATCAAGTTTTACAGTTTTGTCTAAAACATCTGTCAAAGTTGTTGATTTGTCTGCTGTTAAAGTTGTAGTAACCGCATCACCGCCTAACCCATCCTCACCGCCTGACATTGTGTTGACAGCAACTTGCGGTCCAGTTGTGCTTGCGCCAGTTCCAGCGCTATCTCCAGTGTAGGTTCCAGGGCCCGCAAAAGTAGTTACTTGCCTGTTGCCTAACCGAACGCCATTTTCAATACGTCCTGTTTTCTCGTTGAACGTGCCACCGATAACTGGATCATCGGCTAAAGTTGTAATTTTAGTGCCGTCTTTATAAGCAAACTCGCCTTTTATATTTTCGCCAAACAATCCAGACTGAGAGTATTTACGAGTAACACCACCATTTTGAAGAGTAGCCATACTTCCAGTGACACGGTCTAATGTATCATTAGCCCGTCTTTTCTGATCCTCACTTACAACGGTAGCACCGCTATAGGCATTGCCGCCTGGAGCTTTTTTCTGAATGTCTAGAATGTCTGACGTAGACATACCAGAAGCTTTTAACTTGGCATAATATTCTTGATTGAACTTATCGGGGCCAGCAGCAACAGTGTTGTTGTTAGCAGAAAGATTTTTACCATCGTTAGGATCTGTAGATGTAGATTTACTGTAATCAATTAAGCTTGTCGGGCTTTGGTTTTTATACATTGAAACGTAAGCATCAGTTGTTGGAACTGTAGATGTGGATGATTTAGAACCTGCTTCCTTTTCCTTTAACGCGAACTCACCATCGTAAGCCTTAGTTGTTGAAGCTTTAGAATCTACCATTGACGTTAATGCAGCGGATGATGTTTTTGTATTTCCTTTACCGCTATTAAACTGCGCTGTATTATTAGTTGTTAAAGAGTTGTTAACGCTTTCCCCAGTTATTTTAGCTGTCGGTCCTGCTGCCGTAGTTACTGCGGTTGACTTAGTTTCTGTCGCAGGCTTTCTTATTACGACATAAGCACCATTTTTGTCGTAATAAGCATTACCTAAAGCAACCTGTATGCCTTGTTTTCTCTGCCGCTTATCTTCACTATTGCTACCACCCATAACAGCAGGGCCATTTCCTGATTTATTAGAATAGCTACCAGCACCAGTTTTTTTGTTTCCGTAGCCACTGTAACTTCTATCTTCACCACGCGGATCATTGTATGCCATGACTAAACTCCTAATTTAATTATTTTAAACTTTGCACTAACTTTGCGCGGTTATTAGATAGAGCGTCTTATAGCTTGCGGTATGATTTACGGTTCTTATCATCCAGCGCGTTTATGCTTGTAATTCCTCTAACCTTTGCCCGTCCTGTATTAGGTCTAGTTTTAGGCGTAGTAGAAGCCTTTACCTTAGTCGGAATCCTAGTGGGTACTGGACGAGGCGCAGGCTTAGGACGCGGTGGTTCATATACATTTCGGGGGCTAACTCGCCCCGTTTTAGGGATAGGTGGACGCGGTGGTTCATATACATTTCGGGGGCTAACTCGCCCCGTTTTAGGGATAGGTGGACGCGGTGGTTCATATACATTTCGGGGGCTAACTCGCCCCGTTTTAGGGATAGGTGGACGCGGTGGTTCATATAC
>ENA-OSJC01002165-OSJC01002165.1-marine-metagenome-genome-assembly--contig:-NODE-2165-length-15115-cov-3.873853_pt1 | contig 15115 bp, 15 predicted proteins | sample MGYA00237885_ERZ534234 | MGnify/ENA primary metagenome ERZ534234 (study PRJEB26413, sample SAMN06343907) | marine metagenome | isolation source: coastal waters | place: Atlantic Ocean: West Antarctic... | reverse complement strand
ATCACACGTCCTTCATAAAATCTAGCACCATATTTTGACACATTATCAGCTCTTTTATAGCCCGTAGCATGTTCAAATTTTACATCTGGAAATTCATTAGCAACTTCCATAGTTTGATCCATATAATTGAAAGATGTTGTGAAAATAAGATCATGACCTGATGCAGCCAATTTACGAATAGCTCTTACTGCATCTGCATTTTCAGGAATGTTTTCAAGATAAGTGCTTTCTACTTCACCACCCAATTGACTCATCATATGCTGCCTTCCTTGATCATGCTGGTAAGTCCAACCATGGTCACCTGGAGGGCCAATGTATATAAAGCCAACTTTTTTTGGATCTGCATATGCAGCATTCAGAAAAAAACCGAAAAAAACTGTAATCAAAGTTAAAAATTTTATTATATTTTTCATATTAGATAACCTCACCTGTTAGAATATGTTATTTCACATATTCTTGTAAAGGTATCTGAGAGATTCGGATTAAATAAAAAAAATAGTGGATATTTCTTATCTTCCTTTAAAAAAAGGCTTGGTTAGACTGGCTGGAGCACTAAGCTTAATTCTCAATTTATTGCTTGATATAGCAACAAGAACAATCATTGTCGCCAAATATGGAGCCATGTTAAAAAATTGACCAGGGAAAGACAAGCCAAATGCTTGTAAATTCATCTGCATGATAGACACTCCACCAAAAATATAAGCTCCAATAATAATGCGATTTGGTTTCCAGGTAGAAAAAACTACCAAGGCTAAGGCTATCCAACCCCTTCCAGCCGTCATATTTTCTTGCCACATAGGAGCATAACAAATTGACATATAAGAGCCGGCTAATGCACACATAGCTCCTCCGAATAAAATTCCTAAAAGGCGAATTTTAATAACACTAAATCCAAGGGCGTGGGCAGAGGTGTGAGATTCGCCTACAGCCCTGAAAATTAATCCCATTTTAGTTCTATTAAAAAAATAACTTAAAGCAAAAACAATAACAAAAGATAAAATGATAAAAAAATAAGGGTTAAGTCCTTTAATAGGCGTTCCTATATATTCCTTTCCAATCATTGAACTTAAACCAATTCCAAAAATTGTTAGTGCTAATCCTGTAGCCACTTGATTTGACATTAAGATTAAAACTAAAAAAGCAAAAAGGCCAGACATTATCAGTCCAGATATAATGGAGAATAAAAAAGCCAAAAAATAACTACCGGTAATTACCAATGTAACAAAAGCAGTCACTGCACCAACCAACATCATGCCTTCAACACCTAAGTTTAAAACTCCAGTTTTTTCTGTTACTAATTCTCCAATAGCTGCAAACACAAGGGGAGTAGTAGCAATTAAAACGATGTTGATAATTCCAATAATTAAATCAATGTTCATATTATTTTTTAAAAACTATTTTATAATTAATTAACAATTCAGCACCTAGCAGATAAAAAAGAACTAGACCTTGAAAAACAAAACCTACTGCAGCAGGAATTTGCATAAACAATTGAGCGTCCTCCGCACCTAAATAAGTTAAAGCTATCACTAATGCGGCAAGAATAATTCCAAAGGGATGTAATCTACCAAGAAATGCAACTATTATAGCTGTAAAGCCATAATTTGGAGAAATATCTCTATACAAAAGGCCAATTGGTCCAGAAACCTCACCTAATCCCGCAATACCAGCACATGCGCCGCAGATAGCAAAAGCTGAATAGATTAAAGCGTTCTGACTAAAACCTGCATATCTTGCTGCAATAGGACTGTATCCGCTAACTTTCAACTGAAAACCAAACATTGTTTTTGAAAAAACAAACCAAGAAATAAAAATCAAAACAAGGGTAATGATTAATCCGAGGTGAACTCTTAACCCTTGGAATAATAATGGCATTCTTCCAGATTCACTAAAAGATCTCGTTTTAGGAAAGCTGTATCCATTAGGGTCTTTCCAAGGGCCAACTACCAAATAATCTAAAATCAATAATGCTATATAAACAAGCATAAGACTTGTTAAAATTTCATTGGTATTAAATTTAATTTTTAAAAAAGCAGGAATTAATCCCCACAGAGCTCCTCCGATAGCTCCTCCAATGATCATTAAAGGTAAAAGCCAGAAGCCATTTACATCATAAAAATAAATACCAATACCTCCTCCAAAAATTGCTCCCATTGTTAGCTGGCCTTCAGCACCAATATTATAAATATTATTTTTAAAACAAAAAGCTAATCCAATTGCAATTAAAGCAAGGGGGGTAGCTTTCAATAATAATTCAGAAATACCATAGGCATTTGATATGGGTGATATAAAAAAAGTATAAAGAGCAAAAAAAGGATTAAAACCCATAATATAAAAAATTATTGAACCTGTTAAAAGGGTTAAAATTACAGCAATTACAGGAACTAATATATTTATAAAAACAGATGGCTTGTCCCTAACTACTACAGATGGAAAATAGTTAAGCATTTTTATGCCCTCCCATTAATAATCCAATTTTTTCTATATTCACATCTTTAGTTCGATAACTATTTGATAAAGATCCATTAAAAATGACAGCAATTCTGTGTGTTATTTCAAACAATTCATCAAGATCTTGAGATAAAACAATTATAGAAGTTCCTTGTTTAGATAGATTAATTAATGATTCTCTAATCGCAAATTCTGCTCCTGCATCAATACCCCAGGTAGGGTGAGAAATTATTAATAGTTTTGGGTGAGATAAAATTTCCCTACCAATAACAAATTTTTGCAGATTTCCTCCTGATAAACTTGAGGCTAGAGCTTCGGATCCCGATGCCACAACATTAAATTCAGAAATAACTTTGTTTACATGAGATTCAATATTTTGATGATTAATGATTCCATTAGATATGAAATTATTATTAGGAAATTGACTTAATAAAATATTTTCAGAAAGAGTTAATTCAGGTACGGCACTATGACCAAGTCTATTTTCGGGAACAAAAGCTATAGATAAATCTCTCCTTTTTTTTGGATTAAAACGTTCAATATTAATTTTATTAAATATTATAGAGCCTGAATCAATAATAGTGTTCTCACCAGTGAGAATATCCATCAACTCAGATTGCCCATTGCCAGCCACACCAGCAATTCCATAAATTTCACCCTCCTTAACATCAAATTGAATATTCTTTAGATCGGTAAAAAAGGGATCATTGTAAGTTGTAGATAAATTTAAAACTTCAAAATTAATATTATCTGACACATGAGAATAATCAGTTTTAATTTCACCAAGTTTTTCACCTAGCATTTTTGTAGCTAAAGATTCTGCAGTTTGATTTTCTATTAAACAAGTATCTATTACTTCGCCATTTCTCATAATAGTAACTTCATCGCATAAATTTATTACTTCCTCCAACTTATGAGTAATATATAAAATGGTACGACCCTCTTTAATCAAAGCATTTAATGTTTTAAATAAATTAATTACTTCTTGAGGCGTTAAAACAGATGTTGGCTCATCCATAATTAATAATTGAGGATCTTGTAATAAAATTCTAACAATTTCTACACGTTGTTTTTCTCCGGCAGATAAAGTGACTATTGGCGCGTCCAGATCTAATGGCAACTCATAGCGACTAGAAATGTCATTTAATTTTTTATTTAAATTGGAATAAGAAATTTTTTCATCTATCCCTAATATTAAATTTTCCCTAACAGTAAGAGATTCAAATAAAGAAAAATGTTGAAAAACCATTCCAATGCCTTTTTTTTTAGCATCAGATGGAGAGGTAATATTTAACAAATCATTATTATATAATATTGTACCACTATCTGGCTTTAATAAACCATATAAAATTTTAACTAAAGTAGATTTTCCAGCTCCGTTCTCACCCAACAAAGCATGTACAGAATTTTTTCTTATATTAAAAGAAACATTTTTATTGGCAATTACTTTTGAAAATTTTTTAGTAATTTTTTTTATTTCTACAATTGAATCATTCATAATCTAAATTAAAAGCTTCCTCTTCTGTAAAATCATAAATAGCAATATTAGTCTTAGCATCTTTTTTATCAATCATTATAAATGTCTCGTCTTCAGTTGAAGTTAAAGGACAATGCCAAATCTTTGCATTAAAATTAACTCCATCGCCATTGGATACAAGAAAACATTCAATTTTATTTAAATCTGGTTTGTTATTACCAGGAGCAACCATTACTATAAATTTAGTTTTAGAATAAGGTAAAAAGATTTGCGAACTGTAGGGGTGCATTTCCATCATATCTATTCTTAATGGAAAATCTCTCTTAATAGTTTTAATAATATTAAGCCTTGCGTTAGTATCACTACCTAAAACTTCTATTTTCGCTAAATCAAAAAAAAATTCAGCAGTATTTGCATTGCCACTTTTAGCTTCTTCATTATTTATAGTGATTAATTCACCATATTGAGAAAAATTTTCTTTTGTTATTTTTTTAATTTCAATTTTCATAATTCTGTCCTTTGATAATATCGTTTAAGAAGTAGCTTTACCATATATTCTAAATCGAGAAATTCCACCGTCAGGAAATATATTTAATTTTATTAAATTTAAATTATTATTTTTATTTAATTTATTTTTAATTATCAAGCTTGAATTAGGATTCAATTTAGTATTACCAATTAGTTTATCCCAGTTGTTACTACTGGCTATAATTTTCTTGACTGATATGTGTGAAGCTAATGAAGCCCCCTGAATAGTAAAAAAAGATGGATAATTGCCCTTAAAATAATGTGTATTTACCTCAAAGGAGGCAATATTACCTGATCGACCTAACTTTATGATAACCCAATCAAATCCAGGTCCCCTTCTCCTTTTGGTTTCCCATCCATTGCCCATATTTTTAGACTTACCTGGCGATAATAAATTTTCTGCCCTTCCAAAATGTTCATCACTACAAGCAATAATTTTAGAACCGTTAAGTATACTCGCTAGATCAAATTGTTTTTTTGATAATTTTTCGTGAGATAAATCTATGTCTCCCATCAATCTTAGCCTTGCCACTCCGCCATCTGGAAAAATATTTAACCGAATAAAATTAAAAGTTTTGTTAGTCGATGATTTGAATAAATGTTTTTTATTGGGGTATAATTTCTTTTTATTTAAAATTTTTATCCAAGAACTTTTTTCAATAGATTTATTTAAAGTATAACATCCTTCTAAGCTTGCATATTCAGGCTGATTGCCATTAAAGAAACTTGTATCTATTAAAATTTGATTAACCTTCCCTGGTTTTCCTAATTTAATTATAAGAAAGTCATTTCCTGGAACTCTTTTTCTTCGTGTTTCCCATCCATCCATCCACTTCCCATGATTGTCAAAAACTCCATCTTTAAAAACTGGCTCACTATCATGTAATATTCTTAAAGCTGGAGCAAAAAATTGATCTGAAAACTTATAAACTGTAGATCCTAAAACTGGGCTAGCTAAATTTATAGAATTTTTAATTAAAAAATTATTAATCATCGATTATCTCCTCCAATCTTAAAAGAGCTATTTTTTTAACTTGCTCAATAGAAATATTAATTTCAGAATCTACATTAGAATTGACTAACCTTGAATTAAATTCTTTAATAATATCATTTTTATTTTTTCCTCTAACGGCAAAAATAAAGGGGATATTGAATTTTAATTTAAATGCAGCATTTAATTCATTAAATAACTTAAACTCTCCCTCTGTACAGTCAGTTAATCCTGCCTGACTTTGTTCATCTTGGGACAATCTGGTTAGACCTAGATTAATTTTAATTTTATCTCCTAAATCTGGATGACTACAAATAATCCTAATTTTTTTTTTAATATCTAGCAAATCAAAAATTGATATAAAAATATTAATCATATGTATTTTATTTTGATATGGCCTCTGATTCTCAGCATCCTCGGTAATAAATGTTGTTTTCTCAAAAATATTTTTAAATTTATTTATAAATATCTCTTTAGGTTGTGAATTGATTTCAGCGATGTTCATATTATGAATAATTTTTATACCAATGAGAAGCAATTTCTTTTCTTTGGCATATCCAAATATCATTAAAATTTTCAACATAATCAAGAAATTTAATCAGAGATTGCATTCTTCCAGGACGACCAATAATTCGACAATGAAGTCCAACTGACATCATCTTTGGATTTCCATAATTCTTCCCCTCATTATATAAACAATCAAATGAATCTTTTAAGTAATTATAAAAATGATCTCCCGTATTGAAGCCTTGATTAGTAGCAAAACGCATATCATTATTATCAAGAGTGTACGGAATAATTAAATGTTTTTTTTGATTTACATTTTCCCAGAAAGGAAGATCATCTGAATATGAATCACTATCGTATAAAACTTCCGTATTTTCAACAACAAGTTGTCTAGTGTTAGGGCTGGCTCTTCCAGTATACCAACCTACAGGATATTCACCAAAAATTTTCTTAATTATTTCATAACTTTTGAGAATATGTTCTTTTTCCAATTCTTTGGCAACATACTGGTAGTCAATCCATCTATATCCATGGCTAACTATTTCAAAACTAGCTTCTTTAATTGCCTCGCATACTTCTAGATTTTTTTCCAACGCTAATCCAACACCAAAAATTGTCAAAGGAATTTTTCTTCTAATAAACTCTTCATAGATTCTCCAAAAACCTCTTCTAGAACCATATTCATAAATAGATTCCATATTCATGTTTCTGTCATTTTTTACAGGTGAAGCACCAATAATTTCTGATAAAAAAATTTCAGAATGATTATCTCCATTTAGAACATTATTTTCAGCTCCTTCTTCATAATTTAATACGAACTGTAAGGCTAATTTAGCATTATTTGGCCACTGGACCTCTAAGTTTTTTTTTCCGTAACCAATATAATTTCTTCTATCTTTCATATATATAAACAAAGCCTCATTTAATAATTAATTAATTACTGTATAAAGAATTTATATTTATGTCTAAAGGTTATTTAACAACTCATGTACTTGATACTTACAGTGGCAAACCTGGGTCCAATATAAAAGGTGCTGTCTATAGAATTAAAGAGGATAAAAAAATTAAAATATCTGATTTTTCTTTAAATGAAGATGGACGGTGCTCAACTCCAATAGTCAACTCTAATGATTTTGAAGTAGGTCAATACGAAATTACTTTTTACTGCGGGGAATATTTTCAGAGTATAGAAAATCTTAAGAAACCTTATTTTATAGACGAAGTAGTAATAAAATTTGGAGTAAACAATGATGCTGAACATTATCATGTGCCCTTACTAGTTACACCATGGAGCTATACTACGTACAAAGGAAGCTAATGACTGATCGAATACAATTTCTTCTTAATAAAAAATTAATAGAATTAAGTGATTTTGATCCAAACACAACAGTTCTAAACTACATACGAGATCATAAAAATTTAAGAGGAACAAAAGAAGGTTGTGGATCAGGGGATTGCGGAGCATGTACAGCTGTTATTGCAGAATTAGATGGAAAAAATCTCAAATACAGATCTATTAATACATGCATAATGTTTCTTTATAGTTTGCAAGGAAAGCAACTGATCACAGTGGAAAATTTAGAAAAGAATAAAAAACTTCACCCCACGCAACAATCAATGGTAGATAATAATGGATCTCAATGTGGTTTCTGTACGCCTGGATTTATAATGTCAATGTTTGCTATGTATAAAAATAAAGAACAAACCTCTAAGGAAAATATTGATAAATATTTGGCAGGTAATTTATGCAGATGCACAGGCTACAAACCTATAAACCTAGCTACAAAAAATATGTATTCTTATGGAAGAAATGATCATTTTGCTGAAAAAGAAAAGGAGGTTATTAAAAAATTAACACAAATAAAAGGTAAAAATATTTCAATAGAATACAATAACAAAAAATACTTTATAACCACAAACATTGCTGGTTTAAAAAATGTTATTAAAAATTCAAATAATTATAAATTATTATCTGGAGGTACGGACTTAGCTCTAGAAGTAACAAAAAAAAGAAAAGACATAGAAACTCTGATTTATTTGGGAAATAATAAAGATCTAAAATACATAAAAATTAAGAATAAAAAGATTATCATAGGAGCTGCAACCCCTATCAATGATACACTTGGAATTCTGAATAAGTATTATCCTGAAATTGCTGAGATGTATTTACGATATGGATCATTACAAATTAGAAATGTTGCAACGATAGGTGGAAACTTAGCAAATGCTTCGCCTATAGGAGACAGTGCTCCCGCTTTGATTTCATTAGATTCGTCAATTGTGATAAATGGTAAAAATAAAAAAACTGTTAAATTAAATAATTTTTTTTTAAATTATAAAAAAACACTTCTAAAAAAAAATGAGTTTATTCAAGAAATAATTATTCCAATAAAAAAAGAAGTAATCTTTAAATGTTATAAAATTTCTAAAAGGTTTGACGACGATATATCTGCCGTATTTATGGCCATTACACTCAAACTAAAAAATACAACGATTGAAAATATATTAATCACCTTGGGAGGAATGGCTGAAATTCCAAAGAGAGCAGAAAAAACTGAAAAATTTTTAAAAGGTAAAAAATTAAATCTTGATAATATTATTCTTGCTCAATCCATAATTATTAAAGAGTTCACACCATTAAGTGATATGAGAGCATCTAGTGATTACAGAAAAAAAATCTGTCAGAATTTATTAGAAAAGTTTTATTATGAGACTATAAATAAAAACAAAATTTCAGTAAATAAATGAAGAAAATAGATAACTTATTTTCAACGGAAATGACCCACGAAAGTGCAGTAAGGCATGTTAGTGGCAGTGCTGAATTTACCGATGATATCATTGAGCCTAAGGGAACTGTTTATGCTGCAATAGGATTTAGTGAAATTGCTAAAGGTGATATAATTAGTATGGATCTTACAGATGTTATCAGGTCAGATGGTGTCATTGATATAATAACTGAAAAAGATATACCTGGAATTAATGATGTTGGGGCAATATTCAAAGGGGACCCTATTTTTACTAGTAAAAAAATTGAATATTTCGGCCAACCTATTTTTGCAGTAGCTGCAAATACTACTGAATTAGCGAGGAAGGCTGTTCTTAAGGCAAAAATTTTATATAAAAAAAAAGTTCCCATACTTAATATAAGTGAAGCTCTTAAGGAAAAATCTTACATCTTGAAACCTCAAAAATTAGTTCGAGGTAATGCAGATATAGAAATTAAAAACTCTTTACACAAGTTAGAAGGAGAGATGTATTGTGGTGGGCAAGATCATTTTTATTTGGAGGGGCAGATAGCTTTTACAATCCCCAAAGAAGACAATAATTTTTTGATATACTCTTCAACACAGCATCCTTCTGAAACTCAAAAGATTATTGCGAAAGTTTTAAAGCAAAAATTCAATTCAATCGATGTCCAGGTTAGAAGAATTGGAGGAGGATTTGGAGGTAAAGAATCTCAATCTTTTATTTTTGCAGCAATATCAGCATTATTTTCTAAAAAATTAAACAAACCAGCCAAGCTAAGAGTCGACAGAGATGATGATATGATAATAACAGGTAAACGTCATGATTTTTATTTTAAATATAAAGTTGGATTCAGCGCAAAAGGAAAAATTAAAGGAATTAATGTTAAATTAGCCTCAAGGTGTGGATATTCAGCTGATTTATCTGGTGCAGTTAATGATCGTGCAATTTATTCTATAGACAATGCCTACTTAATACCTAGCTTGAAGCTAGTATCTTATAGATGCAAAACTAATACAGTATCCAATACAGCATTTAGAGGATTTGGCGCTCCTCAAGGAATCTTTTGTATAGAAAATATTATTGATAATATTTCTAAATATTTAAAAACAGATGCATTAGATATAAGAAGGGAAAATTTTTATAAAAAAAATGATTTTACCCATTACGGAATGAAGATAAATGAAAATGAAATTCATGATATTTTTGATAAATTGATCCTATCTTCAGATTATAAAAAAAGAATAAAAGAAAATAAAGTTTTTAATCAAAAAAATAAATTTATTAAGAAAGGAATTTCAATTACACCAGTTAAATTTGGCGTTTCCTTTACAACTACACACCTAAATCAAGGCGGGGCTTTAGTTCACATATATACTGATGGAACAGTACATTTAAATCATGGTGGAGTTGAAATGGGACAAGGATTAATGACCAAAATTTCCCAAATAGCTGCTCATGATTTTGGAATTGAAATAAATAATATAAAAATAACTTCAACAGATACAGAAAAAGTTCCCAATACATCGGCTTCAGCAGCTTCTGCTACAACAGATATCAATGGTGCGGCTGTATCAAATGCGATTACAAATATAAAAAATAAATTAAATAAATTTATTCAACAACATTTTAAATATAATGGTAAAGAAATAATTTATAAAAATAATTTTGTAAAATTTGGTAATAAAAAAATTTCATTTAAAAAATTAATTTCATTAGCATATTTTGAACGTGTCTCTCTTTCCTCAACAGGTTTTTACAAAACCCCTAAAATATATGTTAATAAGAAAACACTAAAAGGAAGGCCTTTTTTATATTTTGCCTATGGAGCAGCAGTAAGCGAAGTATTGATTGATGTTCTAACGGGTGAAAATAAATTAATAAGAGTGGATATAATTCACGATGTCGGCAATTCAATTAATCCTTCAATTGATAAAGGTCAGATCGAAGGAGGATTTATTCAAGGCCTAGGATGGTTAACTACAGAGGAACTTTCTTGGTCAAAAGATGGCAAGCTGATGACCTCAAGTCCCTCAACATATAAAATACCAGTCATCAATGATATTCCTAAAATTTTTAATGTTAAGTTATATGATAGGGGAAAAAATAAAGAAGATACTATAAATAGGTCAAAGGCTGTTGGAGAGCCACCTTTAATGCTAGCATTATCAACTTATTTTGCAATCAAAGATGCTATATCCAATGTAGATAATAAAAATAAAAAAAATATTGAACTAATAGCCCCTGCTACACCTGAAAATATTCTAAATTCACTTAGCTAATAAAATGATTTTTAATAAATTAAATGACTCTTTAAATTGTAAGACAAAATTGGTTAAAGCAAAATTAATTTTTACCGAAGGATCGGTCCCGAGAAATAAAGATACTTTTATGTTTATATCAACTTCAAAAATTTTTGGTACGATAGGAGGTGGGCAACTAGAGCATTTAATAATTAATAAAGCTAAAAACATATTAAAAAATAATAAAAAAAATTATTCGACTAAAGTTAATATTCCGCTTGGACCAGCTATAGGGCAATGTTGTGGTGGCTATGCTCAAATTGAACTAATAAAATTTGAAAATGGCAAGGATGCTTATAACAGTGAAAAAAAATTTTATAATCAAAGTAAAAATGATTTATATATATTTGGTGCTGGTCACATTGGGCAGGAAATATCAAAAAGATCAATAGATTTAGATTTTAATATTAACTTAGTAGATTCAAGAAAAGAATATTTAGATGCATCTAAGGAAAAAGATATTATTAAAATATATGCGAAATATCCTTGGATGCTTATAAAAAATTTACCTAAAAATGCCTATTATATTATTCTAACACACAGTCATGATTATGATTTTAAAATTATTAATGAGTTATTAAATTTTAATACTTTCGATTTTGTAGGCTTGATAGGCTCAAAGACAAAGAGAAATAGATTTAACAAACGATTTCTTCATTTAGACCATGATAGATTGTTAATAAATAAAATTGAATGTCCAATTGGTTTATCAGCAATTACTAGTAAAAAACCAGGAGAGATTGCAATTTCAATCATTGGCAGGTTGCTTGAATTTAGAACCAATATAATATCTACCCAAGTAGATAATAAAGACTTATTAAATTCAAATGTTAGATAAAATAAATAGCTTTATGTTGAGAGCAATTGAAATTTCAAGACTAAGTGTATCAGAAAATGGAGGTCCATTTGGATGTGTAATAGTAAAAAATGGCATTATCATTGCAGAAGGAAGTAATAAGGTAACATTAGATAATGATCCAACTGCACACGCAGAAATTGTAACAATTAGAAATGCTTGCAAAAAACTTAAAACATTTAATCTTAAGGGCTTAGAAATTTATACCAGTTGTGAGCCATGCCCGATGTGCTTAAGTGCAATCTATTGGTCACATATAGAAAAAATATTTTATGGAAATTCAAGATTTGATGCAGCAAAAATAGGATTTGATGATAATCATATTTATAATGAACTATCTAAAGATTTAAACGATAGAAAAATTCAGTTACATCAAATTAATCAAAAAGATGCTATGAAAGCTTTTAAAGATTGGGAATTAAAAAAAGATAAAATCAAATACTAAATGGAATTTTTTATTACTTTATACCCATTGCTACTTGATTGGCTGAACCTCGTAGTTAGATGGATACATGTGATTGTTGGAATAGCATGGATAGGCACATCTTTTTATTTTAACTGGCTCGACAGTCGTCTTGATCGAGAGACTAAAAAAACTGATATGGAAGGTGAATTGTGGTCCGTGCATTCAGGAGGTTTTTATAATATAAATAAGCTGAAAGGGCCTCCGAAAGAATTTCCTAAAGAATTACACTGGTTTAAGTGGGAAGCATATGCGACTTGGATCAGTGGTTTTGTACTTTTAATAATTATATATTATCTTAATGCTGAAGTAATGATGATTGATAAGGGTATCAATAATATTGATTCATTAACAGCAATCATTGTATCTTTAGTTTTTTTATTAGGCTCGTGGTTTGTTTATGATTTTTTATGTAAATCTCAATTAATTAATCACACAGTTTTATTTTCTATAAGTTGTTTTTTACTGGCTACAGTTTGCAGCTATGTACTGACTAAGATTTATGGATCAAGAGCAGCATATATTCATGTAGGAGCATGTTTAGGAACTATTATGGCAGCCAATGTTTTTCGTGTAATTATACCATCTCAAAAAAATATGGTTAATGCAGCTCTTGCAAATAAAACTCCTAACTTGCAAAAAGGAATAGATTCTAAAAATCGATCCATACATAATAATTATATAACCCTACCAGTAATATTTATAATGATCAGCTCTCACTTCCCATTTACTTATGGCCATAAATATAATTGGTTAATATTAGCATTAATTTCAATAATAGGAGCTTCTGTTAGACATTATTTTAATCTTAAAAATAAAAAGAAAAATAAAATATGGATTTTGCCTGTGGCTGCAATTGGAATGATATCACTAATGCTTTTTGTTTCAATTCCAAAAGTTAATCAAAATAATCAAGTCACTAATTTAAATCAAATTATTGAATTCAATGAAATAAATAACATTATTAAATACAGATGCGGTGTATGTCATGCAAACAAACCAACATTTGAAGGATTTGAAGAACCTCCTCTTGGAGTTATTTTTGATACACCATTAGATATAATAAGCAATATTGATAAAATACAATCACAAGCACTAGATTCTGATATTATGCCTCCTGGAAATTTAACAGGAATGACTCAAACTGAAAGAGATAAAATTAGTTTATGGATATCTCAAGGAGCATCAATTAGTAACTAATAGGAATCGGATCTAGCGATCTCCATAAATACCAGGTAGCAATTGAGCTGTATGGAGACCATCTTTTTTTTAATTTCTTTAAATGAGACGAACTGATAGGAATTTTTTTCTTATAAAATTTAGAAATTGCCTTAATAAAACCAAGATCACCTTCCGGAAAAATATCAGAGCTACCATAACTAAACAATAAAAACATATCAGCTGTCCAATTACCCACACCTTTAATTGAAATTAATTTATCTTTAATTGATATTTCATCATACAAGTGAATGTTAGTAATAAATTTTTTGTTTTCTAAAAAAAAAGTTGAGATATTTTTAATATACAATATTTTCTGTCTTGATAAACCACAATTTTTTAAAGAGATTTCATCTAATTTTAAAACATTATTAGGCACAATCTTATTATGCAAATTAAAAAACTTAGTCTTTATAGAGTTTGCTGCTAAAACTGATATTTGTTGACCAATAATAGAATTGAGTAAAGCATGATAATGATTAGAGTTTAGCTCTAAATTCTCGCTTGGAAACATTTTAATTATATTCTTCAAAATCTTATCATTATTTGATAAATAGATTTTACCTTTATTCCAATACTCAGGTTTCATTATATGAACTTTTATAATAGATTTAAAAAAATTGTATCTTATTTAAATTTTATTTTTGCTATATATTTATGGATATTAATTCTTTATTCATTCCTAAGAGTTACAAGTTTAATAAAAAGAATTCCTTTACAAGAACATGGTCTGGGATATTATCTTTCTTTACCTATAGAATTTATTCTTAGTTTTTTTTAATCAATAATTGCTAAATATCTATGTTATTTTTTTATTTTTTGTCAATCCTTGCAGCTTTATGCTGGGCTATAGCTTCTTTGATATCCGCTGATATTACAAGATCTATAGGAGGTCTAGCTTTTAATAGATTGAGATTATTTTTTGTTTCAATCATGTTAGTTACTTACACAACAATAATTAATACCTGGAGTACGGTAAATTTAGAATATGTAAATGTTATTCTATTATCTGGAATAATAGGAATTTTTTTAGGTGATACCTTGCTTTTTATGGCATTGCAAAAAATTGGGCCAAGAAGAAATAATATTTTATTTTCATTAGCTGCTCCATTTACAGTTTTTTTAAATATTTTTTTCTTAAAAATTGATATGTCTTTAATTAATTTATCTGGTTGTTTCATAGTATTTATTGGAGTCGTAGTAGCCATTGCATATGGTTCGGATAAAAATAGCAATCATAGATGGGAAGTTGTTCAAGGATCTTTGATTTTAGGAATTATATTTGGCATTTTAGCTGCATTATGCCAATCAATTGGAATAATAATGATGAAACCAGTTTTAGACGCAGGAGCAGATCCGATTGCTTCGGCAGCTATTAGAACAACAATATCATCCATTATGCTTGCTTTTACTTTTTTTTTAAAATCTGATAAGTTTGTTTCAAAAAAACCCATCAATTTTTCGATAATAAAAAGGTCAATTATTAGTGGATTTTTAGGAATGGCTTTGGGAATGAGTGTGTTATTAATGGCTCTTCAAAATGCAGATGCTGGAGTAGTAGCCACCCTGTCATCTA
>ENA-OSJC01002163-OSJC01002163.1-marine-metagenome-genome-assembly--contig:-NODE-2163-length-15116-cov-6.382539_pt1 | contig 15116 bp, 30 predicted proteins | sample MGYA00237885_ERZ534234 | MGnify/ENA primary metagenome ERZ534234 (study PRJEB26413, sample SAMN06343907) | marine metagenome | isolation source: coastal waters | place: Atlantic Ocean: West Antarctic... | reverse complement strand
ATTGCTAGTCAGGTTGCAGAGTCTAAAGCTCCAGCAATTAGTGTCGGAACACCTTGGTGAACACCCTAAACTTTAAAGGAAATAAAAAATGAAATATTTATTAGTATTAACAGCATTCGCATTGACAGCCTGTAACACCTTTAATGCCGCAGTAGACGGCTCACAGATGATTGTAGACAGCACTGTTGACTCGGCGCAGTCTATGGTTTCAGATACCGCTAAGGGTATTGGGGCTGGCTCTGCTACATTTGTTGACGGGATTGCCGCTGACATTCGAAAAGCGTCTGAATAAGCTCACTATCTTTACGGTAAAAAATAATGGCTACAGTTAGAGAAATGGAAGTTAAGCTAAACGGGCATGAAAAAGAGTGCGCCGTTAGATATGCCAATATAGAAAAGCAATTAGACCAAGGCAATGCCAAGTTTGACAAAATTAATACTCGATTTGATGCTATTGATAAGCGGTTGTGGCTTCTTTATCCTTTTGTGCTAGTCTCTCCCTTCCTAGAGAAGTTATTTCAATGAGTATATTCAACTCTTTAATAGCGCCCGTAACTGGTCTTCTTGACAAGTTTATTCCTGATGCCGACACCAAGCAGAAGATAGCGCACGAGCTGGCGACTATGGCCGAACGTCACGGTCAGCAAATCGCGCTTGCTCAGATTAAGTTAAACACCGAAGAGGCCAAGGGTAACTGGTTTCAGAGTGGATGGCGGCCTGCAACTGGCTGGATTTGCGTTGGCGGTTTTGCCGTAAACTTTCTAATTTCGCCATTAGCTGCTGGAATTGGCGTTGATATACCCCAGGCAGACACCTCAACAATGCTACCAGTTCTAATGGGTATGCTTGGTTTAGGTGGGCTTAGAACTGTTGAACGATTGAAGGATAAAAAATAATGGCTAAAGCACCTAAAGAAAAAACCTACTTCAAAGCCAAAGAGCTGACCTGCAAATGCGGCTGCAATACAGTCGAATTTGATCTTGGCTTTCTGGCTACCTTAAATTCAATCCGTAAAGAGTGCGGCTTTAGCTTTCCCCTGTCATCTGCTTACCGATGCCCGTTACACCCCATAGAAGCGCGTAAACAACGTCTAGGGGCGCATACAACCGGAAAGGCGGTAGATGTGTTATGTTCGGGCGTAAACGCCTTAGAAGTCATTAGAGTGGCTCAGAAACACGGTATACAGAGAATTGGCGTACAACAGAAAGGCGGCGGCAGGTTTATACACATAGATGCCTGTACCGAAGAAGAAGGTTTCCCCCCGGCTATCTGGTCTTACTAAATTACCCGACAAGACTAAAGCCCCTTAACCGGGGTTTTTTTTCGCACTTAATTTAACGATATGTATTAAAAGGCTTTACATTGTAAAGAGAAACAGGCATAGTATCGCTTCATTCAACGAAACAAGGGTTACAAAATGAATTATTCAAAATGGGTAGAGGAGTTTGAGTTAGCACTGGGCAAGCTAGACCACAGCAACAAGGACGCTTATGCAGCATACATGGAAATGGCTTTTTGGGCGCAAAATGCTTGCCCTAACCCTGAGCCAGATGCTGAGGAGTGTGAAAGAATTTATAGTAGTGTAATGAGTTCTATTGACGAGCAAGATTTGGGTGACAAGCCTTTTTATAAAGATGTCTACTGTATAAAGCATGGCTTCTAATCTAACCGCCCCTTCGGGGGCATTTGCTGTAGGAGGCAACATGGGAATCAACGAGTTAAACGACCTAGAGCGCGGCGAGCTAGACTGCGTGATTGGTTATCAAGCCTTAGAAGGGCAATCAGACGCTTACGATATAGGTTATGGTGAGCAGTACCAGAAAGAACAGACTGTAGGAGGTCAATAAATGAAAGCATCAGAATCAATCAATGAGCTGGCAGCAGCTCTATGTAAAGCCCAGGGCGAGATGGGCGGGGCAGTTAAGGACTCATCCAACCCGTTTTTTAAATCAAGCTATGCGGATCTAACGTCAGTTATCAAGGCCATCAAGCAGCCCTTCGCTGATAACGGACTAAGCTATACGCAATTCCCTACTAACTTTGGCGACCGTATTGGTGTGGTAACTATGCTAATGCACACTTCGGGTCAGTTTCTTCAAATGGAATATACCCTGCCAACTGTTAAGCAAGACCCCCAGGCTGCTGGCGCTGCCATAACCTACGCAAGACGGTACGCTTTACAGTCAATGGCAGGCATCCCAACCGCTGACGATGACGCAGAATCTGCAATGCTTAGAGGCGATCACAAGAACCCTTTGAGTGCTGATCAATCTGCACAAATTAAAGCCTTGCTTGAGGAAACTGGCACAGATGTTGCCAAGTTCTGCAAGTGGTTAAAGGTTAGCTCGGTAGATAAGGTCTTGGCTATTCACTACGACAGAGCAGTTGCCGCGCTTGAAGCCAAGAAATGATTATCTTAGATCACGAACAGGGAACGGAGGAATGGCTTGCTGCTCGATTGGGCAAGCCGTCTGCCAGTAACTTTTCTAAGCTGATTACCATGACTGGTAAGCCATCATCATCTGCTGACAAGTACATCGACCTACTTGTGGCAGAACGCCTCACAGGTAAGTCTGAGCCGTTTTACACCAATGACCATATGGCACGCGGCAACGAGCTAGAGCCAGAAGCGCGTGAAGCCTATGAGTTTATATCAGGCAACATGGTTACAGAGCATGGGTTTATTCTTGATGACTCTGGAGAGTTTGGCTGTAGTCCTGACGGGTTGATTGAAAGTGGTGGATTAGAGATTAAGTGCGCGGCTCAGAGTACGCACGCTGGCTACTTGAGAGATTCACAGATAGGCGTTAAGAAATATTATCATCAGATACAGGGCTGCATGTGGGTATGTGATCGCCAGTGGTGGGATTTGTTTTTATATCACCCAGAAATGTCTCACGTTTTGGTGAGAGTAGAAAGAGATGAACAGTTTATCGAAGCCCTGGCCATTGAAGTAGAAAAGGCCGTTAATGTTATTTTAAACCAAGTGGAGAAGCACCAATGAAAACAGTAGGAATCGCGTTAAATATCAACCTTAGCAAGCTAGAAAAGAAGCGTTTTGTAACGGGCAAGAATGGCACCTATGCTGATTTAACCGTCTTTGTTGACCTGTTAGAGCTTGACCAGTACGGCAACAGCGGCGGCATCAAAATGGCGCTTAAAAAGGACGAGACAAAAGAAAACACTAAGCTGGATTTTGTCGGTAATGCCAAAGTGTTCTGGAGTGATGGTGGCCAGCCAGCGCAACAGAGTGCGCCTTCTTCTAACCCTACCATTGAAGAAATGGATGACGATATTCCCTTCTAACTAAAAAACCCCCCTACGGCACAAGTGCTTTCGGGGGGAAACCATAGGAGTTTACAAGGCAGGGGAACCTTGCCCAACTAGGATAACATAGGAAGTAGTTATGACAAACGCAGGAAAATGCCTTCGGGTAGCCCAGGAGCTTAACAGCATCAACAGCAGTAAGGTTGCCGAGCTAATGAATGTAAGCCGTCAGAGAGTGTTTCAGTGGCGCAAACAGGAGAATATGAAGCTGCACACGGTTCAGGGCTTATGCGAGATCTTTGATTTAACCCTTGATCAGTTTTGTAAACTTTGCGACAAATAAGAAAAAACCCCCTGTTTGACGAGGGGGCTTTACTTTTCACTCGGATGGAGTGATACTTATTGTGCGAAGAATAAGAAAGGTAATTATAGCTATAGAATCCTATAGCGTCTACATCAACTCCTTTCTTTGAATGCAAACAATGCTTGGGCTTTAGGCTGGCGGTTCCTTAAATTAAACGCCGGATACAGGGTTGACCCTCCCTACAGAGCCTTACAGTTAAATCGGTTTTTAGCTGTGAATAGTTTGGATACACGATACAAGCATTAGTTTAACCGCAAAGCTGCTTTAGCCCTTTGATCTTAAATTTACTAGCTTTTGCTGGTAAAAGGGTTAAATCATCTTGAATAAATGTTCTTTTGTGTAACCGTTAAAAAAACATACACATAAAAACTTATTTAATTAAACACTTGGCGAGGCTTGCCGAGCTTAGGGGAAAAGAGAATGGATCATATAGAGACAGCAAGTGAATTATTAGGAATGACTAATTCAGATTTTATAGACTGGATCAGTTGCTTTCAGCCTGATTACAAGACTTACATAGCAGAATCTGGCGTTGGTTGTTTTTATACTGACGGGGATGATGGCTTAATTTGGTTTGATCCTGATTGCGAATCATTTGATGACGAAGGCATCAGGGTTGAAATTATGGGCAAATATTGCGATATTGATTTCCAGTCAATGCTTGAAATACAACAAAAGCTATCAGGCTGGGATTACGATTAAACTAGAACTGTAGGGGGAAACAATGTGGATATTACCAAAGAATTACCCACTGTCATCGCGTTTTGCGCTGGATATGGTGGAATCGAAAGAGGACTTGACCTTGCCGGGGTTGAACATAGAGTCATCGCTTATGTGGAGATCGAAGCCTTCGCAATTGCGAACCTGGTCAACAAGATGGAAACAGGGCAGCTACGTCCAGCACCTATTTACACGGATATTAAAACCTTCCCAGCGGCGTTGTTTCGAGGCCGCGTTGACCTCATCACTGGCGGTTATCCCTGCCAACCATTTTCAGCAGCAGGACAGCGAAAGGGTGCAGATGATCCGCGACATCTCTGGCCGTTCATTAGGCGACACATCCAATCAATTAGACCTGCTCGCTGCTTCTTTGAAAATGTCGAAGGACACATCTCGCTTGGACTCTCCACAGTCATCAGCGACTTGGAAGAAGATGGTTATCGAAGCGCGTGGGGAATATTCAGTGCGCGTGAAGTCGGCGCTCTCCATCAGAGAAAGCGAGTCTACATCTTGGCCGACACCGTCAGCCCGGGATCACAAGGGGGGCTATCAGGGAGGTCGGGTACGCAACGGCAAAGTGAGTTACGACACGCTGGATGTCGCAGTACAGCACCACAGTGGGGACAAGACCAAAGTTGGCCACCTGAACCCAGATTGGGTAGAGTGGTTGATGGGTGTGCCGACAGGGTGGACAGGATTAGGCTCTTGGGAAACGGAGTAGTGCCACAAACGGCGGCAAAAGCATGGGATATACTTAGCAAAAGATTAAACTAGAACTGTAGGAGGTTCACCAATGAAACAAGAAGAACGATTACTTGATTACTTAGCTACAACCCCAACCATTACCAGCATCCAAGCCTTGAATGAGCTAGGTATATTTAGGCTGGCTTCGCGGATCAGTAACTTAAAAAAGCAAGGCCATAAGATTACTAGCCGAATGGTTCCAGTGACTAACCGATACGGTGAAAAGTGCCATGTATCTGAATACTCGATGGGGGGAACGCAATGATTCTTAATACTGGGGAACGCTGGGAGCCTGAAGACACTGACATGATTGCATGGGCTAAAGCTTATCCGGCAGTCGATGTCTTCCAAGAGATCAGAGCAATGGAGTCTTGGCTTGATGCTAATCCTAAGAAGCGCAAGACAAAGGTCGGCATTAAACGCTTCGTGAATAGCTGGCTTTCACGCTCACAAGATAGGGGTGGAAGCAGTCCGGCAGTTATTGGTAAGCAGGTAGTGAAGCTAGACCCTTCAGGTATAGGCGCAACTCCTGTTATGCTAAGGTCTTTGACGATGAATATGCAGCTTACTGATGTTAGCTGGCTAGACCCTCAAGATGCTCAGGTTATGAAGCAATTTTACCTTGATCAGCGTGGGTTTTATTTTGATGGGGTGCTTAGAAATGCGTGAATCAAAAATTAGAGGCAGAAAGGCAGGCAAGCCGCCAACTCACTACCTCTTTACCGGCAGCAACGAGGCTTTAGTGACTGGGGCAACTTACACCATTCCCGAAATGGCTGCTATTGTTGGCATAAATGACAAAACTATGCACAGCCGAATGAAGGGTAAATGCGAGTTTACAGACAAAGAGGTAAGGGCGAAGAACTCGGACGGCCCCAACTTTAAACGGCCAGCACTCTATGAACACCTTGAGACTACAGACATGAAGCTGTCAGACAAGTGGCTAAGGGTGAAGTTATGAGCCAAGGCGATTACGTTACAATCAATAGCAAGGTTGACGCAGAGAAGAAAATACCCTTTCTGTTGAAGCGTGTAGATAGCTGGGACTATTCAAACGCCCTAGTCATTAGGTTTGAGCGTTACGATGATTCGCGATCACTAGGGCAGAATGCTCTGTTTCACATTTGGTGCAGGGAGATGTCGGAGGTCTTTGTTAAAAAGGTTCCCAACGCTACAGAGGAAGGCATGAAGTTTATGATGAAAAGCATGTTTCTTGGCACTCATTCAATAGCGATAGGGAAGGAGGCATATTCTGATCAGGTAATGCCACTGCCAAAGCATAAGGGTGAAATGTTTCACTTTATGGAGCAGGTATATCACTGGGCGGGACAAAAGGATGTAATGTTATCCTTACCGCAGTACAATGAATACACTGCGCTAAAGAGTAAACAGGAGAAATAGGCATGGCCAAGATTGATCCGAACGTATTGAAGGAATTTGCAGAGACTGAAAGGCAGGCGGTTGTGTGTCAGGCTGTTATTGAAAATGGCTCTAATACCAAGGCTGCCGATGCTTTAGGCATTGGGCGTAGGGGCGTAGATAAGATCATGAAACGCCTAGAAGGTAAGGCGGCAAGTAAGGCGGTAGCGCCCCATAAGAGTGTAGACCGTGAAACAATGGAAGGCTTTGAAGCCAAGCGGGTTTCTACTGCTTACAAAGAAGATGGGACTGTAGCATTACAGTGGGTGATCCAAGAGCCTGAAAAGCGCAGCATGAAGCAGAAGCTGGACGCTATGCTTGAGGGCATGAAAGACGACCTTAGCGAGTTTAAGAAGCCAGTAAAAGCCCCCAAGAAGAACAACGCAGACTATCTAGCCATGTACATGATTGGCGACCATCATTACGGAATGCTTGCCGACAGCGAAACTAAAGTTGATGACGATGATTGGGACGTTAAGATAGCGACCAAAATACTAGTTGAATCAACTGACCGACTAGCCAACAGGGTAGGAAATGCGGAAGTAGGAGTATTGCTGAACGTAGGTGATTTTTTTCACGCTGACAGCAGCGCCAACACTACTACTAAAGGCACCCCGGTTGATGTTGATACCCGTATCGGAAAGACCTTTAAGCTAGCTGGCCGATTGTTTCAGGTTCTTATTGATAAGATGCTAGAGACGCACAGAGAGGTTGTAGTAATTAACGTCAGGGGCAACCATGATTCAGATATGGCTTGCCATTTGTCGAGTTGCCTTGAGCTGCTTTACAGCACAGAGAAGCGCGTCAACGTCCTACAAAACTATTCCAAGTTCATTCACTACCAGTGGCACAACAACCTGTTCGTATTTCATCACGGCGACCGAATGAAGCACGAGCAGATCTTGCAGGTAGTTATTAAGAACCTTGATGATCAATGGAGCCAGTCCAAGAACAGATACTGTCACCTTGGGCATATTCATCATCACACGGCCAGAGAGGTCGGCTCTATGCACTTTGAGCATTGGGGTAGCCTAACTGCCACAGATCAATGGCATTCAGATTCAGGATACGGTTCAGAGCGTTCTATGACTGCTGTGGTTTACCACAAAGATCATGGTGAAGACTCACGAGTGAAGATTAAGGTAGAGGGTTAAGATGGGTGATGTTATTAACTTTCCACCGAAAACTATGCAACTGCACCGCAAATTTTGTGATGATTGCGCGAGTGTTCTTGAGTTTTGGCTTGGTGACGATGATGCTGCTTACGGTGTATGCACTAGCTGCATGGATCTTATACCTTCAGAAATTGAATTTAACGAAGAATTAATAGGGGAAGAATAATGGTTGATCCAGATGTTAGCGATTGGGAGCGATTGAGAAAAGAAATACCGGCAGTAGAGAATAGCATTGATAACGCTATGGCTGAATGTCACAGTAACTGGGCAGAAGAAGACGTAGTTAATAACCCTAGTCATTACGCCAGCGGTGGTATTGAGTGCATTGATGCAATTCAGGAATCCATGTCCGAAATTGCATTTAAAGGGTATCTTAAAGGCAATATACAGAAATACCTGTGGCGCTATGAGATGAAGGGAAAGCCAGCAGAAGACCTGAAAAAAGCTCAATGGTATTTGAATCGCCTGATTGATTCGCAGGAATGTGAAGATGGCTATTAAACGCGATGCAGCAGACAAGTGGTTTAGTGACGTTGTAAGGCAGAATGCTGGCTTTGAGTGCGAGCATTGCCACAAGCAAGAAGGAAGGATGGAATGCGCCCATATATTCGGCAGGGCTGCAAAGTCCGTTAGATGGTCAATGATGAACGCTGTATGCCTTTGCCACTACTGTCATCTGACCTTCACTGCCAACCCTTTAGACTTCACTGCCTGGCTGGAGCAATACAAAGGCCAGGGACATCTAGATATACTGCGGGAGAAATGGCAGGTTTTGATGAAGACAAACAAGCTATTGAGGGCTGAGATTGCCAAGCATTACAGGGAAGAGCATAAAAAAATGCTTGCCAGTGAGAGCTATGAGCCGGTTTCTTACAATTAATTGATTTATTTGTATCAGAACGCTTTACATTGTCAAGATAAAGCCCCATAGTTACACCTCATTCAATGAAACAAGGGAACAATATGAAACATTCACTTAGTTACAGCCAGCTAAACCAAATCGACCAAGCTGCTGAAGTCAAAAAAGACAACCGCATGGGCATTATTGCCGCTGTGGTTTTATTCTCACTGTATTGCATGGCTTCAACCATGGAATTCAACGACTGCCTCAAGGGAATATGCTAATGACTGATTCACTACCTGAATTTAAACGCTGGCTTTCTAATGCGCTAATGGCTTACAAGCCTTCATACAAGCATTTTACTGGGGATTTTATTGATTACACTGACGAGCATAAGGATGACATTTGCTATAACTTTTTGCTCAATTTTCCTAGCTGGTGGGATGACGTACTACCCCCGCAAACGTCCAATCCTTCAAACTTCCTCTTTGTTCTTTACAGGGGATCGTTTAACGAAAGCATTTCAATATCAATTCGCGAGGATATTTATTTGTCACTTGAAATTGGTTTAGCGGATATTGTCGAGTCCGTTTTTAACGAAACCTTTAACATTCCGGTTGAGGAGTTTGCAGGATATGAGGTGGGGCAATGAAAAGATTAATTGATGTAACTGAAGCCATACCTGAAGACGCTATTGGCAATCTTAACGGCTTGTTTTATAAAATTGGCTTGCATAACTTTAGTTACTACTGGAACGGGGACGAGTGGCTGAGAAGCCAAAAGCCAGCGATTTTGATAGAGGCTGCGCTTGAGAAGTGCCGCAATAAATTTTCTTTTAACAACGAGGGTTAAATAATGACCGATAAATACAAAGAAATGGCCGATAAAGAAAAAGCAATGGCCGAGATGATTGATGAGATAAATCTTTTGGCTGATAAATTAATCTTAGAGGCTCGCAGAAAAAGGGTTTCATTTATGAAAATTGGAATAGTTGTGGCGCTAGTCGCCTTGTTTGCTTATTCTTCTAGCAGTAACGCTGCGTGCGTTTATAAGAACGATGCTTGGGGAAATACGAAGTATACTTGTGATGGAGGCAATGGCGGCACACTTAGGACTGACGCTTGGGGTAACACGCGAGACAGCGGCACCGGGCTAACATATACAAAAGACGCTTGGGGCAATACAAGATCAAGCGATGGCACGACCTATAAGACTGACGCTTGGGGCAACACCCAAGGAAGTGACGGCACAACGGCTAGAAAAGACGCTTGGGGTAATACAACAATCACCAATGGCAGCAGCAGAACAACTTGCCGGACTGATGCCTGGGGTAATACCCGCTGTAATTAAGATCGAGGTTTCCCCTGACCTTTGAAGCTGGCCTGGTTCACCAGTGATCGAGAACGAACCACCTATTACTTTACGCTAGGGGGTGAATAATGAGTTAGCTTTTTTAAATCTAGCGTACCGTTTAACGGGAGACGCAGGACTGCCCACCTGTACGCGCAAAAGGGCGCTTTAGTTTAAAAAATGCCGAATATACGGTGTAATACACCTTAAAATGTACAATAGGTAAACCAAATGGCAGAAATACTTTGCAGTAAGATGCGTACACCTGACGGCACAATACTTGAATCGAAGCATCGCCACGATTATGTAACACATATGGATGCCAACGGCAAAAAGTACATTTTAGATGGTGGTTTAGATTATGTTAGATGCTCTGCCCACGGTGAAGAAGAAATGCTAACTATTTATACTGACCACCCACACGAATTGATAAGAGCAGCAGTCAAATGGGGAACTTTTGGTAAGCAGAGTGACCAGCCGTACAAACGGATTAAAATTGCTGATATGACTGATGAGCATTTGCAGGCTTGTCTGGGTACTCAGAAAGCCACCATGCGCCCAGCACTGCACAAAGTCATGCAAGATGAGCTGGAGTATCGCAATGAGAATTAAAATTTATAAGCTAATAGAGCAGATAGTTGAGCAAGGTACAGATGCAGGTTATCATAGGGCGCACAAGCATACCGATACCCCTAATGAAGAGACAATAAAAAACTGCATTGAGCAATACGTTATGAGTGGCTTTGATGAAGCATTTGAGTTTGATAAAGAAGAGTAACCCATATCATTTATGGTATGACTTCCATAATAAACCTGCATTTCCGATCATATCCGATAGTCTTTATACTCCCCGCTTAGTTGGTAGTTTTACCCCCTTAACACTTTTAGGCACCAATAATTCGCACATTAACGCACTTTTAGCAGGGAATATCCGTGATATACGCAATAGCAGTAGTTTTACTTGGCCTGTCAGCTATAGCCAACGATGAATTCAAAAGAGACTCCTAACGGGGTCTTTTTTTATGGTAGAATGCAATAACCTTTACTATGTAAAGAAAACTGATATTATGTTAAGGCCAATACAGCAGAAATGCGGGAGGCAAACATGAAACAGTTACAGATCACCCAACGTATACTAGAGTGCGAAGAACATGGCTGGTATGATTTACTGACTAAGGTAGATGGAATCACCCAGAATATACTGGAGTGTCCATCGGCAACCTTTCAAATTAAAGCCGCTTTAATCCTCTGGGCTGACTCCGTAGACATGCGGTCTAGTGCGTTACCACCAGACGAAGAGAGCATTATCTTGCAAAACCCATCAATGAATCATAAAGAAACATTTGGCGCAGAGGCATAATGACCGGACGACCTAAGTGGATACCTGATAAGGCTATATGCGAGCAAGCTTCTGAGATGGCTTCTCGCGGCCTTACGATCTCACAAATAGCTGATTGCCTTGGTGTTTCAGACGCTACAGTGTACGACAGACAGAACGAATACCCAGAGTTTTTGGAGGCTATAAAAAGAGGCCGAAGCTCTGGCATGGATAAAATCACTAACCAATTGTTCGAGAAAGCTATGGGCGGTGACAACACGGCTATTATCTTTTATCTAAAGCATAGAGATAGGGAGAACTGGGGCGACCAATACATTGAGCCAGTCAAAGAGATACCGCAAATCAATATCACGGTAGACCCGCGTGCAATTAACCCTTCCGCAGAGTGAGATCTTTCTCTGCCCTAGCCGCTTTGTTTCAGTGGTGGCTGGCAGGCGCTTCGGGAAAACCTTTCTGTCTACTGGGAAGCTGTTAGAGCAAGCAATCAAAGCCCCAAATAGGAACGTCTGGTATGTCGCCCCAACCTACGGCGCTGCTAAAGAAATTGCTTGGGATATGCTGATAGCCTCTATACCCCCAGAATACGTTTCTAAGACCAATGAGACTAGCCTAACCCTACGCCTCATTAATGGCTCTGTAATCGCTCTAAAGGGCGCAGAGAAGCCAAATAACCTACGCGGACGAGCTTTAGACTTTGTTGTCCTAGATGAGTTTGCAGATATGCGGCCTGAAGCATGGTATGAGGTGCTACGGCCTTCGCTATCTGACAGGCAGGGCGGCTGCTTATTTATCGGAACGCCAAAGGGAAGGAATCATTTTTACGACATCTGGGGCAAAGGCATTGACGGTGATGCTAATTGGTCTAGCTTCCAGTACACCACTTTAGAGGGTGGAAACGTACCAGAAGAAGAAGTTGCTGCGGCAAGATCTGACCTAGATGAGCGCACATTTCAGCAGGAATATGAGGCTGCATTTGTCAACTACAGCGGCATCATTTATTATGGCTTTAGCCGTGAAGATTCGGTTAGGAAAATAGAGGACAACAGCAGCACTTTGCATATCGGTTTAGATTTTAACATCGACCCTATGAGTGCCGTTGTTTGTTTGCGCCAGGGCAATACGCTGCTGGCTATTGATGAGATTGTTATGTTCGGTAGTAATACTGATGAGATGGTTTCAGAGATACGTTCTAGGTATGGCAACAGACCTGCTATAATCTACCCTGACCCAGCCTCACGGCAGAGAAAGACAAGCGCAGGCGGTAGAACAGACCTGAGCATTTTGCAGAACGCAGGATTCAGCGTTAAGTCGAAGAACAGTCACGCACTGGTACGGGATCGTATAAACGCGGTAAATAGCAGATTGCTTTCTAGCGGAGGTGATCGCCATTTGTATATAGACCCAAAATGTAAACAGACCATTAAGGGACTAGAGCGCCAGACGTACAAAGAAGGAACAAGCCAGCCTAACAAGGACGGCTTCGACCATATGAATGATGCTCTCGGTTACTTAGTAGAATACCTGTTCCCAGTACGGACAGAACATAAGATTCAACAGCCCACAAGGTGGACTTAATGATAAGCACAGATATTGATTACACGCACCCAGAATACGACAACAACAAGTATCGCTGGGAGTTCTTTCTACGCAGCTACATGGGCGGTGAAGATTACAAGGACGGCGGGTATCTGACTCGATACGTCAACGAAGACAAAAACGAATACAACCGCAGGCTTGACCTTACCCCATTAGATAATCACTGTAAGAACATAGTGCATATCTACAGTTCTTTTTTGTGGCGCGTTCCCCCTGTTAGGCAGTTTAACTCTCTGGCTAATGATTCAGCCGTGACAAGTTTTATGCAAGACTCCGACTTGGACGGTAGAAGCTTCAACGCTTTCATGCGCCAGGCTCAGGTCTGGTCTTCAGTGTACGGCCATGTTTGGCTGATGATTGATAAGCCTGCATCTAATGCTGGCACAAAGGCAGAAGAGCTGGCACAAGACATTCGCCCGTATGTAACCATGTTCACCCCCGAAAACGTGATGGACTGGAAATACGAAAGGACTGCTTCAGGGCGCTTTAAACTGGTCTATCTAAAAGTGCGTGAAGCTATCGAAGAGATTAGCGACACCGAGAAAGAAACTTATTACCGCATCTGGCGTGAAGATACTATTGAAAGCTGGAAGTCTCTGAATGAAGTGGATGAGTTCATCGAGCGCATGGATAACACGCTAGGCAAGATTCCTGCTGTTTTCCTACCTGCTCAACGGTCAGTTGTGCGCGGTATCGGTATCAGTGATTTGTCAGATGCTGCTTATATGCAGAAGGCTATCTACCAAGAGCTGTCAGAGATCGAGCAGCTTATTCGCATATCTAATCACCCGACACTGGTTAAGACGTACAACACCGATGCAAGTGCAGGTGCTGGCTCTGTAATCAATATGCCGGATGATATGGATAGCAACATGAAGCCCTATCAGATGCAGCCTAGCGGTCAGAACCTTGACGCTGTACGCGCTGCCATTGAAGATAAAGTGCAGTCGATTAACCGTATGTCTCACATGGGTGCTGTTCGCGGTACTGCGGCAATGACCCAGTCAGGCGTGGCAATGCAGACTGAGTTCCAGATGCTGAATGCAAAGCTATCGGAGAAAGCCGATATTCTTGAACTGGCTGAAGAGCAGCTTTGGCAGTTGTTTGCCGAGTGGCAGGAAGTAACACCAGATGTTGAGGTTTTCTATCCTGATGCGTTTGACTTGAGAGACTATGATCAAGAGCTTGTATTCCTTCAGCAAATGCGCTCTACCGGCGTTAAGTCTGTAACCCTGATGAAAGAGATAGACAAGCAGATAGCTGACCTTGTGCTTGATGACGAGAACCTTGCAAAGGCTCACGCAGAGATTGAAGCGACAGCATCTGTACTTGGCGACTTCTCAGATAAGACGCAGATTTACAGCTACCACATAGACGCTGGCGTTGTTACACCAAACGAGGTTAGAGAGAAGATAGGTTTAGACGACATAGAGGGTGGAGACGTTCTCATTGAGCCTAGAGAGGAAGGCGCACCAACTGATGTTGGCAGCTTTTAATGCCAGCAGACGTTGATCAGCTCAGGGAGGTAATAGCTAGGGCAGATAGTCACCAAGAAAAGTTGGCTGCTGCTTTGGTTAAGCTGGAAGATCGGATAACTGATCTAATGGCCACTGCCCCGCTTAAAGATGGCGAGCTGTTTGACCTTGAATGGGCTATAGCGGCAAGGGTTCAGCTACGCAACGCGATAGAAGAAGAATACCTTGCAACTGTTGATGGCTTGGTTCGTGAGTATACCGTGATAGCTGATGACGTTGCTGCGATGTTGAACACTTATGCTGACGTTACCAAGCTAGATCCGAACATTATATCTGAGCTTCAGTCTATGACATTTAAAGGTTTTGAGGACTTGGGTCAGAACTATCTTGATGCGGTGTCTAAGGAGCTGTACGAAAGCACCCTAACAGGCGCTACCTTTGCCCAGAGCTTAAACACTATCAAAGCATCGGTAAGTTCTAACCTTGGCCGTTACGCTAGCCAGGGGCTACATGATGCCCTGATGCAGTTTGATGCAACGGTTAACACTAAGATTGCTATTGAGGCTGGCGCGACAGAGTTTAAATACTATGGCCCAGATGATTCGGTTACTAGAGACTTTTGCGAAAAGCACGTTGGTAAGACGTATACCAAAGAAGAGATTGACAATATATGGGAGGGATCGTGGGCTGGCAAGATCAGCGGCGACCCTTTCGTAGTTCGGGGCGGCTACAATTGCCGCCATAGGTTCAGAGGTGTATTCGAGGAATAAACTATGCCACAAGGTAAAGGAACATACGGCAGCAAGGTTGGCCGTCCTAAGAAAAA
>ENA-OSJC01002162-OSJC01002162.1-marine-metagenome-genome-assembly--contig:-NODE-2162-length-15119-cov-17.876812_pt1 | contig 15119 bp, 15 predicted proteins | sample MGYA00237885_ERZ534234 | MGnify/ENA primary metagenome ERZ534234 (study PRJEB26413, sample SAMN06343907) | marine metagenome | isolation source: coastal waters | place: Atlantic Ocean: West Antarctic... | reverse complement strand
GGAGTTTTGCCAATACAGAACATTCTACTAGTGTCACCATAATGTTCATCAACTATTGCTGTCACATCAACATTTAAAGCATCACCTTCAACTAAAATTCTATCAGAAGGTATACCATGACAAACAACATGGTTTAAAGAGGTGCATAATGATTTTTTAAAACCTCTGTAAAATAGTGGAGCTGAGTAGGCACCATTATCTCTTATAAATTCATAGCCTAATTTATCTACAAACTCCGTAGTCACACCTGGCTTAATGTTATCTGTAAGCATATCAAGAGTTCTTGCCGCAAGATTTCCGGCAACTCTCATCTTTTCAAATTTCTCTAAATAATCAGGCATTAATAATTTTAATTTTTTTATCTATTTTAATTTCTTTTGGACTTATTTTGCATTGATATGCCAAAAAAATAACTCCAGCTTTTTTTGCAAGTAAATAATTTTCATAATATTCTTTATCAATGTCTTTTGCTATTTTAAAATTATCCACACCTTCTATTTGGACCAAGAATAATAGATAGGACTTATAACCTTTTTTAACTGCCTCAATAAGGGTTTTTAAATGCTTTGAACCTCTAATAGTAACTGCATCTGGGAATTCTGCAGTTTTTTCTTCTCTAAATAAAGTAACATTTTTAACTTCTATAAATGTTTTTTGTTTATTTTTTTCAACTAGAAAATCAAACCGTGTTTCTTTATTAAAAAATACCTCAGGCTTAATACTATCATTATTTGAAACTTCTTTAACTAGATTATTTGATAAGCCATGGAAGGCAATTTTGTTTGCAAAATGGGTATTAACACCCACTAAATTTTCTTTAACTTTAATTATCTCAAGAGTATATTTTAATTTTCTTTTAGGGTTGTCATTTTTAGATACATAAACCTCATTTCCTTCATCCAGTAAACCTTTCATGGATCCAGTATTAGGACAATGTGCTGTGATGATTTCTTTGCCAATTTTAACATCAGTAAAAAACCTCTTATATCGTTTGATAAGTTTGCCTTTAATTAAAGGTTTGGTAAATTCCATATTTAAATTATATATTTAATAATGAACCAAAATACAAAATTTAATGCCGCAATACTTATTATTGGCAATGAAATCCTCTCAGGAAGAACACAAGACACCAATACTAGCACAATTGCTCAATGGCTAAACTCAATTGGTGTAAAAGTTAACGAGGTTAGAGTTATCCCTGACATTGAAAATACAATTGTTGAGACCGTTAATCATTTAAGAAAAGTTAATAATTATGTATTTACTACTGGAGGTATAGGTCCAACACACGATGATATTACTGCACAATCTATATCAAAAGCATTTAATCTTGAGTATGAAATTCACAAAGAAGCTTTTAAGATATTAGAAGCTTATTACGAAGTGGGAGAGTTCAATGAAGGTCGACAAAAAATGGTATGGATGCCACAAAATGCTAATTTAATATTAAACCCAACTAGTGGTGCACCAGGATTTAATGTTGAAAATGTTTTTTGCTTACCAGGAGTTCCTTCAATTTTAAAATCAATGTTGGGTGGATTAAAAAACAAGATAGTAGGAGGAGACCCAATATTAAGCCACACAATAAGTTTAAAAACTGTTGAAAGTGAAATTGCTAACTCTTTAACTAATGTCCAGAATAATAATAAAGATGTAGAAATTGGCAGCTACCCTTTTTTTCAAGCAGGCAAACTAGGTGTATCAATAGTGATACGATCTGAAGACCAACTTAAAATTGACAAATGCAGTGATGAAATTTATGATTTTGTTAATCAGAAAAAAATAGAAGTAGTTGTTAGATAGTTAGATGCTCTATTTCGCTTATGGCAGTAATCTAAATCATTTTCAAATGAAAAGAAGATGTAAAGACAGTGTCTTTTTAAAGAAAATTAATTTAAGAGATTTTAAATTAACTTTTAGAAGCAAATATAGAGCTGCTGATATAGAGCCTAAAAAAAAATCAATTGTTCCAGGAGCTTTATTTAAAATATCAAAAAGTGATGAAAAAAAATTAGACGTATATGAAGATTATCCAAGTTTATATAAAAAATATTATTTTACTTATTATGGTAAAAAAGTAATGACTTATACTATGACAAAAAAAACTTCATTTACCCATCCTACTGAACGTTACTTAAATACCATTAAAAATGGATATAAGAATTGTGGACTTGATAAGGAATTTCTAAAGGATGCACTACGATTCTAAGTTTTATAAATAAGTTGAGTTTAGTTACAATTTTACTAAAGTGTTATTATGATAATAAATGAAAAAAAACACATCAATGTAATTAATAATTTTTTTAAAAACAATTATAATAAAATTTTTATATTTATTTTCTTAGTTATTATTTTAACTTTTGTTAACGAGGATAGAAAGCACAAAAAAAATGAAGTTTACTACTCAACATATCATGTATATTTTAACAAAACGACAGGATTAAATCAGTTACTGCATATAAACAGTTTATCTTCAGATTTTTTTTTTTTCTTATCAAAAATAAGATTTGAAGGTGATTATGATTTTTACCAAAAATATGGCAAAGCAGTCAATATTTCATTTAAAATTATTCATAATTCGAAAGATGATAAAAATCCTGCCGAAGTTAAAAAATTAAAAAAACTTATAGAGGATTATAAGAGTTCTTTAGTTTACAAAATAAACGTCAAACTAGCTGAAATTACTAGATCATATAATTACCATTTAAAAGATATTACTGTAGCTGAAACTTCTGTAAGTGCCGAAGTTTTAAATTATCTTACCACTCAGAAACAAAATCTAAGATATTTTAGGAATTTACTTTTAGGCATTGAAAAATATGATGATAAAATTTTTGTTGTTTCTGATAAAGGTAAGGATCATGTATTATTTCACTTCCATAACTCAAAAATTTTAGAAACAACTAATGTTAGACAATCGTTAACAAAAAATTTAATTTTAAATTTGTTGATTAGTTTTTTTGCTATCATTCTTTTATTATGGTTTAAAATCTTAATTTGGGAATTTAGAAAACATTAATTTTTTATAGTTATTTATAATTTTGATTAATTAACAATCTAGTAAAATTAGATTACAAAACATGAATTTATATATTCTTATTTTTATTTTAGTTGCTCTACTCCCAGTTATTAATTTCAATAGTGAAAAGGAATTGAGGACTGCTCATAAATATAAATTTATAGTCTTTACTTTAATTTTTTTAATTTTATCTATTACCATTGGTTTTCGTGACATCATAGGTTCTGATTATGGAGGACATTTTATTGATTTTGCTGAAACAAAAAATATATATATTTATTACAATAAGCTTTATTTCTCTAATTTAGAGCCATTATACACAGCTCTAACGTCATTAATGGTTTTCTTAGGCTTAACATATGATCATTTAAATTTACTAATAAGTTTTATATTAATTTATTCATTACTTTTCTTTGCATCAAAAGAAAAAGATTATTTGCTTATTGTTTTAATATTTCTGTCATACTATTTTTTAATATTTGGGATGGGTTATGTTCGACAAGGACTTAGTTTAGCTTTTATTTTATCTTTTATTCATAGTTGGAGAAATGGTAATATTGCATTTTCATATCTATTTTTTTTACTTGCTGTGAGTAGTCATAAATTTTCAATCGTTACTGGCTTTCTTCTTTTTATTCCACCAAAAGGTAGTTTCTTTTATTTTAATAAATATTTCTACATATTGTTGTTCATTGTTATCTTAGCATTGATAATAAAAACTTTTCCAATAGTCGATCTAGTATATTATTTTGAAAAATATTCTAATGAAGTCTCTTTTGGGGGTATTTACAGATCTATAGTCTTTTCATCCATAGTAGTTATTTTTTTTATGAAAATGTCTTACTTTAAAAGTAGATTAGATTTTAGATATTTATATATTAGCGCCATAATAATATTACTAATTTCTATTTTATCTCTCTTTTTTTCTACAATTGCAGACAGATTGTTGGGCTATTTTTTACCATTTATGTTTATTGTTTTATCTAACATTCAATATTCATTCAAAAGGTTTGGTCCAGGATTAATTAGATGTAGCATTACGTTAATTTTATTAACGCATCTTTTTTTATGGACAAATTATGCACCGCAAGCAAAGTATTACCTGCCATACGAGATGGTAAACTATCCAGGATCGACTTATAAACAGCGTGACTTAATATCCAAAAAAATTATTGATAATATTTTAAGAAATACGCCAGATTTTATGGCTAAAAAGCATACTGATGTAAAATTTAATGAGACTGACCCATCTAAACCTTAGTTAGGCTAATAGTTAATAATAATGCAATATGATACTTGGTAAATATCCTTTTATAATAAATTATTATTACTCTATTACTTGAGTTATAGATAAATGAATATATAAAATGAAATTAATTAATGCCCTCGTGGTGAAATTGGTAGACACAACGGACTTAAAATCCGTGCCTTTTTGGAGTGCCAGTTCGAGTCTGGCCGAGGGCACCATTCGATGAAAGATAAAGTATATTTAGTTTTTGATAAAACAAAGGCTTCTTTAAAGATTAAATCACTCTTAGTTAAGAAAGTTAATATAACAACCTTAAAAAAGTCCAACATCATAATTGTGGTAGGCGGAGATGGTTTCATGCTCCAAACTTTAAAAAGATTATATAAATATAAAAAACCTTTTTATGGAATTAATTCTGGAAACTACGGTTTTTTGATGAATAAATTTTCCAGTGAAAACATTATTAAAAATTTGAATATCTCTAACAGTGTAAAAATTTATCCTCTACAAATGACTGTTACTAATAAAAATAATCAAACAAAAAAATCAATAGCTATTAATGAAGTTTCTATTTTGAGACAAAGTAAACAGGCATCATCAATTTCTATTACAGCTAATAAGAAAAATATTATTAAAAACCTTATCTCTGATGGAGTGTTAGTTTCAACACCTGCAGGTAGCACAGCTTATAATTTATCAGCACATGGTCCAATATTAAATTTAGATTCAAGAAAACTAGCAGTTACACCTATTAGCCCCTTTAGACCTAGAAGATGGAAGGGTACAATAGTTAGTGATAAATCTATAATTTTGATAAAAAATTTAGATACAAATAAAAGACCAATTAGTGCCGTAGCAGATAATTTTGAAGTTAGAAATGCAAAGACCATTAAAATTCAAGCAAATAAAAAAATTAGCTTTGAGCTATTGTATGATAAAAATAATAGTCTTCATAAAAAAATAAAGATTGAACAAGTGAGAAAAGAGACTTCTAATAATTAAAAAAGAAACCAATAAATGAATTTTTTTTACCTTTTTATTTTAGAATTCTACAATCTGCTTATGATAACTTTAAAATTTAATTTAGCTAAAATGATTGGTTTTGACTTAAATCAATTACAGTAATAGCAGCAAATCAGTCATTATTTAATATATTTTAAATGCCCTTTAGTCATTTATGTTGTTAGTATTATTTATGAATTATTTAAACAGAATAGTTTGGAAAATTTTTAATGTTTATAATTATTATTGCAAATATCGTCTAAACAAACTGCTTCCAGGACTACAGTCTGTGATTGATGACTATAACTCAAAAAGTGAAACTACTGGAACTAAATACTCTTCTCTATATAAAGCGGTGAAAATTATTTTACATAAGAGGCCAGAATGGATTTTAGAATTAGGTACTGGCACTTCAACTTTGGTTTTTGCAGAAACTATATTACATATCCAAAAATTGTACCCCAACTATCATGGAAAAATTGTTAGCATGGAGAGTGTTGAAAAATATTACATAATGGCAAAAAATTTATTACCAAAAAAATATTTTAAGGTTGTTGATATTCAAAAGGGAGAGAGGGAATTATATGAATATTCCATGTTTCGGGGCTATGCTCATTCAAATATTCCTCACCATAATTATAATTTTATATTTGTTGACGGACCTAGTTACCTTGATGAAAAAGGTACATCAACTTGCATGGATGCTATTAAGATCCGTTTACAATCTGATGAAAAATTGATTTCATGTGTTGTTGATACTCGTGTTTCCACTGTGTGGATGATGCAAAAAATATTTAGTATTAAAACAATTAAATATTTCCCAATTTTTAGAACCTGCTATTTTAATATGCCAAAAATTAACATAAATCCAAAATTAGACAGTAGTTCCTTTAGTTCTACTCTAACTGGCAGGTTAAGACTCAATATCCATAATCAAGATAAATAAATGATACTCCAATAAGAATATTTTCATAACTCATTTCAAAACACCTAATACGAACGAAACGATGCAAATCGTGAAGCCGTCAAATCTTTCAAACTGCAATTGAGAATGAAATATTTTTTGACACTTTTTAATTTAGCTTCGTATGGTTCGAAATGAAAAATATTCAGCAGCTCCAAGAGGCGGTATTATTACGGTTAGTTACTTTGAAAACTTACCTTTGATTACTCTAAATTGTTAGCCGATGTTAGCTTGAATAATTGCAATAGATGAGTCTTACCAATAAATAATTCAAGTTAAGTGATGCTAACCACTAAAGTAAATTCAAGGTAACCACGTCGCTCGTTTCTACTGGAGTGATGGTGCCCCCGCACGGAGTCGAACCGCGGACCTATTGATTACAAATCAATTGCTCTACCAGCTGAGCTACAAGGGCATATGCATTAATGAGTTTTTAATGTTAATAGTTAAATAAATCAATGTTTAAATGATCAAGCTTTACTTGATGCAAGTTTGCTGTTTATAGCGTGTAGCAACTGGTTACATATCATTTGTTAGCAACCTGCTTGCGTCTTGTCAAAGTTCAGCAAGTATATAAATAACCTTTAAAAAACAGTGTTTTATTAATTCAATCAAGTAAGAATTGATATGTCTATTTTAGAAGGTATTAGTATAAAGGGATTATTGTTTATTTATAATTTAACATAAATGTCATAATGTTTGAAAAAAATAGTGATAAAAAAAGTTTTGGAAGGTTTATTCGTGAACAAAGAATTAAAAGTGAATTTGGACAAAGAGAATTAGCATTAAAAATTGGTATTGCTGCTTCATATCTAAATGATATAGAAAAAGAAAAACGAACAGCACCAAAAGTAGAAGTTATAAAAAAAATTTCTAAATTTTTAAAAATTAATATTAATTTGCTAAATGATTTAGCGGGTAAATCAAAAGGAAATATTGCACCAGATATTGCTGAATTTATTGACAATAATCCTAATATACTTTCTTTAATCAGAACAATAAAATCAAGAAATCTTAATGAAGAGCAAATTGATGAAATTGAAAATTCATTATCTGGAAATAATAAAGCATTAATTATTGCAGCAGGTTTGGGTAGTAGACTTAAAAAACATACTGAAAACCTTCCTAAGTGTATGTTGGATTTTGGTGGAAAAACTCTTCTTCAACGTCAATTAGACTCGTATAAAAAATTTGGAATTAAAGATATTTCCTTAATCAGAGGATATAAAAAAGAAAAAATTAGATATAAAGGTATCAAATATTTTGAGAATACTGACTATAAGAATAATAATATTTTAAATTCAATTTTTTATGCAGAAAAAATTATTAACGGAAATATTATAATATCTTATTCCGATATATTATTTAACTCTTCTGTTGTTGAAAGAACAATAAATTCAGACCATGATATTTCTGTAGTAGTTGATATTGATTGGCGAGGCTATTATGTAGGACGTAAAGACCATCCTATTTCTGAGGCTGAAAATGTAATATTCAATTCTAATAATGAAGTTGAAAAAATTGGCAAAATAAATACTGACAATGAAGAAGTCCACGGTGAATTTATTGGTATGATAAAATTATCTAATCGTGGAACAGAAATATTTAAGGAGCATTTTCACCGATTAAAAAAAATTTATTGGAATAAGCCTTTTCAAAGAGCCAAGTCTTTTCAAAAAGCTTACTTAACTGATTTTATTCAAGAACTTGTTGATATTGGCATCAAGGTTCATTGTGTTATAATTGAAAGTGGTTGGAAAGAAATAGATACTGTTGAAGATTACAAAAAAGCATTAGTCGGATTTAATAAAAAATTCACAAAAAGTTAACATTTACAATATTGATTTAACCTTTAGAACATCATATCAATTAACTTGTATGCGAACAAAGTTAATGATAACTAAAGAATATTATGATAAAAAAAACGATACTTATAATGTTTTTGGTTTTATTTTCTGGAAACTTAAATGCTGAAACGAAAAATTATAAGATGGTATTTGTTCCAGCTAGCGAAAAGGGTGATGAAAGTGATTACACAAGTTTAATTTCAATCACTGAAAAACTTACTGGTTTTAATATAGATACAATTAAAGTAACAGATTATAACGCAGCTGTTGAAGCTATGAGGGCTGGTAGGGCTCATATAGCTTGGTATGGAGGAAAAACATATGTTAAGGCTGCTGAGATTGCTAATGCAGAAGCTTTTGCTGCTGGGGTTAGACCTGGTGAAAAAGATGCAGGTTACTATACTTATTTTGTTGTTAAAAAAGACAGTAAGTTAAAAAAATTTAATGATGTTAAAGGTAAAGTTTTATCATTAAACACCATTGGTTCTACAAGCGGTGATTTGATACCTCAAGTAGAATTAAGTAAAATCAATCTTTCAATAAAAAATAAAGATCATTTTGATCAAGTGTTTTATGCTGGTAGTCATGACGCATGTTTATTAGCAGTATTAAATAATCAATCTGATGTTTGTGCAATGAGTTCTAGAAATTTTGAAGCAAGATTGGAAGATGGAACTTTTAAAAAAGATGATGTAAGGGTTATACATAAGTCTGATAGAGTTCCACCACCACCTTTGGCATATTCAAAAATAATTCCAAAAGAAGACAGGGATAAAATAAAAAAAGCTGTCCTAGAAGCACATAAACAGGGTGAAATAGGTGGATATGGTGGAAAAATGTCTCACTATATGGAAGTTAAAGATTCAGACTACAATGTTTTAAGAGAAGTCATTGAACTTTTAAATAAAAATTAAATTAATACAGGACATTCATGCTTGAAATAAATGATCTTAAAAAAACTTTTGAAAATGGTAGTCCTGCTTTAAAAGGTATTAATCTAAAAATTAATAAAGGAGAATTTGTAAGTATCTTGGGACCTAGTGGTTCAGGAAAAACAACTTTATTGAGAACTATTAATGGCCTTGAAAACCCCAGTGGAGGAGAAATTTATTTTGATAATCAAAAAGTAAATAATAATACTATTCCAGAAGTTCAAAAAAAAACTGGAATGATTTTTCAAGAATTTAATTTAGTAAATAATCTATCAGCAATAAATAACGTTCTTACAGGTCTTTTAAATACTAGTAATAAATTTTTATCTTTATTTTATTTATTTAAAAAAAATCAAAAAATTGAAGCTTTAAAATCTTTGAAAACTGTTGGTTTGCTAGAAAAATCTTATAATAGATCTGATGAATTATCTGGTGGTCAAAGACAAAGGGTTGGAATTGCAAGAGCTATAATTAAAAGACCATTATTATTGTTAGCTGACGAGCCTGTTGCTAGTTTAGATCCTAAAGCTGCTAATTTGATTCTATCTTTATTAAAGAAAATCAATAAAGAGTTTGGGACAACTATTTTATGTAACCTCCATCAAGTTGATTTAGCTAAAAAATACTCAGATAGATTAGTGGGTCTTTTAGATGGTAAAATTATATTTGATGAAAAAACAAACAATATCAGCAAAAGTGATTTGGAGAAAATATACGTTTAATATGGATAAGAATATTTTAGAACTTAAAGTTAATAATAAAAATAAAGATCTTGAGAGTCATTTAAAATCACAATGGTCTTGGAAAACTCTTGCCTCTATAGTTTTATTTTCTTCTATTTTAGTTTTTATTGTTAAAGATCTAGAAATTGACTTTATTAAATTAGTCTCCGATTCTTCAAAATATTTTGCAGATATTTTATCTAGAATGCTTCCACCAGATTTTAGTAATTTAAATCAATTAATTTATGCAATGTTTGAAACAATAGAAATTGCATTTTTAGGAACATTTATTGCAATAGTTTTATCAATTCCTTTAGGACTGTTCTCTGCAAGAAATTTAGCTCCTAATTTTTTAATTTACTTAATCTGTAAAACTATAGTTATATTTTTTAGGGCCATACCTGAATTTATTATGGCTATGATCTTAGTTATTGCGATAGGATTTGGAGCAATGCCAGGTGTACTTGCCTTAGGTTTGCACACTATGGGTTTTTTAGCAAAATTTTATGCAGAAGATATTGAGCATATAAACAAAGGACCAATAGATGCACTTAAATCATCTGGAGCAACTAAAAGTCAAATTATTTCATTTGGTGTCATCCCCCAAATTCTACCTTCTTTTGTTGCAAATAATCTATATATTTTAGACCGTAATGTAAGAATGGCTACAATGCTTGGTATTGTTGGAGCTGGTGGAATAGGTTACGAGTTACAATCTTCATTTAGAATGTTTGAATATGAAAGAGTTTCAGCAATAATAATACTTATCTTTGTCACCATCTTTTTAATAGATCACTTTTCTGCTTTTATAAGATCAAAAATAAAATAATATAAATTTACAAATTTTTTGTCAGTATATATTGATTTTTTTTTACAATAACGCCTATAATCTACATTCCCAAGAATATTTTTTATTATTCAAAAAGCGAAATTTTATTATTAGATTATTTTTTTTTATTTTTTATCTTTATTTTTATTTTCTTGATGTGTATTTTTTTTTTTCAAAATATTAAAAAATTTCACAACCTTATTCCAATAAATTTTTAAAGTTACAATTGAAGCTGCTATTGCTCCAATTAATCCTTGAAATATTATACTGACAGTTCCAGGGTCAATATATGCATATGCAAATGTTGGATAGAATGAAAAAATTGTTAAGATAATAAAAAACACCACCTAATCCTTAATTAAAATTTGATTTTCCAAAATTTTTTCAAACTTTTCAATTGTCTTTCCAAAATTATAGTAATGTTCATTTCTAAGATTATTCAATTGTGGAATTTTAGAGTGAAAATTTTTGATTGAATTATCAATTAAAACATTAATATTTTTAATATCATTCATTGAAAAATTTTGACAAAATTCATTTTTAAATATTACTTCAAGTGGCATAAAATCAGAGAAATTTTTATAATCATTATTATGAATTTTTTCTATACCATCGTCAAAAAAAAGTACAGGCCTATTCAGCATCAACATATATTCTAAAAAGAAACCAGAGTTTTCAGTAATAAGACATTTTGCTTTCTGCATAGAGTCTATATTTTCAGTATTTTCATCAAATCTAAAATTTTTATTAGAGCTAAATTTATCTTTAATAATTTTAAGAATTTTTATGGATCTTTTAAAATGCTCAGGATGAGGCCTGAATGATACTTTATAATTTTTTTTTAATAATTCATCAATTATATTTACACAATTTTCATTAATAAAATTTTTATGTTTATAAGTCCAAGATGGTGCAAAAAGGATTTCGTCAGCATTTTGATTTAAATCAATTTTTTTTGCAATATGATCAAAGTAAAAATATCCCGTTAATATTAGTTTTTTTTTATTAATATTTTTTTTATTCTCTCTAAATTTAATTTCATCTACTTGAAATTGACCGTTGCATAAAATAATATCATAGTTATCAAAAGCCTTTTTTGTATATGCTTTGAAAGTACTTCCTGCTCCATGAAAATAGTAGATATACTTACCAACACTTTTATTTTTTCGTAAATAATGATTATCTAAATCTGTAAGTGTTAAAAAAAAAAATTCTGCTTTAACTATTAGAAAAAAAATTTTCATTAATAAGCCATTTCCTATAAATAAATTATGAATATTTGGAATACTAATTTTATCATTTAAGTCAGAACTTATATAATATACTTGATTAGGATATTTTTTTCCTAATAGCTCAATTAATTGATAACTATATTTTTGATAAAATTTATTTTCTGAATAAAAAACAAACTTGATATTTTTATCTGCTAAAAAAAAAATATTTTTTAAAATTAAAAAATTTAACTTTATTTTTTTTATTGTTTTTAACATTATTTTTTTAAACGATTTTTTTTAATTAACAAAGCAAAAAGCAATTAATTATTTATATACTTTTATAATAGTTTCAATAAGATATTATTTTATCAAAAAAATATACAATGAAACTAAGAAATCTATCTCAAACAATATTAGATTTAAATATTTGTGCTTTGTTTATTTTAATCAGTATGGTTTGCCTAAAGTTAATTCTTCCAAATGGCCCTACTATAGAATTTTTTGATAGAGGATATCTGTTAATAATTTTGGTACTTTTTTTTTTAATTATTTTATTTGTAGTATCTTTATTATTTAATAATGAATTTAAACTAAAAAAAAAAATCAATTTACCGCAATTGAAAGACATTATTCTTCTTGGACTGCCGATGTCTCCAATAATAAGTTTTGTAATATTAAATATAGAATATCTTAATATTATTGGTTTTATTTATGTTATTTGTATAACATTTGTTTTTTCTTATTTTTTTACTTTTATTATTCCTTCTTTACTAAGTTATTTTGCATCTTATAAAATGCTAATGATTTCTGGGTTGGCACTATCTTATACAATTCTAAATATGCCTCAAATAACAAACAATCCAACAGTTCATATATTTGACAGTGAGTTTATCACTCAAGGGTTTTATCTAATTGGATCATTTATAATTATTTATGTTCTTTATTCTTTTAATAAAAGAATAGCTTATACAGTAATAGTTGCTTTTATGCTTAGTGGAGCATTAATAAGTTCTTTAGATAATTCTTATCAAAATAATTCTGATAATGACAAGCCTCTTAATAGGTTAAAATTATTTTTAGATAATGATAAAAATAAAATAGTTAATAAAAAAGATATTTATATATTAATATTTGAGTCATATCCAAATTCGGAGACTCTTAAATTCTATGGCTATGACAATAATAAGCAAATAACTTTTTTAAAAAATAATAACTTTACAATTTATAATGGAATTTATTCTAAAGGTTCAACCTCTTTAACTTCTACTTCTAGAATTTTAGAATTAAAAAATAAATTTTCTAAAGATGCCCGATATTACATGAATGGAAATGCATTTATTCTAGATATCTTTAAAGCAAATGGATATGAAACAGTGGGTTTATTTAAATCACCATATGCTTTTGGTTCCTCACCTATAAGCTGGGATCAATACCACCCCAAAGATGATGTGACCAAAATAGGTGGGAAGACTATACTTAAAGCAATTTATGAAGGTTATTTTAGATTTGATATTTTTAATGACAATTATGACCATGATTCATATTTAAAATTAAGAAAAAATTATCTAGGTTCTGACCAGGAAAAACCAAGACTTTTTTATACACATGGCGATTATCCTGGTCATTCACAAAATTCAGGGAAATGTTTTAAAAACGAAAAACAAAAGTATTTCAAGGGTATGAAAATAGCGAACATTCAAATGAAAGATGATATTGAAATTTTAAAAAAAAATAATCCAAATTCTATAATTGTAATAGCAGGAGATCATGGTCCCTATTTAACAAAAAATTGTACAGCTATGAAAAATTATGAGCAAAATGAAGTAAACAAATATGATATTCAAGACAGATATGGGGCATTTTTAGCTATTCACTGGCCAGATGATTTAGATGCTAAAGAGTATAATTTACAAATAATACAAGATATTTTTCCAGCAATTTTAGGTAATATTACAGATAATATTAAACTATTTAATGAATTGCGATTAGATAGAAATTTTTTACATAAATATAATGAGAGAATAGCAGGTGTAAACGTATCTAATGGTATCATTATAGGAGGGAAAGATAATCAAAAACCTCTTTTCGATGATAGATCTTATCAACTAGAAAAATAAAATTAACTTTAGAATTAAAGTAAAGAATTAAAGTAAATAATTACCTAATACATGAGTTTAGATTTCTCTTTGGTTGTTTATAATTTTAGGAGTTATTTCCTTGTATTTTTTATTAAGACAGAATCAATCAACGATTTAATATTAAAAAAATAAAAATTAATCTATTGTGTTTAGAAAAAATCTAACCACATCTAACCAGCGTTTTCATTGATAAAATAACAGAATCATTTTTGTTTAAATGATGCTAGTATTTACTAGATGAAAATGAGTATGATAGTAAAGAAATCTAAAACTCTTGATTACAAATCAATTGCTCTACCAGCTGAGCTACAAGGGTATAATAGATTTCTATTAAGAAACCTCTAACTAATCAAGAATTTTTTTTTAAATAGTTTAAATGATGAAAAACAATTGCTGCACTATTCGAGATATTTAAGCTTTCCACATTTTTATTTATATCAATCTTAACTAAAAAGTCTGTATATTTACCTGTATGCTCCCTCATACCAAACCCCTCAGAGCCAAATAAGAGAACATTTTTTCCACTCCATTTTACATCGGAAAAATTTTTATCACCTTTAGCATCAAAACCATAAACCCAAAAATTTTTTTCTCTTAAGTTTTTAAGTGTTGAGTTAATGTTAGAAACTTCAAATATATTTAAATGCTCCATACAACCACTTGCAGCTTTGTACATTAATTTACTATCTGATGGGAATTGCCTTTCTTTAACTATTAAACCATCAATATCAAAAGACGCTGCGCTTCTAATTAATGAGCCAATATTTCTTGGATCAGTTACTTCATCTATACAAACAAACGTTAGATTATTTTTTCCTTTTATAAATTCTTTTAATTCAGGTTGGTCTAAATGCTCAACTTCAGCAATATAACCACCATGCATCATTTGATCTTTAGAAGTGTACTTGTCTAATTCTTTTTTTGATTTAAAATAAACCTTAACGTCTTCAAGAACATTTTTCTTTGGGTTTTTTCTATGAATATTTTTTTTACTTTCTTCCGTTAAAAAAACTTTTAAAACCTTTCTTTTTGGGTTTCTTAAAGCCTCGATAACTGCATGTTGGCCAACAATTAAAAAAGATGATTTATTCATAAAATTATCTTTGTTTTATACGTATTTTCCACTATTTTCACAGTAAATCTCGTGTTGCAATTGCATAATAAAAATATATAAAACGCATGTTGTTTGAAGCTTTATTGAAG
>ENA-OSJC01002160-OSJC01002160.1-marine-metagenome-genome-assembly--contig:-NODE-2160-length-15126-cov-6.436175_pt1 | contig 15126 bp, 21 predicted proteins | sample MGYA00237885_ERZ534234 | MGnify/ENA primary metagenome ERZ534234 (study PRJEB26413, sample SAMN06343907) | marine metagenome | isolation source: coastal waters | place: Atlantic Ocean: West Antarctic... | reverse complement strand
GTCTTTGTATTCCGGACACTTCAAGTGGATATCTAATTTACCCAGTTGAGGCATTCCAAACGTGCCAGACATTTCCGTTTGTGGTTTGTGAAAAGACCCTTGCAAGATCACAGATCTGTCTTCTGCCATTGAATCAATCGCAGTTGCCTCAGTGCTACCACTGATTTTAACAAGATCTAAAAATCCTAATCCATGCGTGTGTTTAACGATGTCTTTTAAGATGTCTATCATAATGTTTTTATTGTATAGGATATTTAGGTCTTAAGCAAGAGTTATTTCAGTTTTATTATAAACAACTGGATTTTGTTTACCAGGTTTTTGAAATACGGCATAGTTGGCTCCAGGACGGAATTGATTCATTTCTATTATCGTGTAACCTTCTTCCTCAATCATTCTGATCATCTCTGTTTTGGTATTGTAATTCCAATAACCTCTTTTGGCATTATTTAGGTCTTCGTCGTAATGACAGTCTGCATACTGTATCATGCAATAACCCCCGTCAATCAACACTCTTTTAATGTCGTGTATGTATTGTTGCACATGGTTCTGTGTCATGAATGGAAATGTGTCCCAACTAAACACAAAGTTGCAACTGCCCTGTGGTATGTTTGAACACTCTGTATTTTTTGTTAGATAAAATGTTAAATGTTTTTGATGTGCATTTGGAAACATATCTCTAATTGGGTTCTCTACTTGTGGTAGTACGTCTAGATAGAATTGTTTGCCCCATGCTCTAAAATCCATAGAGAACATGCCATTGCCTGGACCAATCTCTAAACTGTTATACGCATTGGTCTTCCCAAACTGCAATATTTTTAATTGTACTTGTCTCCGTAATGCTTCATCTATTATTGGTTTCTTTAGTTTTTGTTGATTGTCGAGCATGAACCATTCGGGTGTTTTGTCAATTCTATCAATTACTTGATCATTGTTAGCATCAACGGCTAGTGCTACGTCCTTTAATATTTTAAGGTTTGAATCTATTAGTTCTTGTAGATCTTCTTTTTTAACTTTTTCTAATTTTTCTATTAGTAGCTTTATTTCTTCTATGCTTAACATAATTGTATTTAGAATTCAAATAGTTTGTTAAATGTATTACTGGTTTCTGTAGATTGTACGTCCCACCCCAATACACCTATCAAGTTATCTAGTTTTTGATCCAATATAGCGGCTTCCATAGCATCTGAATCAAATGGAAGTTCTTTAAGCCATTCCGGAATACGCATCTCATCCACAGGATATGCAATACTTGTGTAGCCCATGGGATTCTGCTTCAGTTTGCACACAATTACTTTTGCACCATCTGTTATGATCATCGAGTATTTGTCACCATACATCTCTTTGCACCTGTTCCAGTTCATACTTGCTCTAACGTGACCTGGCATGTTGGCTTTGCCTTTGGCCGCCTCCGCCGCTTGGTACTTGGTCATGTTGTTTGCTCTCTTGGGAGATCCTTTCTCCCAACCTGGTCTTGCTTTAAACTCTGCTCTAAATTCACTAATTCTATCTAATACATCTTTCTCATCTTTACCTTGCAGTACTAGGTATAATATTTCACCTAAAAAGTCTTGTACAAACACTGGAGTATCTGATCTTTTCAAATCCAGTCCCATAGCTTTTACTTTGCCGTCTTTGCCTTCTGTGTCTGTTCTCTTGCCTTCTTTGTCGTAATACAACACGGCATATCTTTTCTTTGTGATAAACAAACCTTTTGATGCAATAAGTTCTCTACCTGCCGCAATAACTCCTCCTCTTGTAGCTGGACAATGGAATGCTTTGGTCATATATGATTTAAATGATCCGTTAACTTCTTCTGCTATCTTGTCATATAATCCTAATACTGAATCTTTAGTCCATGGTATTAGTCCTTCAGTGATTTCTTTTTGTAATGTTTTGTAGGCTGAGAAATAAACAGAATCTGTATCGCCATACACAATACTTGCACCTTTGTGATCATACTTACCTGCAACAATTTCATTTACTTTTGAAGCCATGTGTTTTGTGATACATCTACCTGTAAGTGTAACTGATTGTCCAATCCTTATATCAAAGAACCTACATCCTGGATTTAGAATTGCACCATACAAACTGTTCAAGTTAATCTTTTTAACAAGTTGTCTTTTGTCCCAATACTCTCTTTCGATTTCATTATCTCCACACTCACGCATTTTTCTCTGCATTTCTTGTCTTTCTTCATACCAACGTTTTAATAAGCCCGGAATAATTGCTTCGTACTCGTATGTGAATATTGTACCATTTGCACTCAACATCCATTTGTTGTTACCATCAAATACTAAATCATACAGTTGTGCCGCACTCATTCTCACACTGGTTTTGTCTTCCCAGTCTACAACAATTTCTGTGCCTTTTTCTTTGTTCATTACTGCAACATATTCCCAACTGCCAAATTGACTGTCCCATGCTGATGCAAATGATTTCTTTTGGTGTAGTGCCCTGTTAACTTCTGCTGATGTTATCACAGGTCTTATCTGTCCTATGATAGTTTCTGGTCCCATGTTCAATGCTCTAATCACACTTGGATAGAGTGAGTTGATGTCGATAGACCCAATCCAATCATGTATTCCTTTTTGCGGAGTTGCTACATAGGCACCTGCCGCTGATACTGGCGGAGCATCCTTGTCTCTGTATTTTCTTCCAGGAACAATTAAGCCCTTTCTATGCGACTCATTTACAATGGCTTGTTCAGTTACTGCAACTGCACCCATTGTGGTTTGTAGTAGCACAGTGTTTTGGTGTGCAATTTCATTTGCAAGTTCTATGAATTTTAATTTCTTTTCTAGTTTGGCTAGTAGTAATGTATCTTGTCTGTTGTATTCTATAAACAATCCAAAGTCATTTTTATAAAGTGCATCTAGTGAACCTTCGTATACTGTTTTTCTTTCTCCTAGTTCATGTTCGCCTATTGCATCTAGTCTGAAACTGTGTCTTTCCTCATATGTGTATTTTCTATAAAGTTCTAGCAAGTCCAAATGTACTCTGCCAACAAGCTCAAATGTTAATTGTTCTTTGCCATACTTTTCAAATAATCTCTTTCTAGGCTTTTCACCCCAAAAGCACAAACGTCTTGTATCATCTGAACTTAATACTTTCTGTATTCTACCCACGGTGTACGGAATATCATAACCTTCACTGTTCCACCCTGATAGTATGTCTGCATCTTCAACTAGTTCTAAAAATGCGTCCAACATATCTTTCTCTTTTGCAAACAACATTGTGTTAGGGAAACGTTCAGTTAAAACTTTTGCATCTTGCATACTGATTGTCTTTGGAGGTACTGCAAGTGTAACCAGTTGATCCGTCCAGCTCATATAACAACTGATGGCAGTTATGGGCATGAACGGATCATCTGTAGTTGAATAACCCCTTTCAGGATCAAAATCAACTTCAATATCAAAAAACATAGTGTTCAACTTGGGAGTCTCTTTGCCTAAGTAGTTCTCCTCAAGACACCTAAACACAGGATTGATATCTTGTTCATAAAGAGACTTATTGGACCTTAATCTTTGCTCCTTGATGAATTCTTTGTGTGTTGCACAGGTAACCTTTTGTAAAGATTCCCCAGTCATGCTTCTATGTTTGCCCCTTGCGTCTGGATAGTAAAACACATACCTTGCGTCATACTCTACAAACACACGACCTTTTTTAGGATCACGTTCTACAACATAAATTTTATCTTCGTCTCTTTTGTATAGTGCGTCTATGTAACTCATTTAAAAAAATACTCTTATGTTTCCTATTACATTCATTATAGTAAACCATGATGCCAAAAAGCAAGTCCAAATAATTCTCCTACGATAAGCCGCAACGGCCAGTGTGGTTGAACCTAAAAGATACAACGGAAAAATCAATTGCATGTCAGGTCCGGGGGAAGTAAAAGTTAGTAGTGTTGATCCCCAAATGGTGACCAAAACAGAAAATACTTCCAAATAAAATGCAAGTCTATCTGTAATATAACTTTCTACCCAAAATTCTTTGAGTACTTTTAACACTATAATTTGCCGGCTGTGTTTAGTATGCTTTCAAGTGTGTCCATGTCATCGGCAATGTTTTGATAGTTGCCTCTGTGTGCCACAGATATTGCTTTGTTGATTAATGCTGGTTTTAGTTCAAGCTCTTCTGATATTGCTTTTACTGTGTCTTTTAACCCACCTTTAAGGTCTTCGACTTCGCCTAGTACTTGTGAGCCTTGTGATATAATTTGGATCAGCTTTTGCTTTTCCGCATCGTTGAAGTTTCTTACTGCCATTTGTTTCTCCTGTTGTTATTCAACAAGTATATAACAAATATAATATAGAGTCAATTGGTATTTGGATTATTCTACGTTGCCTTTGTGTCTGGCTCTTTTTGCAACATCACCTTTTTCCATAGCTTCTGCCCAAACAATCATATTGTTTACCAAGCTCTTGACCATTCCAATAGTTTCTGAATCTTGTAGAATATTATCTCGGCCTTGTGCTTCTGATTCTATGTTGCATAGTGGTGGTGTTGTTAGTGCTAGGTTAGATGCAAAACTGGCCAATGTGCCTGTTATGTGTTGCCAACCGTCTACTCCGCCTGACACGATGCTACCAAACACTTTGCCAAACATTGGTTTGTAATCATTTCCGTCAATGCTCCAAGTGTCGATATAATCTAATCTCTCAATCAGTGCCTGTGTGTGACTGCTGAACATACCCCACCATATAGGTGTGGCAATAATGATACCGCTCATGTCTGGTTGTATCATTCTGTGTATTACTGGACGTAGATCATCGTCTTCGTCTTGTGTACTGTTTTTGTAGTTTAATTCTGCTGTGTTTACTATTTCACACTCATGCCCAAGTTTTTCAAAACCTACCTTGACCATCTCACAAACAACCGATGTGTTTGATTCTGTAGATGGCCTTAGTGTACCATTTACAATTATAAATTTCATTATTTTTTCTTAATTGGAACGCAGTTGTCTACAGTCTTTCCACCTTTTTTCTTTGTGCCCATTCTCTTGTAGCCTTTCCAACAAGCCTTACCGTCAACGCCTTTTTGCTTCTCTTCTGGTAGGTGTTTTTCTGTAACTTCGTATATTCTCATATTACCACTTTCTGCAAGACCAATATCTTGCTTTTGTTTTAGGTCCTGGGTTGGCACAGTTGTGCCTTGCTCTGAATGATTTTCTTGCTTTTGGATTGCTCTTTCTAATTCTCATTGTGGGTCTCTTCGCACTAGTACCACCGTGTCCAAAATTTACTTTTTTAACATTGCCTGTTTTAGGATCTTTTACATAAACTTTAAATTTTTTAGAGTCACCACGCATGGGTTTGTTAAGTGGAACTTTTCTACCTTGGTACTCTGCGTCAAATAAATCTGTTTCGTCTTCTGGGAAACCTAATGCACCTAATACTTCTTCAAAGTCCTCGTCTTCTGCTATGTCAAACTCGTCACCCTCTGGCATTGGTGTGTAATCTTCCATGCCTGCTAGTTCTTTCATTCTCGCAAGTTCGCCTGCATCTTCTGAAGTTGATTCTGACACAAAGTCAATCATGACCCAGTCAATAAGTTCTTGTGTGCTTTCTAATTCTTCTAATTCTTTCTCGTCCAGTTCTGTACCATCGGCGTAGTTCGCTCCTTGCAGTTCAAAGATTCCATCGCTGTAATCTTCCATCTTGTACATTATGCTACCTTGGTCTATCTCTTTGCCACGTAGATACAAATAATCGCTGTCTTTTTGCATATCTTTTGCTTGTTCAGAATCTAAAGGATCACGCATTATAGGTTTGCCGTCATCTTCTACCACCGGCACACATATACCGTCAATCCTACTCAGGATGTTTTGTATTTCTACCATTGATTCTGCTATTGGTGTGACACCATCTTCTTTGCCCATTTGCATCTGTGTCTTGTCGTTTGTAAATTGTGTTAGTTGTGCAAGTCCTCTGCTACCCGCTGAACTTGGTGATGCTACTTGTTGACCTGCATCAATCGTGCCTGTATCTTTGATCTTCTGTTGATCGTCGACATATTTTCCGTAATTGTATGGTATTGCATCTGGCATAGCAGTATTTATGCTAGGTTATTTCTTTGGTGCTGGGTCTAGATCGTTTGTAAATTTGTCTTCTACAGGTGCTTGTAGTTCTAATTCTTCACCTTCGTCAAACTCTGGGTCTAACATATCTACTTCACCGTCTGTGTCTTTTTCGTCGGATTTGTCTTCTGCTTCTTCTCCACCGTCTTTTTCTGGTGAGTGTGGCTCTTCTTTGTTTCTATCGTAGTCCACAAAGTCTTTTACTTTTTCAGTTACTTCTGCATCTGCTATAACTTCTGCTTCTGCGTCTGCTACTTCTTTTTCAGCATCAGCTATAATCTCTGCTGTTTCTGGAGTTTTAATAGTAAAGTTGTTTTCGTTCATCTCAACTTCATTTGCTGAGAACTTATTGTATAATTCTACTAGGTCGTTTGCTTCTGCTTCTTTGGCATATTCTGCGATCTCACTCACAAATGCTTCTCTGAATGCTTTGTCATCCATTGTGGCATCTTCTTTTTCTGCCATTTTTAATTCTGCTAGTTGTGTTTCTAGTTCTGCAATTTTGTCTAGTCTGCTAGACTCTTTTGTTACTGCTTCTTTGATCTGTTTTGAAATTGAAACATCTGCGTCTGATTCTGCAATCGCTTTTGTAATGCTTGATTCTACTTTTGCCGCTTTTGGTTCAGCAATAATAGACTCTATCATTTTCTCTGCTTTTTTAGAATGTTTTATTGGCTCAACATATTCCTTGATACCTGCTAGTTTGGCAATGTCTGCCAATGAAACTTCTTTATCGTCTAATACTTTTGGTGCTTGTCCAACAGATTCTATCAGTGATTGACGTTCCTGCTCTGGAGTCAGGTTATTCATTGAGTTTAAACGAGCAACTAGGTCTCTAAAACTTGTATCTTCTTGTGCCATATGATTATTTATTGTCTGTTACTGTTTATTTAAGCTGTTGATTTAACTGTATTGCTAGTTTTGACTCGTATGCTAACCCTTCTGTATCGATACTATATGGTAAACCTTTTGCATCTACAAACTTGCTGTATTTGTGTTGTATATCTTTAACAAAGTTTAAGTCTTTACCAGATGATAATCTTACTTTTACTGCTGATAAGTCATTTTTAATATCTTTTGCAAGTTCAGTGTGTCCTTGATCAACTGCTAATTCGTATGCTGTATTCAATGCTTTTACAGCCGGCACACTGTTGTCTATTGCATTGTTGATTGAACCTATTCCTGCTACTGCACCAACTATTACACCTGCCGCGGCTAGTTTTTGTGCCCAATCCTTAATTCCTTCTTCTAGCTCTGCTTCTGTGGTTGCAGTTCTCTTGCTAGTCATCACACTTCTAATTCTGTCTAGGTAGTGTGAACTCATGTTACCGTAGCCATGTCTCCATGCCATCTGTCTTAGAGTTGTTTCATCTTTGTCTTTGAATCTGTTTGCTAGTTCTTCATCACTCATATTAGCAAATTTTTGTTTGCTCTGGATAACTGATGCTGGCATTCTTTCAGCTATCAATGTTTCAAGCATTTCGTTTGCTCTCTTTAATGCATCAGCAACATCTGGTTGTTGTGACAAACCTTTTTTAATTTTTTCGATTGTGTTTGATGCTCCGGTGTAGTTGTCTTTGTATCTCTTGTCAAAAGCAATACCTTTGGCCATTTTAACTTCTTTGTCTGTGACTGCTGTGTCTGTAGCTTCTTCTGTGTTTTTTCTGTTCTCTTTTGCAATATCTTTCTCTACTTCGGTTACTCTCTTTTTAAGTATTCTCATCATGCCAGGTTTCGTGTCAACGTCTGCTGTTTTTGTTTCTCTTGCAAGAATCTCATCCAGATGCTTTTGTATAACACCTGCATGTTTCTGTACCAATGCACTGTCAATTTCTTCTCTGTATGGATTTAGTTTCTGGTAGTCTTCGTAGTGGTAAACTGCCTGTAAGTAGTCTGCCGCTAAATTTAATTTTGTCTGTACCCATCCTTCTAGGTCGTCGCCTTTGTTAATCATGTCAATTAATTCAATAGCCATCTTTGCAGTTGCGTACAACTGTGATTTGCTCATGTGTCCCTCACCTGAGTCTTCTTTTACACCTTGCATAGTGCCTGTGCCTTTTGGCATTTTACTAATTTCTGACATGCCATCGTCATCATAAGCACCTGTCTTTGAGCCTGCTGTGTAACTGTGTACACTTTTAACATAACTTGAGGCTAGGTCTATCTTCTTGCCTACCCATGCTTCCATCTCTTGATCATTTTTGATCATGTTGTGAATTTTGATTGCGTGTGTGCCAATTTTAAGTAATTGGTTCTGTGCCATGCCTGCTTCGTAAGACTCCGGTTTTGCTTCCGGCTTCTGCATCATGTTTGAGAGTTCTTCAAATTTCATTATGCGAATGCCACGTGTGTTAATTCTGGATGTGTTTTTTTAATTCTTAGTGCTTCTTGGTTGTACATCTTTACTTCTCTGTCTGAGTCACCGCCTGTCTTTGCAATGAATTCATCTATCGGCATAGGACCTTCGTTTTCGAAGTCTGTATTATAACCCAGTTTGCCTAGCAATTCTCTCACTGCCATGTTGCTTCTATGAGGGGTCTGTGATTCAAAACCATCTGGGAATTCCCAAGTGTTTGTCTTCTCGTTTTTGGTGTATCCTAGGAAGTCTGCACCTTCGCTTATAAATTCATTTGCTTTCATATCAATATTTATGCGGCACAGGCCTTGCATCTGCAATGGCCACACACCTCTATATCATGTTCTTTTGCGCCTTCTGAAGCATATCCTACTTCTGTTCTGTTTAATTTTGTTGAACAATGACTGTCATTTCCACAGTTATCACACTTAACAGCCCATTCTTGTTTTAATACAAGTGCTTCCATTAGTACATGTTCCTTGATATTGCAGGTCCGCCAAATAAACTAGCACCACCGTCTAGTGCATTGTCTGTCGGCTTTTGTTTCTTAGGTTTTGGCACGTTGGGTGCTTTTGTTCCTGATACTCCAGGTGTACCTGTGTATGATTTTTTGAATCTGTCTTTGCCTATGGCAATGTGTGGTGATACAACTGATGCTATATTACCTGCACTTGTGGCTCCTGCTGTGGCAATTTCTTTGATAATAACTTCGTTAATCTTCATCGTGCTGGTATTTAGTTGCTATTTGCGTTAGATAAAGTTTAATCATTTGATCTATATGTAATAATGTTGTATTGCTGTTGTTTTCAAACAATTTTTGAGGTTGTTTTGCAGAAAATTTGATCTCCCTCACTGATTTACGTGGGTGCATCTGCAGTTCATCTGCTTTTGCAAGTATGTCAGCAAGATTTATATGTACTGGTAATAAAGTTGACTCTGCCTCTAACATATAGATCTCTAATTTTTTGTCATGCAGTATTTGATAATATTTGTCTCCATTTAAAATTGGGTGATCATGAACAATTGACTTTTCCATTACCTCCGGCATATTTGGCTTAGGGTCATAAAAAGTACCGGAACTTGAAGGCCACCCCTCATTTTTGGCTGTATCAATCACTACATTTCTTCCATCGCAGTGATCAAATATTTTTTGTACACCGTCTGCACTAAACCATTCTTTTGGCAAAAACATAATTTTAACAATTTTACATTTGTCCATTTTGGTCACAAACCCGTTCATGTTATTTGTTTGTAAGTTTTCAAATTTTATATCTAAACGGTTTTCTTCATTCAACACACTGTCGTCTATTTCGTAAAGAATCCATTTTTTTGGCATTATCACATCGTGCATTCTTTCGGGTCTTTTAACTTTCATATTCCAGGAAGAAATTATATCATGTTGTGTGTATTGTTGCATTTCTGCTGGAACACTTTCATCTAGATCAGTCATTCCTAAAAATCGATCATTAAGGAAAACTTCTAATCTAGGATTTTTGTAGATTTCTGTTTCTAGTCCGATGGCTAACACATAACGCATATGTGTAATTATTGGTTTATTTTATTAGGTGTAAATTTCTCAACATCTTGTTGAGTGTTGCACCATTCACATCCGGTGTTGTGTTCTGTTTGGTAACTATGCCCACACCTGCGGCTTCCTCATTAGCTTTGTTGTTGCCTACATTTTTAAAACCAAATCTGTTGTTTGGTCCTACACCAGGTTTATGCACTAATCCCATAGGTTTAATAGTCTGTGGCATTATTATAAATTCATGGGCTCTCATTATTTCTTTCCGCCTTTCATGTTAGCACACCAGTGATACATCTTTGCTTTCTCACCTGATGCCTTTTTTGCTTTTGCTCTTAGATCAGTCACTGACCCATTGCAACTAGCACCTGACTTTTTTACTCTGCCAGGTCGACTTTTGCCTTTCTTTTTACCATCTGCAAAATTCTCTTTGACTCTAAATGGGTATGCCATCATGGAATGATACCCCATTCTGCTTTTACCAGTTGCTCTTTTTTCAATTTTTTTCAATTGAGTATTAACATCTGGATGTACATACCTTGTTGCTAGAATCTCTTTTATTCTCATATAAACGTATTTATTCTAATGATTAGACGTACACAGAGCAACGTACAGTGGTGGTAAAAGTGTATTGAGTGTTTGTGTATTATCCATTAATCCAGCCATGCAAAAAAGCATCCACATCTGGTAATTTAAGTGTTCTATGACTGTCTTGTTCGGTAATCTCGTCTGCAAGATGATGATGTAATCCTTGATCGTATTTGGTTTCTGAATACTTTTTTATGATATAATTTATTTCGTTCCTAAATCTAGCCGCATAGTATATAGACACCGGAAACTTTAGTAACTTCTTTGCGGATGATATGTACACATCTCGCTCGATATTTGGAACGGCCGCTTCGGAAAATACTTTTGGCGAATTTAATATGGAAAGATTAATATGATTCGAATACTGTTTCATCCATGTGCAAGTTTCGTACAGTTTGTGAACAGTTAGGTTGCTGGCAACTAGATTAAACTGCAAGAAGTTTGCATTCTCACTTACAAATTTTACATTTTCACAAAACTCATTCCATCCTAAAGGATAACGCATGTACGTTCCTAGTGTTCCTATGGCATCACAAGAACAGATGATTGTTAAATTTTTAATTTTTTTAATTATATCTTTCCACTTATCTGGAAGTTTTTTTAGATTAGTGTTTACTATAACTTCACAATCAGGATTTACAGCATATAACTCTTCTAAAAATTCTAAGTATCCTTTTATGTATGTTGGTTCACCGCCTGCAAGATATACTTTTTTAAGTATTTTTTTATCAATATTGTTTAAGTAATCTTTGTTTTGGTTGTTAACTGCTATCTTTATTCCTTTTTCTTTTTGCCATAATGTACTGTCGTGAGGTCCACACGTCTTACATTTTAAATTACATGTAGGATCATATCGTACATCAACAAATTCTAACTTGGGGTTTTCTATATCAGGTTCACCGACCTTTGCTAGCCAATCATTTGTTTCTTGTATTCTAGCACTAAATCCTGATTCGCTTTCTGCTTTATAACAATTATTACACGCTCTAGGTTTTTCACCCTTCAACATAAATTCTCTGGTTTGAGAAATAGTTTCATTTCCTTTAAATGCATCTCCCACGCAACAAGGAGCAGTTTTACCACTAATTCTTTTGTACTCATGCACCCATGGCAAAACACAGATTGCAGAATTTTTCTTTGTATCGAACAATGACATAGTCATATTTAATAGTGTGCTGGGAGGCTATGCTTTATTTTTAGGCATCGGATTTTCACCGGTAAGTTTAGGTTGTGCAAACCATAACTTAAACCATTCTGGATCGCCTGCTCTAATCTTGTGCTTTCTTTGGTACTCTGATTTAGCAGTAGCTATGGCAGATATATTTTCTCCCATAGAAGGTTGTATGTTATCAACCCCTGCTAATTTTTTAATTCTTTCTAGTTCGTCCATTAATTAGATAGTCCAGCTTTTCATCTGCTCTTTGGTAGGTTTGTGTGCTTTAACTTTCTCAACCTTGCCACCTTTGGCTAGGAACTTCTTCATCTTCTCATCTAATTCTCTTTGTTTCTCTGCTGGTGATACATAATCGTCACCTGGTTTGTATGGTCTATTGATCCCGCTGAACTTTGGCATAGTCTTCTAGTCCTTTCTGAACTTTAGTTAATTGATCTTTGTTTGCTTGATATAGTATTCCGTATCCGCCAGCGGCCTGCCACTTTTGTATGTTGACTGGTCTGTCGTCGATCAGAATGTTGGGTGTGCCTGATGCTTTGTTTTTAGCATAAGTTTCTTTTCTACCTGTTACAACTATTTCTGCAGGTGCTTCGATATTATTTGAAATCCATACTTTTTTATACTTGCCTGAGTTTTCATGATCACCTCTTAATGGTGATGTGTTAATTGAAAATGTTCCACCTGTGAACTGCTTGACCATATCAATCAAACCATCTGCTGTGTTAAATTTGGGTAATGTTGCAAAGAAGTCTGTTCCTGTAATTCTGTCTATAACTTCTTTCTTTAAGTCTTTTGTTTTGTCATTGGTTAATTGTTTCCAATGTTCTACGCCGTATAGTTTTTCTACACCGCCAAAGAAGTCTGCTAGGACTCCATCCATATCTAAATAAACTGTAGGTTTACCATCTGCCATACTCTCATTATACAACTTTTTGTTGTTTTCGTCAATCGTCACTCCAAGAGCATCTTGTATCTTGTTGTAAACTAACTTGCTTTCTTCACCACCCATAGCAATTTTAGAAAATTCGTGCCATTGTCCTTTAGCCGCAAGTTCTCTGGCCTTTGATGCTGAAACACCGGCTATGTCATCTGCGTCAGGATCTCTCTGTCCGGCACTCACAACATCGATTGAATCAAATTTATAAAGATCATTACCAGCTTTGTCTGGTTTACCATTGTATTGGTTTAACAGTTTTTGGAACTCTACAATTCTATCATCACCCGCAATCATGATAATTCTTGATCTACCTTGTGATTGTATAACTTGTAATGCTTTTATGATTGTGTTTGCATTAGCATTTCCAATTTCTAATGTTGCATCACCTATGTTGCTTTTGATGTATGCTTGTTTTTCCATGTATGATAATGGATCTGTTTTGTTGTTCTGTTTGTGAGATAAAAATATAAAGCCTTTGCCGTTAACCTGTTTGGCCATCGACTGTACTTTTTCTATTAACTTTTGGTGTCCTATTGTGGGTGGATTAAATCGGCCAAAGGCAAAGACTGCGGTTGCTCGATCGTCTTCCTTAAGAAACAGTTCCCTGAGATACATCGTATTCGCCTTGTTTAATATTTTCTAATTCTCTGTCTGAAATAATTCTAGCCACTTGTTGTCTTGTTTCTTTTGGAAACATATCAGCAACATCATCTTGTTGTGAACCGAATTCTTTTATATATTCTTTGGCCGCATCATCTATCAAATACATCCAAAGTGTTTGTGCTTTTTCATGATCGTATACATTCTTTTTCAGCTTTCTTTTAATGTTTGAGATGATAGGCATAAACCGTTTACGATACAGGTCCTCATTGTTCATGATGTAAGAATCCAGCTCGTTTACTGCGTTTGAGTCTATGTTTTCGTTGATAAATTGTGATGCTCTCATACAAGCATATTTATATTAATAAAGGTTCTCTAACAGCCACATGTAGAAAGGCGACGAAAACTTAAATTCCCATTCGCCGTTGTGTCCCATTTGGGTGACGTTCTTGAATGCTTCTCTTAATTCTTTGCCTGATTCTGCTTGTTGTGTTGCCCATGGTTCTGGGTATTCAGGTTTGTACACCCCTTCATAAACCAGTGCTCCTATGTCTATCTCATCAATTTCTATGCTTTTTATGTGTAGCAGTTGATCCTTTAGTAGGTCACCTTTATCATTAACCACTGTTTGATTTTTAAGTTTGCCTGTTCTTTTTATTACTAGACTGTAATCATTGCCCTCTTCAAATTCATACTCAAACTCCACGACATTGGGTTTGTCTTCCGTGCCTGTGATATCACCTGTGAAATGGCTCTTGTCTCCGATCAGGATCTCCGCATGCGGTGGCCGGTCCCACATGGTGGCGTATAGTTCCAGTTTAAATTTTAGTTTCTCGGTTGCCATTCAAATTCTAATCCTGCTGTGTGTCCTGTGTATGGTATATTTACATCGTCCCTGAACATCTCAATGAATAACTGGGTTCCGGGGACCTGTACCTTCATGTACTTGTCCGTGCGTTCCAGCACGTCCGCTTCCTTGGTCCTGTCGTTGTTGGTGCATGTTATTGTTATTGTTTCCATTTGTACATCCTTTCAAAGTGTTCTCTTATTTTAGTATCATCTCCGCCCTGTGTCTTGAATTCTTTTATGAAATGTTCTATCAATGTTGCCGCCAGTCTTCTGTACTCGGGCAACGTCTGTTCCTCGAGTTTGTTTACGAAGTCCTGTGGTGGACTTTGCACTATTGTGTTTGCCGGCATACTGTCCAACCAAGTTCCTGCCTTGCACATATCATTCTGTATCTTGTGTGTTTCCGCAGTGGGATTGAATGTTGACATCATCCTACGTGATTCATCAACCAGTATGGACATCAGAGTTCCGAAGTAGTCTTCTTTGTGTATTTCTTTTTGCATTATTTTTTGATTGTCACTTACTGCACATGGATTTAATTTTCATGCTAACGCTCCCATCACTGTTGCACCTATTAGAAAGAATAGGGTATATCGTGTGTATAATGAGAAGGGTCTGGATATGTTGTATCCATTCTCCCTAAGGCAAATCACATGGGCATCTATTGATTCCGCTGTGATGTTAACATCTACGGTTTGCATCTGTTCTAAGTCTTTGTCGTTCATAGTATAATTGTACTATAGAACTAGGATATGTCAAGTGAAGTTGGTCTTGCTAGAACCTACTGTTTATACGACTTCTTTGAACTGTTGTTCGCAGTTTTTCAGTATTTGATTGTATAAATGATCACGTGCCCATTTACTGTTATCATGAAGTATGTTGAGATTTTCCTGCCATACCTTATTGCAATATGCTGGGTCACTGAACAGTTTGTAATTGAAACGTATTGCCTGTTCACAACGCAAGATAGGATCAGTGATATCATCGTAGTCGTGGTTCACAACATGTCTGCAACTGT
>ENA-OSJC01002155-OSJC01002155.1-marine-metagenome-genome-assembly--contig:-NODE-2155-length-15164-cov-2.453503_pt1 | contig 15164 bp, 18 predicted proteins | sample MGYA00237885_ERZ534234 | MGnify/ENA primary metagenome ERZ534234 (study PRJEB26413, sample SAMN06343907) | marine metagenome | isolation source: coastal waters | place: Atlantic Ocean: West Antarctic... | reverse complement strand
TTTTTATCTCTATAGAACTCTGGATTAGGCAGATCAAATCTAGATGAATATTTATATCTATCTAAATTTTGTTTAAATTCATTTTCTAATTTATTTAAAATACTATGAATTTCAATTTTATAAAATTTTTCGTGCTTCAATAATTTCAATGGATCATTGATTTTCAATGCCCATTTCATAATATCTAAACTTTCTTCAATTATTTGTTTGGAAGAAATATAGACTATTGGCACTGTCGCTTTAGGGGAAATTTTTAAAAACTCTTCTGGCTTGTTTTTAAGTTCTACTTCTCTTATTTCTACAATTAATCCTGAAGCCTTTATAGCAAGACGAGCCCGCATCGCGTAAGGACATCTTCTAAAGCTGTATAAAATCGGATATTTTTTGTTTGCATCCATGAAATGAATATAATCAAAAAATTAATAAGTGGAAACAGGATTATACTAATGTATCTTGAGAACTTTCATTGACTACTTTTTCTATAACATCACCCAATTCATCATTTAAATAATCACTAATATGTCCTTGTTTTGTTAGTTGATATATTGTGTTCCAAAGTGAAGGTGGATAGTTTTGCCTAATATTTTTTATCATGTGAAGTATATGCTTTTCTTCAAAAACATTTTCTTCTTTTGACCTTCTTACTCTATCAAGTGGAAAGGGTACAATTTGCGCCATTAATATATCTCCTAGTTATATTGAACAGTTTGCAAATAGCTTGCCGGTTTAATCAACTTTAAAATATATATTTTATTTTTAATAAATTTTAAATATTTAATGTATAATAGTATCAATAATCATTAAGGGTTAATCATGAATAAGTTAAGTTTTTTAAGAGCAACTAAAATTGTAGCAACAATTGGTACAGCAACGGATGGCGAAGAAATAATTAGATCGTTAATTGAAGCAGGTGTGAATGTTTTTCGTCTTAATTTTAGTCATGGTAACCATGGTGATCATTTAAAAAGAATAACTAATATAAGAACTGTAGAAAAAGAAATGAATTGTAGTGTTGCTATTCTTGCAGATCTTCAAGGGCCTAAGTATAGAGTTGGTGAGGTTGAAGAGAATATAAAGGTAATAAAGGGTAATAATTATGCTTTTGATAAAAAACTTGAAATAGGTGATTTAAAAAGAGCTAATTTACCTCATGATGAAATCTATACTAGTTTAGCTATTGGTTCTAAAATTTTAATGGATGATGGAAAACTTCAATTTGAAGTAAAAGAAATCTCGGATGACGTTATTAAAACAGAAGTTATTGTTGGTGGTTATATTAAAAGTAGAAAAGGTGTTAATTTACCAGATGTTGTTCTCAATACTAGTCCCTTAACATCAAAAGATATTGAAGATCTAAAATTTATTTTAAACCAGGAAATTGATTGGATTGCTTTATCATTTGTTCAAAAATTAAGCGATGTTATTGAAGTTAAGAGTTACATTGGTGATAAAGCTGGTATTATTGCTAAAATAGAAAAACCTTCTGCATTAAATGAATTAACAGAAATTATTGAAGCTTGCGACGGAATAATGGTTGCTAGAGGAGATTTAGGAGTTGAGTTGCCTCCAGAAGAAGTGCCAGGAATACAAAAAGAAATTATTCGTGCGTGTAGGCTTGTAGGTAAACCGGTGATAGTTGCTACTCAGATGTTAGAATCGATGATTGATTCGCCATCACCTACTCGTGCAGAGGCTTCTGATGTTGCTACAGCAGTATTTGATGGCGCCGACGCTGTTATGCTTTCTGCAGAAACAGCAGTTGGAATGTACCCTATTGAGGCAGTAAATATTATGAATAGAATAATTTGCTCTGCAGAAAATCATATCAAAAGTCACCCAAGTGACGCTCCTCAAACTTTAGAAATTCAAAATCTTGTTTATCATGCTGTTTCAAGATCCGCAGTTCGTTTAGCAGAGTCAGTTAATGCTAAAGCAGTAATAGCTTTTACTGCATCAGGTAACACAGCTTTTAGAATGGCAAGGGAACGTCCAAACTTATTATTAGTTGTAATGACCCCAGAATTAAAAGTTAAAAGAAAACTTTCTCTTTTATGGGGTGCTTATCCATTTTTAAGTAAGGTTCAAGGTTATGAAGCCGCTATTCAAGAGGCTAAAGAAATTATAATAAGTAATAATATTGCTAAAACAGGCGATGCAATAGTTATAGTTGCAGGAATGCCTTTTGGAATAGCTGGATCAACTAATTCAATAAGAGTTGTTGACGTGTAAAGATTTACTTCTTTCCAATTTTTACAGATATCATTTTATCAGGAGAACTTGGAGGTTCTCCGATAGCAAGTTTTTCTATTGTTTCCATTCCAGAAACGACTTGGCCCCACACAGTATATTGACCTGTTAAGTGGCTACAACCATTAAAACATATAAAAAACTGGCTATCTCCACTATCAGGGCTCGTTGATCTAGCCATTCCAACAGTACCATATTTATATTCATAGTCAGAAAATTCAGCTTTTAGGTTTTTGCCTGAGCCTCCAGTTCCATTGCCATCTGGATCACCTGTTTGAGCCATAAACCCTTCTATAACTCTATGAAAAATTAACCCATCATAGAATTCAGATTGTACCAATTGTTTTATTCTTTTAACATGATTAGGAGCGATCTTTGGGAGAGTTTCAATAATAACTTTTCCTTTTGATGTTTCTATAGTTATGAATTTACTTTTACTAGCAGAAGCTTTTTTTATTGGTTGAGCCATCGTTATAAATACCATTCCTATTGTTATTAAAATTAAATTTTTAAACATTCTTAACTTTCAAAATTAAATAAAAAAATACCTCTTCCTTATAAGATCAGTTCTATTAAAAGCAACAAAAAACTTAATTTTATACTAGAGCATCAATTTGATCGTCAGATAGATTTCCTGGAACTATAGTTATAGGAACTCTACATTCGTTACTTCCATTACTTATAATATAATTAATTAATGGCCCAGGATTTCCAGTTTCAGTTGAAACTCCCAATACTAAAACTCGAATAGAAGATTCATTATTAATCAATTTAAATAATTCTTGATTGACGATGCCTCTTTTAACAAATGTTCTTGGTTTTGGAGTGCCTAATTTTTCACAGTAATCACTTAATTCTTGAAGTAAAACTTTACTAGCTTGTTCAGTTTCAGCTTCCATTATTTCACTTACGCCACCCCATAATTGTCCTTCTACTGGTTCAATACACCTAAATAAAGCTATTTCTCCTCCTGCAGTAGCAGCACGTCTAGCTGCATAATATAATGCTTGGTGTAATTCTTTACTATCGTCTGCTACAACAAGAAATAATCTATTGCTTGGTTTTGTAGGTTTAGATTTTATAATTTCGTTTTTTTTCTTATTCATGACTTCCTCATTACAACTTTCTAAAAATTAAGTTTGTAGTCCACCCAATTAAAACCGCTAGAAAAACAGCAAATATTCCATACAAGGTAGAGTAATTTTGAGCTATATTATAAATCTCTGCACTGATACCAGACTTTAAAACATTTATGGTACTTTTTTCTTTTGAGATAAGTTTGCTATTCCGATAATGCAATATTTTAACATTAAAAATCCCTGTTGGAACATTTGAAGGAAGTGTCAGGTAAGATCTGAATAAGGCATCTTTGTTTAAAGCTACCGAATTTTCATTTAAGCTCCAAAGTTTAGACTTTAACATGTTTCTTGTTAGAGCTTTTCGCCAATTTTTTTCATTATCTCTACTAATATTTATTCCAGGTTGAATTCGAACATTTAAGTTATTAAGTCCAATTTCAGAAATTTTTCTAGTTTTTTGATTTAAAATTTTATTAATATCTCTATTTGATGAAATATTTAGATATTTAGGTGCATTAATATAATTTACTTTTTGAGTGTTAACCCAAACACCTAAAACTTTTTCTTTTTTTTGAACAGTAACTAGACCTTTTGGCCCAGTGACTACTACTATTATATCATCACCTTTTTTACCGTCATATGCTCCAAACAATAGTATTTTAGCACCTAAGAAGTCAGTTGAAATTTCAACATTATCTTGAGATAAATCAGCTACAATTTGGTTTTGAGCTCTAAGCTCAGCAGAGAAAGTAAAAACAAATAAGTATATAATTATTTGTGATATACTATTCATTATAATTACTTCCTTATAATCACTGAAAAAAGATCAGAAGGCATAGTAATTAGATCGGTTAATATTTGTAAACTTACCAAAATAATTATTACAGCTAATATCAATCTCAAGTGTTCACCTTTTAGAACGTTAGTAAATTTTGCTCCAATTTGAACTCCAGCCACTGATCCTAATAATAAGAGAGTGGCTAATACAATATCAACCGTTTGATTTTGTGACGCTTGAAGAATAGTAGTGTTTGCAGCAACAAAAATAATTTGAAATAGTGAAGTGCCTACTACGAGTGAGGTAGGCATACCTAAAAGATATATCATAGCAGGTACAATAATAAATCCCCCACCTATGCCCATAATAGCAGCCAATATACCTACTAAAACACCAATTAATATAGGAAGAAGTATTGAAATATATAATTTTGATTTTCTAAAACGTGTTTTAAAAGGCAATCCATGAAGCCATGTGTGTTGATGTAGTTTTCCACGAGTGACTTTACCTCTTTTTTTTCTTAAGATTAATCTCATAGATTCTGCAAACATCATACTACCTATGAGAGATAGAAAAATCACATACGAAGCTCTAATTACAAGGTCTAATTGCCCAATTTTTGCTAAGTAATTAAAAAGAATAACACCAATTGAAGATCCTAGTACTCCTCCTATTAAAAGAACGGTACCCATTTTGAAATCTACATTCCCTTTTTTCCAATGTGACAAAACGCCTGAAATTGAAGGTGCAACTAATTGATTAGCAACAGAAGCGACTGCAACAGGTGATGGAATACCTAAAAACATCATAATAGGGGTTAATAAAAAACCTCCTCCTACACCCACTAATCCCATAATAAAGCCAATGATAGATCCAACTCCTATAATTGCTAAAGAGTGAATTGGTTGCTCAGCTATTGGTAAATAAATATACATTAAGTTTTCATTCTTGTTTATTAATATATGATAATACATTATTTAGTAATAAAAACGAAAATAATTATTAATAACTAAATTTTATACTGGGGACCGTATTGAAAAGATTCATATCAAAAGATAATCTCCAGAATTGTATAGCAAATGTAAAAAATGCTGGAGATACCCTTCGTCCAGTTGATGGTTATTCTGAAGCTAGCATATTAGTAATTTTTATAAACAATAAGATAGACCAAGATAGTTATATCTTAATCACACAGAGAAAAAAAAACTTAAGGAAACATGCTGGCCAAATAGCTTTCCCTGGAGGAAGGAGAGAGATCTTCGATAAAAGTCTCCTAGAAACAGCTTTACGAGAAACGGAAGAAGAAATTAATCTCTCGAAAGATAATTATGATATAATAGGAGACCTTCCTAATTTTTATACCGGAACAGGTTATGTGGTGACACCATTTGTTGCCTTGATGAAGCCAGATTCAAACTGGCAAAATTTAATTTTTCCCAATCCCGAAGAAGTTGAAAAAATATTTACTCCTAAATCAATAGAGTTGCTATCTCCAAAATTTCATATTAGAGAAAAACCACCAATCACATCAAGTATGTTGATGACATGGAGAATAAATTACAATAATGAAAATATATGGGGACTTACAGCTAGAGTACTCGTAACAATTTCAGCTGGATTAAATCTAAGGGAGTTTCCACCATGCGACGATATCTAATAATTTTTTTAGCAGCTTTGGCCTCAATTGCACTTTTTTTCTTGGCAAAGTATGTGTTACAAAAGCTGACAAAAAAAAATTCAATTTTCATTGCATCTTTAATAAGTTTATCTGGGTTTTCTGTATTCATTTTATTATCCTTTATGTATCTTGAACATGATGCAGCGGATCCAACTTATAACTACAACCCACCTTCAATTAAAAATGGAAAAATGTTAGAAGGAAAATTTTCTAAATAGTAACTAAGAGGTTTTTTTATTATACATTCAGAATTACTAAATTTTTTTTTAAAAGACCCAAATGTTAAAATAATTTTTAATTTAGCTTCAGATATCAATGCAGAGATATGGATTGTTGGAGGAGCCATTAGAGATTTTTTAATAAATAAAGAGATAAAAGACATAGATTTTGCTATAAATATGGATATCCTCCTTTTTTTGAAAAAAATTAAGAACACAAAGATAAAAATAATTACAAGGAATATTGATTACAACACAATTTCTTTAATTTTAAATAATAAAGAGTATCAAATTACTAGTTTGCGAACGGATTTAATTTCATTTGGAAGACAAGCTTATGTGGGTTTAACAAAAGATATTCAAATAGATGCAAATAGAAGAGATTTTACAGTCAATTCTTTATATTTAGATGTATTAGGACAGTTATTTGATCCTTTTAATGGGCTTGAAGATATAAGAAAAAGAAAATTAAGATTTATTGGTGATCCAATTAAAAGATTTGAAGAAGACTATCTCAGAATTTTAAGATTTTGTAGGTTTTATGCATTTTTTTCAAAAAAAAATATTTCAGATAGTTTGAAAAATAAATTTGCATTAAAGCTTAATAATATAGAATTATTATCAAATAAAAGAATGAAAGATGAATTAACAAAAATATTTGACAATCATAACTTTCATATCAGTCTGTTAATGATAAGAAAATTAGATTTAGATAGATATATCTTGTTAAATAAAAATAATAGAAAAAATACTAAAATTCACGATGGTTTTAAATTAGATAATTTTAAAACAGTTAAATATATTAAAACTTTTGGGTCAAACATAATCAATGAAGCAAAATTAAATTTATTATCTGTTTTGATGCCTCACTTATATAATTTTGATCAATTGGAAAATGTTATTTCAAGATTTGAGCTTTCAAAAAAAACAATAGCTTATTATAACTTTTTAAGATTAATTGAAAATTTATCTAGTGAAATTGATATTCAAACTCTTCTAGTAAAAAAAAATAAAAATATAAAAATTTTCAAAATTATTTGGAAAATGAGGAATAAAATAGACTGTGTTTATGATTCAGTTTCGTCTAAAAATAGAATGCCTATAAGTTGGTGTAAATTAGGATTATTTCATATTTTGCCTTTTTTTATTTTAAAGGAATTAGATATATTCAATATTAAAATGCCAAAATGTCCAATTAAAAGGGACGATGTTATAGATATATGTAAAATAAACGACTATAAACAAATAGACACATTATTATTCAAAAGCGAAGAGTTTTGGGTTAATAATAATTTTAATCCTTCATTAGAAGAAACTCTATTTTATTTAAAATCAACTTTATAATAGAAGCTATAAAAACATGTCAATAAAAGAAGAAATGATCCAAAAATTATATAATCAAAAATGTGAAGATAATGAAGAAACTTCAAATTTCAAAAAGGAAATGGCTAAAGGATGGTTTGCAGATTTTAGAGATGAAATATGTGTTTCATTTGAGGACATTGAAAAAAATTTTTCTAAAGATAATAAAAAGATAATTTTTGAAAAGAAGTCTTGGGATCGTGATGGAGGTGGGGGAGGAACTATATCGTTAATGAAAGGAAACGTCTTTGAAAAGGTTGGGGTTAATATTTCAACAGTCTATGGAGAGTTCTCTGAAGAATTCAGGAAACAAATTCCTGGTGCTGAAAAAAATGGAAGGTTTTGGGCAACTGGTATTTCAGTCGTTTCGCATATGTGTAATCCATTTATTCCTGCTACTCATATGAATACAAGATTATTAGTAACAGGTACAGGTAAAGAAAAAAAAATTTGGTTTGGAGGAGGTGGTGATTTAACCCCAATGTTTGAAGATATAGAATCATCAAATATTTTTCATAATGGTTTTAAAGAAAGTTGTAATAAATATAATAATTTATACTATTCTAATTTTAAGAAATGGTGTGATGATTACTTTTATATACCACATAGAAAAGAACCTAGAGGTACTGGTGGAATTTTTTTTGATTATCTTTTTACGGATGATTGGAATGAAGATTTTCAGTTTATAAAGGATGTAGGTAAAAGTTTTTTAAAATCTTATATAGAAATTATTAATAAAAGAATTAATGATAAATTTGACGAAGAAGATAGAAAAAAACAATTAATAAAGAGAGGAAGATATGTTGAGTTTAATTTGTTATATGATAGAGGAACAATTTTTGGTTTAAAAACTGGAGGAAATACAGAGGCTGTTTTAATGAGCCTTCCACCAATGGTAATTTGGCCTTAACAAAGATAGTTCTTCGATCTTTTTTTTTATTTTTATACTAAATTATCAAAATTTACAAAAAAACTTATATTAATAGTTGAAAAGACTAGAAATTTATAAAAAGCAAGGTTATATAAACTATATATTATTTTGTTTTTGGGAGCATCATGTCTAAAAATTCTAATTTAAAAAGTAAAGAAGATGAAGGAAAAAGAGACTTCCTTATTGTCTCTACATATGCATTAGCAGGTGTAGGAGCTGCAGCTTTCGTTTGGCCGCTAATTGATCAGATGAATCCTGCTGCTGATACTTTAGCTTTGGCTTCAACAGAGATAGATTTATCTTCACTTGAAGAGGGGCAATCAATAACTGTGAAATGGAGAGGCAAGCCTGTTTTTGTTCGTTATAGAACTAAGGAAGAAATAAAACAAGCCAATGAGGTTTCATTGGACGAGATGCGTGACCCTCAACTAGATACTGATCGTGTGACTAATGAAAAATACATTGTTTTGGTTGGAGTTTGCACTCATTTAGGATGTGTGCCATTGGGTCAAAAAACAGGTGATGTAAAAGGACAATATGGTGGATGGTTTTGTCCATGTCATGGTTCACATTATGATAATTCTGGAAGAATTAGAAAAGGTCCTGCACCCACTAATCTTGCAGTGCCGTCATACAAATTCTTATCCGAGACCTTAATTAGAATTGGTTAAAATGATTATATATATATATTTGATATCAGGAGTAATAAATGTCTAAGCCTAAGTTTAAAAACCCAGTTGTAAAATGGATTGATTACAGGCTGCCAATTTTCACATTTATGGATCATGAATTAAATCATTATCCTACTCCTAAAAATTTGAATTACTTTTGGAATTTTGGTTCTTTAGCTGGAATTGCTCTTATAACAATGATAGTTACTGGCATTGTGTTATCAATGAATTATACAGCACATGTAGATCATGCTTTTGACTCAGTCGAGAGAATAATGAGAGATGTAAATCATGGTTGGCTTATTCGTTATATACATATGAATGCATCAAGTTTCTTTTTTATTGTTGTTTTTGTTCATATTTTTAGAGGTTTATACTATGGGTCATATAAAGCTCCAAGGGAACTTTTATGGATATTAGGTGTTTTGATACTTCTTTTAATGATGGCTACAGCTTTTATGGGATATGTATTGCCTTGGGGGCAGATGAGCTTCTGGGGAGCGACGGTTATTACTAACTTATTTTCAGCCATTCCAGTTGTAGGCGAAAGTATTGTAACTTGGTTATGGGGTGGTTTTTCAGTAGACAACTCTACTTTAAATAGATTTTTCTCTCTTCATTTTGTTTTGCCGTTTGTAATAGTAGGAGTTGTTATTTTACATCTGGTAGCGCTTCATAGATTTGGCTCTAACAATCCAATTGGTATTGATGTAAAAGGTTCTCAAGATACGCTTCCTTTTAATCCATACTATACTATCAAAGATCTTTTTGGCTTAGGCATATTTTTAACTCTATTAGCTGCAGCAGTATTTTTCTTTCCAAACTTTATGGGTCATCCAGATAATTATATAGAAGCCAATCCCATGGTTACTCCAGCACATATTGTTCCTGATTGGTATTTTTTGCCGTTTTATGCAATCTTAAGAGCGATACCAGATAAATTAGGTGGTGTACTATTTATGTTTGGATCTATAGCAGTTTTATTTGTATTACCTTGGTTAGACAGATCACCTGTGAGATCTTCACAATTCAGACCAATTTTTAAAATCTTTTTTTGGGTTTTAGTCTTTGATTGTTTTTTACTAGGTTATTTAGGCGCTATGCCGGCTGAAGGTATTTACGTAATATTATCTAGAGTGGCAACTGCTTATTATTTCTTTCATTTTTTAATATTATTTCCGCTACTTCCTTATATTGAAAAAACTAAACCTCTTCCAATATCAATTTCACAGCCAGTCTTAAGTGGTGCTGCAACAGCTGCCGCTTCAGCTACAAGGGAGAAAAAATAAATGTTTTTTCAAAACTACCAAATTAGAAATAAACATTTAATAAATATATTTACTTTTATTATACTCCTTTTTTCACCTCAAGTTGTTATGGGTGCAGGTGATTCTATTTCATATCCAGAAAATAATTGGTCTTTTTCAGGCATTACAGGAACATTTGATAGAGCGTCTCAACAAAGAGGGCTTCAAGTTTATAAAGAGGTTTGTTCTGGTTGTCATGGCCTAAGATTGGTCGCTTATAGAAATTTAAAAGCATTGGGTTACAATGATGATGAAGTTAAGGCTTTTGCTGCTGAAAATAATGTAAATGATATTAATGATGAAGGCGAGACAATTGAGAGAGCAGCTAGACCAAGTGATAAATTTGTATCTCCTTACCCTAATGAGCAAGCCGCAAGGGCAGCCAATGGAGGAGCATATCCCCCAGATTTATCTTTAATTGTGAAAGCAAGAGCAAATGGAGCTAATTATCTTCATGCCTTGTTAACAGGGTATGTTGATGCACCAGTAGAAAAAAAAGTGCCAGATGGAATGTATTTCAATAAATATTATGCAGGTAATTTAATAGGAATGCCTCAACCTTTATATGAAGACGGTGTAACTTTTGCGGATGGAACAACAGCAACTCAAGCTCAAATGGCAAAGGATGTTACAACATTTTTAGCTTGGGCCTCTGAGCCTGAGTTAGAAGAAAGAAAAAAAATAGGAATATCTGTAATTCTCTTTTTATTGCTACTAACTACATTATCTTACTTTGCGATGAGACAAATTTGGGCGCCTATCAAAAATAAATAAAAAGTTTAATTGAGCTCTAGTTGAAGAAATTTTAAGGTTCTATCTAAAGCTATTCTAGAACTAGTTTCATTAAATTGTTTCCTGTGATCACAGTTAAAACCGTGATCAGCTGGATAAGTATATGTTAATAAATTAGGTTGAGCTTCTTTAAAAAGATTAACTGTTTCAATTGGAATCCCTTTATCTAATTCCCCAAAATGGGATAAAACTTTACATTTTGGTTTATAGCTTTTTAGTCTAGGTATATCTCCACCATAATAAGTAATGCAGGCGCTAATTTTTGAGTTTTCACAAGCGGTTCTCCAAGATAAAGATCCTCCCCAACAATATCCAATTACTCCAACTTTCCCTGCTGAAGCTACTACAGAAATTGCAGAATCAATATCTTTAAGAGCATCAATGTCACATAATTCTTTTAATTTTTTTCCTTTGGTAACACCGGTTTCATCATAACCAAGTTGCACATTACTTTCCACTCTATCAAATAATGATGGCGCAATTGTAAGATAACCATGTTCAGCAAATAGATCAGTTACTTCTTGTATATGAGTGTTTACTCCAAATATTTCTTGCAAAACTACTAAACCAGCTTTTGGTTTAGTCTTAGGTTGAGCTATGTAAGCTGAAAAAGAATGATTATCTACTGATGTTAGTTTAAGAAAACTACTAATAATTTAACTCCTAATCTATATTTTAAACATTAAATCTAAAATGGAATACATCACCATCTTCAACTTTGTATTCTGATCCTTCAATTCGAACACGTCCAGCATCTTTTGCAGCTTGTTCAGTTTCAAATTTAATATAATCATTATATGATATAGTTTCTGCTTTAATAAATCCCTTTTGAAAATCAGTATGTATTACACCAGCGGCTTCTGGGGCTGTTGAATTATCTTTTAAAGTCCATGCTCTTGCTTCTTTAGGTCCAATTGTAAAAAAGGTTATTAGATTAAGTAACCCAAAACCTGCTCTAATAAGCCTAGCTAAACCTGATTCTTCTAGATTTAAATCTTTAAGAAACTCATTTTTTTCATCATTATGAAGGAGTGCAATTTCAGATTCTATAGCACCTGATATAATCACTGCATCACATTTTTCTTTAATAGCTTTTTCCAAAATAGTATTAGATAAATTGTTACCAGAAGCTGCATCTGCCTCACTAACATTACAAACGTACAAAATAGGCTTTGAACTTAGTAGATTAAAATTCTTTATTCTTTTATATTTTTCTTCAGAAAAATTTCCTAAGCGAATCGACTTCCCATCTGATAACATGGAATATAATTCTTCCATAAGGACTAAATCAGTTTTTGCATCTTTTTCATTAGCTTTTACTTTTTTTGCTAAGTTTTGCATTTGCCTATCTAAGCTCTCAATATCTGCTAACATCAATTCAGTTTCAATGATTTCAGCATCTCTTAAAGGATCAATATTAGTTTCAACATGAGTTATGTCTTCATCTTCAAAGCATCTTAAAACATGTAAAATTGCATCCACTTCTCTAATATGTGCAAGAAACTTATTTCCTAATCCCTCACCTTTGCTTGCTCCACTTACTAGGCCCGCTATATCAACAAATTGCATTTGTGCAGGTATAATTTTTTTTGATTGAGCTAATTCAGAGAGTAATTTTAACCGTTTGTCTGGAACAGAAACTATTCCGGTATTTGGCTCTATAGTACAAAAAGGATAGTTTGCAGCTTCAGCAGAAGCAGTTTCGGTAAGAGCATTAAATAAAGTTGATTTCCCAACATTTGGTAGACCAACAATTCCACATTTAAATCCCATAATTATACCTTTAAAATTCTGTTTATTTTATATTTTTTAAAAAATTATTTGTATCATTATTGATCAGTAATGAAATATTTTCTGAAATATTCTCAATTAAGCTATTTAACCAACTAGTTTTATCTTTCAGGGTGAAGTCTGACAACACCCAATTTGATACGTTTTCATTTATATTTTTTTCATACAATTTTGATGGTCGGCTGACACCAATTCTAATTCTATTATAATTTTTTCCAATAAACTGATCTATACTTTTTAATCCATTATGCCCATTATGACTTCCACCTTTTTTAATTCTGACATCACCAAGATTTAAATCAATTTCATCATGAAAAACAATAATATTATTTATAGATATATTATAGAAATCTTTTATTTCTTTAACTGCTATTCCCGAATCATTCATATAGGTCATTGGTTTTAATAAAAACACAATATTTTCATTAATATTTGTTTTTAAATATTCAGATTTGAATTTTTTAGTAAATTTTGGAGTATTATAAAATTTCTCTAAGCTCTCCAAAATCATAAAGCCAATATTATGCCTATTGTTTACATAGGATTTTCCTGGATTGCCAAGTCCGACTAAAAGAAACATCTTATATGTTAAATTCCATTATTATTTAAGTGATAGTTATTACTAACTATCACCCTTATTTTCTTCTTCACCATCAGGTGTTGGGGCATTCTCTTCACCTTCTTCTGTATCACCTAATCCACCTTTAGGGGCTGCAACAGTTGCTACAGTGAAATCTCTATCAGTTATTGTTGGTGTACAACCTTCAGGAAGCTCTATTGAGCTTATATGAATAGTATGTCCAACATTTAAACCTTCTAAATCAACTGTTATTTTTTCTGGTATAGCAATGGCAGGACAATTAAGTTCAACTTGAGATCTAACAACATTGAGAAATCCGCCTTGTTTTAGACCAGGACATTTATCTTCATTTAAAAACTCTACAGTAATTCCTACTGCTACAGTTGCATTTTTAGTTACCCTTAAAAAATCAACATGTTCAGCTTCTTCAGAAACTGGATGTTGCTGAATGTCACGAGGTAAAACAAAATGTTTTTCATTATTGACTTCAATATTGATAAGTTGGCTAAAAATGCCAGGTTTATTCATTAATTGACGCCATTCATTAGCTTGTAAATTTATGATTATAGCAGATTGTTTATTACCATATATCACAGCAGGAACTAAGCCTGCTCGCCTTGCTGCTCTGGCAGACCCCTTACCAACCTGACTTCGAGCTTCGGCTTTTATTTCTATTGTTTCCATTTAAATTGTCTCCTCTAAAAAAAATCTTTGCCTCCAGGGGTGCAAAAGAATAATGCATACATAACTCTATAACTAGAAAATATAAAGTAAATTATATAAAAACATTATTCAAACAGACTTGATACAGATTGTTCCATGTGAACTCGACGGATTGCTTCACCAATAATAGGAGCAATAGAAATTTGTCTAATATTACTTGAAATTTTTACTGCTTCAGTTGCTATAATGGAATCAGTAGTTACAAGCATGTCTAGTGGGGAATTACTAATTCTTGTAACAGCCGATCCAGATAAGACACCATGAGTTACATAAGCATCAACGCTAATTGCTCCAACATCCATAAGTGCCTTTGCCGCATTACATAACGTCCCTCCTGAATCAATTATGTCATCAACTAATATACAATGATGATTAGTAACGTCTCCAATTATATTCATTACTTCTGAAGATCCTGCCTTTTCTCTTCTCTTATCTATGATAGCTAAATTGGCATTTATTCTTCTCGCTATAGCTCTGGCTCTTACAACTCCTCCAACATCTGGAGAGACAATTACTACAGGCTTATTATTGTATCGTTCTTCAATATCTTTTAAAAAAACAGGAGCTGCAAATAAATTATCAGTTGGTATATCAAAAAAACCTTGTATTTGGCCCGCATGAAGATCCATAGTTAACACCCTGTCAGCACCAGCTTTAGTAATAAGGTTAGCTACTAATTTTGCAGAGATAGGCGTTCGGGGCCCTGATTTTCTATCTTGCCGTGCGTATCCGTAATATGGAATTACAGCTGTTATTCTTCTTGCACTTGCTCTTCTTAAAGCGTCTAAAGATACAAGTAACTCCATTAAATTGTCATTGGCAGGATATGATGTTGATTGAATTACAAACATATCTTCTCCTCTAACATTTTCTTGAACTTCAACAAAGACTTCCATATCTGAGAATCTTTTTACTTCAGCTTTTACAAGTTGTGAATTAAGATTTTTGGAAATACTTTCTGCTAGAGGTCTATTCGAATTACAGGATAATATTTTCATATATGACAA
>ENA-OSJC01002152-OSJC01002152.1-marine-metagenome-genome-assembly--contig:-NODE-2152-length-15168-cov-4.213041_pt1 | contig 15168 bp, 7 predicted proteins | sample MGYA00237885_ERZ534234 | MGnify/ENA primary metagenome ERZ534234 (study PRJEB26413, sample SAMN06343907) | marine metagenome | isolation source: coastal waters | place: Atlantic Ocean: West Antarctic... | reverse complement strand
GCATTTTTCATAATGGCGCTTTCTGTAAGTTCAAGCTCTAGACGATCGGGTGATAAACCAGACTTAACGAGAAAATCCGCTATCGAATCCGCTAGGTTACGGTGGTGAAACTGCAGCGGAGAGATATTGACGCTAACACGGAAAGCACTGAGCCCAAGAGTATCCCAATAGAGGCAGTGCCTAGCGACCTCCTCCATTACCCATTCACCTAGCTCGATTATTTGCCCTGTGCTCTCGGCTATTGGCATGAACTCTTCTGAAGATACTATACCGCGCTTAGGGTGCTTCCAGCGGACCAGCGCCTCCATGCCAACCACTTCACCGGTTACGCCGTTTATCTGAGGCTGGTAACGCAGCTCTAACTCTGAATTACGCAGCGCGTCGCGTAATTCTTCTTCCATCTCTAGTTTCTCGGTCGCCTTGACGTTCATCTCTTCGTTATAAAACTGATAACATGCTCGACCTTTCGCCTTGGCAAAATACATTGCAGTATCGGCATTTCGGATCAGGCTCTCCGGATCTTTACCATCTTGAGGGTACAGTGCGATTCCAATGCTGGGCGTCACCACAGGGTTATGTGACTGAAGGGGTATTGGCTGCGAAAGACAATCGAGGATACGCTTGGCGACCTTTGCCACATCAGCCGTGTCGTTTACGTCTGATAAAATAACCGTAAATTCATCACCGCCCAATCGCGAAATTTCAGCCGTATCCGACTCTTTCTCATCGGCTGCGCTGCTTTCAGACAAATAATTAATAGAATCTTCTTCGCGTAATTCCATCGCGAGTCTTTTGGCTACTTCCACCAGCAAACTATCTCCGCGTGCGTGGCCGATCGAATCATTAATCCGCTTAAAGTGATCTAAATCAATAAACAACAGCGCGGCTACTGTCTCGCGCCGTTGACTGCGCTTGACGAGACGAGCCAACTGCTGACTGAAGCTTCGTCTATTAGGAAGGTTGGTGAGTGGATCGTAGTAAGCGAGGTGTCGGAGACGATCTTCCTGCCGCTTCAGCGCGTTAAACGCATCACTGGCTCGGAGCATATACCGCACGTCACGGCCTAATAATGACCAGTTAATCGGCTTTGTTTTGTACTGAGTCGCCCCCGCATCAAACCCCTTGTCAATGGACTCACGATCTTCGGAGCCAGTCACAATCATAATGGGAATGGATTTACCCTGAGGCAATTCTCGGATTCGCTGACAAGCCTCAAGCCCGGTCATTACTGGCATCTGCACATCCATGAAGACCAGATCAGGCCGTTCAAGCACAAAGACATCTATCGCTTCTAAGCCGTTAGACGCTTCAACAACAACCATATCCTCCGCTTCAAGGCACTGGCGTGTTAACAGACGCACATTCTGGTCATCGTCAACAACAAGAATTTTTGCACGATAGCGTATAGGATTTGTACTCAAAATTAGTGGGAGAAAATGATCTTTCTCGTTAACTTTCTAGGCTATCACTAGTGGAGACTCGCTACTAGTGTGACCAAGACCCTGAACCGGTCACCTTAGAAAATCCACCTCAGTGTTCCGCAGTGAGGGCAGGTACATTTTGGCGACAGCGTAAATCAAAATGGCCTGTCAATATCGATATACAGCAAAGCTGTGTTGAAGCCGTACCGTTTAGAGCAATCCATCGCACGCTCCAAACGAACAGGGAAACCCACACGATTCACCGCCCCGACAAGCCAATCGCGAGCGGACAACTGGCAGATTTTCCCGGGCCTGCCTCATGACGCTCCATGGCTTCTGATTCCACTAGTTTGAACCGTTCCGGTTTAGCGCGCCTCAAACAGACGGCGAGAACAGGCTAGCCGACGTCGTTCTCCGAGATGATCATTAGGGTGTGCTGTTCCACTGTGAATCTCTAACTACTCGTTGACATTTACACGCGCGGTTCGCAACCCACTAGTGAGTCCAATTCGTTAGGTATAACCCGACGCGTGATACGCTATTTATTCTATAATTAACATACAGTTATGGGGATTTAGGGGTCAATTTCTAGCAAATTTTCATTGAAAATTACCACGGCCGAGACGCCCTTTCTGCAAGCTTTGATTCCTGTCTTAACTCGCCATCGTTATTACGGCAATCACTCGTTCTGAGCTTACGCGAACCTGTTGCCTTAAACAGAGAACTGCCCTTGTGAGGAATTAACGCCCGCTTATTTTGTGTTAGACTCACGGTTCGTTTTTTTCGCTCTTAATAGCCACCTATGAGTCTTGCCTCCGAAAAACTGAAAACCATCCGAGATCAGGTGCAGTACCATCTCGACCGCGCCGAACAACAGCAGCTTACGCCGGAACAGGAACAGTCACTTAAGAATCGGATAAAAGCGCGATTGCAGCAAGAAAATGCTGTCATTGTGGCGCACTATTACACCTCACCCGCAGTTCAGGCCCTGGCTGAAGAAACCGGTGGCTGCGTTTCAGACTCGCTCGAAATGGCACGCTTTGGCCACGATCACACCGCCAGCACACTAGTGGTAGCGGGCGTCAAATTTATGGGTGAAACAGCCAAGATTCTTACACCCCAGAAACGCGTTCTAATGCCAACGCTGGAGGCAACCTGCTCTTTGGATCTGGGTTGCCCAATCGACGAGTTTTCCGCTTTCTGTGATCAGCATCCCGAGCGTAAAGTTGTTGTCTACGCCAATACGTCAGCGGCGGTGAAGGCCAGGGCAGACTGGGTCGTCACTTCCAGCATAGCGCTCGATGTCGTGGAACATCTGACCGAACAGGGCGAAAAAATCCTCTGGGCGCCCGATCAATATTTGGGCGATTACGTCAAGCGACAAACCGGTGCCGATATGCTCATGTGGGATGGCGCATGTATTGTGCATGAGGAGTTTAAGGCCCGCGGTATCGCCGATTTAAAGCGAGTCTATCCCGATGCTGCGGTATTGGTACACCCCGAATCACCCGCTGCCGTAGTGCACTTAGCCGATCGTGTGGGATCAACCACGCAGATTATTCGAGCCGCTAGTGAAATGAATAATAAGCGCTTCATTGTGGCCACAGACCAAGGCATCTTTTATAAACTGCAACAGCAGGCACCGGACAAGGAGTTTATTATCGCGCCCACGGCCGGAGAAGGCGCCAGCTGTCGTAGTTGTGCTCAGTGCCCCTGGATGGCGATGAACGACTTGGAAACGCTGGCTCAGGTGTTTGAAAGAGACGATAACGAGATCTGTGTTGATCCGTCTGTCGCAGAGCAAGCCATGGTCCCCCTGCGCCGCATGCTGGACTTTGCGAGCGAACTGCAGGTGACAGTCAAGGGTAACGCCTAGGGCTTTATTCGATAAAAAACACTAGGATGCGCGTTTAGAACGCCTCCATCCGCTCCTGCATTTTTTCGACATCCGTTAGCCGCTGATGAATCTTAGCTGAAGCCAAGTAATTGTCCTTCGTCAATTTCAATGCATAGTCAAGTTGCTTTTTAGCGTCGCCCAACGATCCCTTCAAGATGAAGTACTCCGCCCGCGATTGGTGCAGCCCGGCGATATTGCCAGACAAGCCCTGCACCTCTGCAAGAAGATACCAAAGACCAGGATCGTCGGGCCAGCGCTTGCTTTGCTTCACCAGCACTTGGGCAGCAATATGCGGCTGTTGGTTTTTCATCAACGCTCTAGCGTAACTCATAGTCAGAGGGTGATTGCCCGGCGAAACCGCTAACCTGCGGGCCAGTTTCTTGGCGGCCAGCTCTGGCTTATTGCGCGCCATATCAATATCAGCACCCGCAATGATGTATTCAAGACGATCAGGACTGGTTGACCAAATGGAATCCAGCGCCAAACCAGCCTCATCGGCACGTCCAGACGCTGTCAGCGCAAGGACCAACCCGTAGGTAGTGGCTTCGCGTGAATACGGCATGCCGTCGAGTTCTCCCTGAAATCTCGCTACCGCCAAATCTGGAGTTTCGGACAACTCAGTGACAACGCGGGCCCGCATTAATTGATAATCGAGATCTGGATCGCGGGATTTCTTAGGATATTGCCTCGCGCGGTTGCGTGTATCAGCAATACGATTTTCGGATAGGGGGTGAGAGCGAAGAAATTCGGGTATCTGTTCGCTATTGGAATACCGTGTTGCGCGCAGCATGCGCTCAAACATCACAGGCGCTGCATGCGGATCCATCTCCGCAGCAACGATAGTTTGCATACCAACGCGGTCAGCTTCCTGCTCATTACTTCGGCTGTAACTCAGCGCCGAGTTCTGCGCCGCCGCCTGACTTGCGGACAAGGCAGCCATACCCAGGTCGGTACCCGTTGTTGCCATCAACACAAAACTTGCTAACATTGCGGCAAGGGTCAAAGGCTGCAATTTCTGTTGATACTCTACACCGCGCGAGAAGTGGCGTTGACTCAAATGAGCGACCTCATGCGCCAGGACAGTGGCAAATTCGTCTTCCGTCTCGGCCCACAGCAGTAACCCGTTGTGAATGCCGATCACACCGCCGGGGACAGCAAAGGCGTTCATTGTCGGATTGTCGACAATGACCATATCGATGCGCCGGTCCTCCAATTGGGAGTGGCTTACCAGCATATAAATAAGGTTTTCCACATAGTCAAACAGCAAAGGATCGTCCACGGTGGGGACTTGGCCGCGGAAAGCACGTAGCCAGGCACGGCCTAATTGATACTCAAATTCGGATGAAAACATGCTGGTGCTGGATTCACCAAGATTCGGTAATTTGAATTCCTCGGTGTTGGCGGACCCGTTATTGACTAGCACTGCCGAGAGTCCCATTGCGAATAGCAGACATCGCGTGAGTACTATCAGCCGTAACGGATTGAACACAGTGTGAAACCACTACTTTGTAGACTCAGTGAACGCAGTATACTGTATTCGCGCCGTGTCAGGACACACACTTTTCCAGGCGACGTTTCTATGAATTCAGCCTAAATTAGTTAATGCGCTTGCGTGGTTATCAACTCGGTAGAAAAATTGAATACAACTTCGAAAAGCAATGGTGCGCCAACGGACTTAAGAGCGAATTTTAACTCAGGCGAGTCTCGCGACATAACATCCAATTGTGCTCGGCTTGTCACCCGCCTGGCGTTATAAGGTCCATAACGGTCACACGCCTTTATTGACCCTCGGTAAGTGCTGTGGGCTTTTGATCTCGCCAGGGTGCAACCCAGATCAACAACAACATTCCAGGAAAAGCCAGGCAGGTACACAGCAAGAAGAAGTCGACCCACCCAATGCTCTCAACAATGATTCCCGTGCTCCCATTGACCAATGTCCGGGGCACTGCCGCGAGCGCTGTGAAAAGAGCAAATTGCGTGGCGGCGTAAGTCTTGCTCGTTTCACGCGCAATAAACGCGGTGAAGGCGGCAGTGCCCATCCCCACCCCTAGGTACTCGAACGCAATCACTAACGCTAGCAGCCACAGTTTTGGCTCCGAGCTGGCAAGCAAGGCAAACCCCAAAATACTCGCCAGCTGCACCGCACCAAACATCCAGAGGGCGCGGTTTATGCCCACTCGCAGCATAATCAGGCCGCCCACGAGGCCACCAATAATAGATGGCCACAATGCGGCATTCTTTGCGACCAACCCGATCTCCGTTTTGGTGAAACCCATCTCGAGGTAAAATGGCATGCTTAACGCTGTGGCCATGCTGTCACCGAGCTTATACAGAAACATAAAGCACAACACCAATATCAGCCCTGACCAACCTCGACGTCCCAGGTATTCAAAAAAGGGCGCGGACAGTGCCTGCCGCAGCCCCATTGCCGCTGGCGGCTCAGACTTAGGCTCGGACACGACTATGCTCATCATGATGCCGACCAACATAAAGCCAGCAGTAATCCAAAACACGCTAGACCAGGGCAGCATATCCGCCAGAATAAGCGACAATGATCCAGGCACCAGGCTAGAGATGCGATACGCTTGCACGTGGATAGAGCTGCCTAAACCTAACTCATTATCCGACAAGATTTCGCGCCTGTAAGCGTCTAACACCACATCCTGACTAGCGCTAAAAAAAGCAACAGCCAGCGCCAGGGCCGCAATCATCTTGGTGGACTGCTCAGGATTAAACATACCCATAGCGCCAATTGAAAACAGTAAAAACACCTGAGTGATCAACATCCAACCTCTGCGTCTGCCCAAAAAGGGTGGGACGAAGCGGTCCAAAAAGGGCGCCCAAAGAAACTTTAGCGTGTAGGGCAATCCAATTAACGAGAATAGCCCTATCTCTGCCAGAGACACACCACCGTCGCTGAGCCAGGCAGGGACGAGTTGGAAGAGCACATAGAGCGGCATACCTGAAGCAAGCCCAGTAAATACGCAGGCAAGCATACGCCGATTAAACACCGCGGCGCGAAAACTGACTAATGCGGTGCTCAAGGTGTCTTAACCTCCGAAAAGAAAACGGCGCATCGACAACACCAGAACACGGCTATGAGGCATTCCATTGCAAAACGGCCCCTAGCCAATATCCAGCAATGTATCATGTTGCTGCAAGCGGCAGATCGTCAATGACTTGAAGGCCATCCTCTTCAAGCATCACAAGACGTCCCCCTTTACACCCGCGGTTTTCTTCAATTGCCTGTCTCGGATCTCCAGCGCATGCCGATACAAACCCATGTCTTCGCTATGATACCGTTCAATATGCTTTCTCAATTTGGGGTCAATAGTCCCAACTGCCTCAGTGCGTTGCGAGGTATCGTTAACCTGCCTTTCTTGCTCGGCACAACCCAATATTTCTGTCGAAAACCGCTGCATTTCTGTAACCGAAAACTCTGAAATTCCAATAAAATCAAATAATTTGAGTGGAAAGCCCCAAAAATACTGACTGTATATATTCCTCATTGCAGGGCAATTGGCAAACCTCTCAAAAGACCAATCTTCATCGAGCATGCGCCTGCGCAGTGCATTACCGCTGTCCAAATCACTTTTCCAGAGTACGTAATGGTCCCACAATCGCTCTGCCGGATGCTTTACCCACGTTACGTATCGCTTCTCCAGACTAGGCTCAAAAAAACGGTACTTCAATGGCATGAAATTTCCATGCACACAAATTCCTCTCTCACTCACATAGGTTTGCCTTGCATAGCGGAAGCAACCCCGCAGGGCAGTCGCTTTACGCACAGCAGAACCAGAGCCCATCGGCCTATCCCTATAGTCCTCTACAATTGAGTCACTACAATGCTCATCAACTAGAGCCAAGTAACCATCCACTGTAACTGCTGGTAAATGCAAAGAAATGAGCACTTGTGGAATCTGCTTTAGCTTCGCGTTCTTGGAACGGCGCCTCCACCGGAAATAGGAAACTGGGCTTCGTCCCACGGCACCATTGATGGCAATCGGCGCGGTGGCCCCCTTAAAGGGACGTCCCGCAGCTTTTCGTGATGGGCCTACCGAAGCTGATCTCTGCGTATCTTTTTTGAACAGTAATTCGCCTAACTCAGGTTTGAAGTTTACGACATACTGAGTAATTTTTTGGGTTTCATCCGAGGTTAAGCCCGGCTTAGTCCACTGGTCCTTAGAGGACGGCAACGGATCAAGAAATAGAACGCCATCATCTCTCCCCAAATATTCCCGCGCAATGAAGTCATTGATAGCACCGGAGCGCCGGATAATCTCATTACGAGAATCTCCAGACAACAGTGGCTGACTGGAAAATATACTGTTATCGGCACCTTCCGATGAGGCGGAATAGGACAACAGCGCGTCATTGAAAAGTGCTACCTTAGCTGGGTCCGAAAGCGTCCTATAAAGTTGGAGCTTATATGAAATAGCGGATGCATTAAGCCGAGGATTGGCATTTCCGATCGGCATTGCAAACGCCTCATCCTCCTCAACGCCAAACACATGGTACATAAAATCATAGCGTATATCCCCACGGTGAAATTGTTGTTTTTCATAGGGCCTTACAACGACATTCGGGTTGCCCAAGCACGCCGCCCAAGGGTCGATTATTTTTCGATAATTAAATTTAAGCAGAGTACGCTGCCATACATTCTCAATCTCAGACTTCTGCCAACCTGCTTTGACCAGCTGGTTATAGTTAGCCATGATGATATTATCCTGGCGTCGAACATAAATCACCACAGTGGGATGAAAGTGTTCTTTCACACATTGGCAAAACTCAATGACCTGATCCCTGGAAGCCCACGCCATGAGTTCAGAAGACAGTAATATCGTATCGAGAGGCGTTTTTTTCAATTTTACCGCCCACTCTGAAACAGGTTTCAAATGCCAATTTTCTGCCATAGGCTGCGGAACATGAGGTGACAAGAGGTGGTGTGCGTGGCTCACTGCGCCATATTGCGGGTAGTATAATCCGTACTTTTTTAGGTTCGCGCTGTTTTCCCAAAAAAAATCCTGCAATGCAGTCGTGCCCGTTTTACCCATACCAATATGTAATATTAGATTCTTTTTCACATCCACCTACCGACAGAATTCATCAGAATCCACCACCTTTCCGTCATAATACGGACTCATCTGACACTGATCGATAAACCTCATCATACTTTCTTGTCATTATCCCTGAGTCGAATTTTTGTGCCGCGCTAAAAACTCTAGACCGTAGTGATTCACACGCGATCTTATCCGAAGCAAGATGTGCGATTTTCTCAGCCCACAAAGAGACATTTATCTCAAAGCCATCCAACTCGACTAACATCCCGGCCGCGCCATCCGGGCCGCTCAACATATAAGGAATATCGCCGAGAGAACTGGCTAACATTGGCCTGCCCGCCTGGAGACACTCAATAATCACCATGGGAAAGCTCTCACCACGAAATCTTGAGGGGAGAAAGCCCACGTCGGAACATGAGAAATATCCTCGAACATTGTCTTGGAAGCCTTCCAAATGAATAAATTCTGGAAGCTGCAGAGCGCCCAACCGATCATATTCAGGCCCATCCCCTACCAGTACTAAATGAATATCCTTTGCGGATTGCACTCTGGCAGCAAACACGATGTCGACGGCCTCCTGCCAGCCTTTTTCCTCCATTGCCCGACTCACCAGCATCAGCACGAAAGCGCCCTCTGGTATCCCTAAATCGCTGCGTGAGACTCGTGCATACTCGCTGACCGACAGCGCATTCTCTATCCGCACCAACTTTTTTTCATCATTTGCCTTATGCGCAGTCAAAGCAGAGACGTTTTTCTTTGCCACATAAATTAAGCGGCTACTTCGCTCTATGAGACGGGGCAATATGAATTTAAGATCAACGCTATTGATCGTCTCATACATACCATGCAGAGTTACAACGGTCTTGAAGTCGCCCTCCTCTGGCAAAATGTCGAGGATTGTACTGTCAACCCAAGCATGGTGTGAATGAATTACATCAATCCCAAAATCTGAGACGATTTTTTCTAAATGCGGAATGTCGGAAACAATCGGTATATCCCTGCGTAATTTTCTTCGAACGCCTTGATTTCTTGGCTCTTGTGCACAGTCAAAGTAAGTAACGTTATAGCCTTCCGCCTGCATCAGATTTGCGAGTTCTACCGGGAACGTCTCTCCGCCGCCGGTACAGAACCCATAGGCCATCATTAACAGATTAGGTGATTTTTTAGAGACCGAAGATTCAATCCGCGACAGGCTATAACATGCCTCAAAAGATTCTTCCGAAAAAGAGGACCGAGTTTCCCTCCAATGCGCTATGAGCTGCTCCCTTTGACGCATGAATACATCAGGACCGACTCGGTAATATTCCTGAACTGTCTTCGCGACAACCTCGTGTTCTGCGTAAAAAACGTCATCATCATGGGATTTTACTGACGTGTTATCGTCGTGAATGCGGTAGTAATTACACGCAGCGGGCGAATACGCCAGCACACCGCCTCGAATCAGATGAAGATAAAACACCCAGTCTCCACACGTGCGCATATTCTTCCAACTTGGATCCTCTAACAACTCCATTGCGCCTGGGTTTCTAAAAACAGCCGAACTCGCATTCGGAATAATATTCTTAATGGCGAAGGCCTCTGCTACAATTTTGTTAGCGGTCTCCACGATGGGGGCTGTCCATCTTAGCGGATCAATATCATACAGATATTCGTTAATAGACCACTGTGGCTCACTGCCAGAGGCATCCATAAATACGGTTCGACTATAGGCAAGTTGTATTGCTTCGTTCTCAAAAAATGGCGTCAATGTCTCAAGAAAATTATCGCTACACCAATCATCGCTTTCAGCAATCCAAATAATATCTCCTTGTGCAAGCTGAAGTCCTTTCGTCCACTGATGAAAAACCCCGCCCGAGTTCTTGTCGTTAACGAGAAGCCTGGTGTTATCGGGGTGCGCATTCTGGTAACGCGTCAAAATATCAATACTGCCATCAGTGGACGCGTCATCCAGCAAAATAACTTCAAAATTCTGGTAGGTCTGCGAATAAATAGAATCTAGTCTCAGTGAGAGAAACTTTTGATGATTAAAGTTGGGTACAATAATACTGATTAGGGGCTGGAAAATATCTGACGGCTCACCCTGCTGGTAGAGCATAGCTTTCACCGACCCGCTGAATCGCCTGTCGATAAAATGGTCACTATTTTTGTTGGTGAAGCTGTTCATCGCGCGAAATATAGGGCGTAGAGCAAACCGAGATACCCAGGCGAAGTGCGGGTGGCGCACACTCATTCGCTGGTAGTGATAGATTGAACGTACCCTGAACGTGGCAATGAGGTTTAATGTCCGCTCAAGTATTCTCTTTCGAAAATTTCCCAGTGCACGCACGGGTGTTGTCAGTCTCCATGAGGTGGAGGCCTCCATTTGCCCAACGGTATATTGGAGTTCAAGAATGTCGGTGCGTAGTTCTTTTATTACAGAGAGCAGCTTTTCTATTTCGGACCGCTGGCTTTCCATTTCGGATGCATGGTGGCGCACTTGGGTTTCCATTTCAAAGCGCTGGCGTTCAATCCCAGCTTCGAGCTGTGAAATTTGGTCACGCAATGGTGTAATAACCGACACGTGATCCGTAATTTGCGCGCCGAGATCAACGATTATATCTGCTCGCTGCTCGGTTTCTAGTCTGTCGGTGCGACTGCGCTGACTAAGTCGAGACAGGGCTGGCGCCATCGCCAGCGCAATGGCCCGCTGCGTGTCTGTTGCGTGATACAGTGCTAGCGCTCGCTCTATGTCCTGCTGCACGGTGGATTGATTGCCGAGCAGCACCCGTACGGCAGCATTAAACGCCATTACTTGAGGGAACTCATGGGCAAGAAGCTCTGTCGCGTCCACATCAGCAACATTGCGGCGCAAGGAAGAATCAACAAAATTCTCGCAGAAGTGTTGTAGCCGCCTTTGATCGGGGATTAGGCCCAAAAAATCGGCAATCTTTTTGACCACAATTTCGGGGCTCGTCACTAAGTCCGGATAAGCAACGAAGTAGCTAGTGAGTGTCGCCGTCTGAACGAGTGCCTGAGCAGTCAGTGACAGCCACAGTGCAGCACCCTCGACCAGACGTCCTCCGATTTCATAATAGACGGGATTATCGTGGGCTCGATGCTGCTGCGACAACGCGACTTCAATCGGGTCACGAACAATATGAATAATAAAGATATCTCGATCGCTGTAGCCGGCTTCGAGAAAGACCGGCTTCCAAAAATCAAAAAGCTGACAGAGGCGGGGATCCTTGATCGCAGCGATCGCCACTTCACCATAAATAGCGTCGAACAAACGTCCCGCTCTAGCGCGCCATTCACACAGGTCGGCATCCAAAATCGCCGTTGGACCATAAAACAGTGGATTATCCCAGCTGCCCCCTAAATAGTTCAGCAGGCTTTCATTAAAGTCTACTATATCGGGGTGTTCGAAAAAGCCTCTTGGGTTTTCGTCATTCGTGTAATGCGCAGGTAACCGCAGATCTGCACCGACGCTCTCAAGGGCGGCCGCACACAGGGAGGTACCCGAGCGGTGAGGACCGAGGACCACAATTAGCTTTTTAGGATCGAGCATCAATAGACCAGGGCCTTGGCATGTACAACAAAATTCACTGTTCAGTGTGGCAATAAAAAAATCTTATCGTTTACCCAGCGAGTATACCCCCCTTAGAGTTTCTTCAAAAGTGCTGCTGTAATCAATCCAAGGTTACCCCAGGTTGACTGGGCATACACCCCGCTTCGCCATAGAAATAGAGGCCTGCGCGGCAGCGGCTTATCTCGCGCTGCGCTAAAATCATCCAGGATTCTTTGGTTTTCTGTCGTCAAACAGGAGCGGTTTTGCTGAAGCGCTGCGATGTGTTTTGTATTCCATAGCCGGTTGCGTCCCCTTAGCGCCAAGAAAAAGCGTTTAAACCTATCACTCCATGCGGTCGATGAGCCGATCACGTTATCCTGGTGCTGACGATAGCTTAACGATGGACGCGGGTCATAGATAACGTCCCCTCCTGATCCAGTGACTAAGAGGTAGGTCCACCAGTCATGCGCTACGATGTCGACGGGACCCACAGCACACAAAAGGTCTCTGGCCTTACGGTTCATCACCATCGTGTTTCCGCCGCCGATATTCTGAATCAATGCATTGGCGAAAGCGGGCGGCTTCAAGAATAGGGGCGACAGACCAATAGGCTCTCCCTCATTGTCTATCAGGAGGGATCGAGAGCAGTAAAGCGCGGGACGGTCTTCAGGAAACGACGATAGTGCCTTAACAGCGCGGGATAATTTGTCTGGATCCCAGATATCATCCTGGTCAGAATACGCGAAGTAGTCTCCTTCTATGTTGGCGAAAATCAACGAAAAAAAGTTGTCTACGTGGCCATGCTCAGGGCCTTGAACAACCGACAGTTGCTGTTTCCAACGCTCATCAAACGCCTTCAGTATGCTCTGTGTTTGGTCTTGTGACCCATCGTCAGACACATGAATAGCCAACTCCACGCCTTCTTGCTGCGCAATAGATTCCAGCTGCTGTGCGAGAAACTTTCCCCCGTTATATGAACACAGTAACACCGCGACCGCAGGAAAAGCATCAGGAGAGTCAGGCATTATTAGCGAGCGCCCTACAATAACGTGTGTGTCTTTTAATGGTTCAACCACAGAGTCGGAACGCGAGGCAAAGCGTCTGTCAGATTAGTTCTCCGCACTCTTATAAGGCGCGAAGACTACTTCCATGGCATCATCGTCTATAACAACGTCATCTGTCATATTAAATTGGGCAATGAAGTCTAAAATGGCTAATTTCCTGTATTCGGTCTCAAGGTCGGCCACTATCTGGTCTTTAGCCTCTTCGTAGGACAGGAGATACTCTTCTTCCACGGCATCGTACCGGAGGATGTGAATGCCAAAGTCTGTAGCCACCAGCTCTGAATAACCGCCTATCGAAGCGATGTTAAACAACCCCTCCGAGTAGGACGGAGGAAGTCTAGGCTCTCCATAGATTATCCAACTATCCACCTCTCCATTTTTTGCTCTCGTTGTAGGGTCATCAGAGTGGATTTGTACCAACTCTGAGAAATCCGCACCTGCCCGCAGCTCGTCGAGCACTTCTTGCGCTTCTTTGACGGTCTGTTCTCGATCACACGGCGGTGTGCAGATAAAGAGAATCTGAGAAGATAGTCGTTTCTCAGGAACGAGGGCATACTTGCGCTGCTGAGTATCATAACGCTCCGCCGACAATGCAGACATATCGGGGACGTTAGCGCTGGCGATGAAAGCATCGAGGATAAACTCACGCTTTACAATTAGCAGTTTCTCCGACAATTCCCAAAACTCGGGTCCTGGCGCTAGCCTGTCGGCTGCTGCGGCCATTTTTTTGAGGATAATAACCTTATTTAACAACTCAAGGCGGTCGCCGAGGTCATCGGCTGCGGCTCGCTGCATGGGTTCAGTCCAACGACTCACAATAAACTCGAGTTCGCCCTCGCTGACACTGACGCCATTATCTTCCAGCACAATTTCGGCAACAGCTGAGTGCATGATTATGAGAAACAACAGCAGAGCTCGAATACTTAGGTTTGTAGCAGACATGACTGAAATTCCAATGTTACTAACAAAAAAAAACCGACGCCTAACGGCGTCGGTCTTGACTTACAAACAAGCTAGAGCTTATTTGCTTGCTGCTGGTCCGTAGCTATTCCCTATGGCACGACCGTAGTTCGCGTCCGGATTAGCTTCGAAGCTACGCTGCCAAGCCGCAAAACCTACAATTGGTGCATTGCCGGTTGCAGCCGCACAGTTTACCACGCCGGTAGACGCCGCAGGGGAGGCGACGACGGTCACTTCATAGTTACAAACCGCCTGAGTGGTCAATTTTGTAGATGCCATATCGAGTTGTGCCCATCCATTCACAGCACCTTTAAGGTCTACAGTTATGGCAGTGCTTGCCGCCGCGTCCAGAACTGGTTTCGAACCCCATTGGATAACGTTGACCTCATAGTACAGCTCGTTTGTCACAACGGTACCAGGAGGCGTAGGAGAAATCACGATTTGATCGTTGGGAACAGTCTCTGACTGCTCTTCGCGATCATAAACGAGTGGCGTGATCGTCAGCGGAAGATCGCGGTAGTCGCATCCGATCACGGCCTTCGTGGCGGGGGCTACTACCGTTCCAGTTGGAGGGAATGTATTGCTGTCACCACGTATGCAACCCGGGTTGGCCTTCTTAGACGTAGGATCAAACGCGCTCGTGCCACTAATGGACGCGATATATACCGGCAGATTGAGCATTGTATACTGCCCGGGCACCGTTACAACCCAGTCGGTATCGACACTTAAATCGGCTTTCACGTTCTTAGACCAGTCATTAATTGCAGATCCAGCCCCAAGAATAGCGCGAACATCATTGTACTGTTTGTTGCTAGCTGCTGATATCCCAGGGACGACAGATGCGATCCCCGCGGTCAGTGGAGCACCACCGTCCAGATCAGGGTAATCGTAACCCTGCAGGTCCTCGACGGTGAGGCTCTGAGGGAGCTGATTCGTCATTGAGGGACCATCCATGAAGTCGGCGAGCATAACTGCATTGTCACCCATCTCAATACCTGTAGTAGTGTCCTTAATAAACCAAGAGACCTTCATAAAGTTGCCGGGTTTCTTGTAATTGGTTATGAAACCACCGACAACGGTTTGCGTACCGTTAACAACACCATTATCCTTGGAATTATTGGTGCTGCATTTATTGCCCGGTGGCGGCGTGACTGGGTTTGTTACAGGGCAAAGCCCGCCTGCGAAGGTCGTGTTCTCCGCCGCTATGCTTGGAGTCACA
>ENA-OSJC01002151-OSJC01002151.1-marine-metagenome-genome-assembly--contig:-NODE-2151-length-15178-cov-8.957486_pt1 | contig 15178 bp, 14 predicted proteins | sample MGYA00237885_ERZ534234 | MGnify/ENA primary metagenome ERZ534234 (study PRJEB26413, sample SAMN06343907) | marine metagenome | isolation source: coastal waters | place: Atlantic Ocean: West Antarctic... | reverse complement strand
ATGTCATCAGAGAACTCAAAGTAGTCCTCATCTTCCATCCACTTTAATACACCATCATTACTTTCACCATCAAAGGTAATTGTAATATCTGTACCTGATGTACCAGCACCAAATGTTAATCCATGTCCAGCTAACGTACTAATAGGTCCACCTTCACCTGTAGTACCGTCATGTGTGTGACCTGTACTAGCAGCAAAGGCAGCTAAAAGCTGATCAAATTCATTGTTAGTATTAGATGCTTGAATTATATCACCATCTGTATACGTAGATTGTCTTGTGTATGTCGCTCCCATTAGCGTCTAGCTCCTAATTGATATTCTAACTGAAAACCTTTAAGTGAGTACGGTGCAGTTTCTCCACCATCATCTACTTTTAATGCAACAGTAAATCCTGATCCTTCTACAGATTGTCTTAGTAAAGGCTGTGTACCACCACCATAAACAAACTGAGTAGTAGAGGAAACGGTACTATAAGTAGCAGTACCATATTGTGCAGCAATCTTAGATGTATCTAAAGCATATGCAGCAGGTCTTGGTGAATCAACGCTTTCATTATCATACCTTAAAAATAAATCTGCGTCAATAGCAGCTTCTGGTTTAAAGTTAAGAATAACTTTTTGCATATGTTTTCTTATACCAGAATCACCGAAACTTAAATCAGGACTTCTATATCTTCCAAAGATAACTGTATCATTAAAAGTATTGCCTTTTTCTTGTCTGTGTATAAAACCATCAAATGAACCATGTAGTACAGCTACATCTCCTGAATCAATAAAGGTATCAGTACAAGAAGGTCTTATACCAAGTATTTCAGAAAACTCATACTTATCCCCCCTCATGACACATACAATACCTCTTGTTAGATTGTCTGCAACTGTATCTTTTGTAAAAAATATTCTGTACTGTGTCTTATCAGGTATCACAACACTCTCAAAAAGAGAGGAGTCTCTTATGTTTTTATCAAATAAAGATTGTACATTTTTAGATATTGTACCAAGCTCAACGTCACCAATCCTTGAAGTACCAGCTACAGTTCTTAATCCATCAGGACCAAGAAAGATTAAGTCCCCTGCAAATTCTTGTATGGTGTCACCATTAATGCAGCCAATGTTTCTTGTTACAGGTTCAACTGCAAAGTTTGATAAAGATGATCCTGTAAGTTTAAATATCCTGTTTGCACAAAATATAAACAAATTACTACGAAAAACTTTTAGTCCAACAATAGTATCGTCTACTTTAATACTACCTGCACCATCACCTGATTGAAAACCATCTTCGTCAAAAGGCTCACTAAATATTATTTCTTGTGGTGTAGTAGATTTACCTGCATAAAACATATGGTTTCTATAAGCAGCTATAAACTTAGAGCCAGATACAGAACTTTCACTTACATCTGTAGCAGTTAAAGATGCATTAAATATAACAGGTGCATTAGCACCATCTACAAATATTATTTTATTGTTACCATCAAAGTTATATCTTTCAAAAGAATACTTAGATGCACTAGTTCTGCTTGAATCTATTTCTGTCCAACTAGAGGGAGACACTACAGTATTAAAAATATGAGTGGCAGCAGTAGTGCTAGATGTTGCCCTTGTTACACCTGTAAATGTAGTGCTTGAAATACCAGTATAGGTAAACAGTTCTGACTTAATTTGTACTGTACCACTAGAAGCAAACCCTGCAGTAGAGTCTACTGTAATTGTACCAGAGCCTGTCATACCAGTAGTAGAAGTTATTGTTAAAGTTAACTCAGTAGATGCAGCAGAAAATATTTTTTCACCCCTAGCTGCTAATACTTTATTTGCAAAGTTGGCAACCATTAAAACCTTCTCGCTAGAGCCAGAAGTTTGTGGAACTATAGGGTAAACAAATTTACGAAAGCCATTAACCCTCCTGTAACCACCCTCAAGGTCAGGCTCAAAGTTTTCTAAAACTAAAGCTTCACCAGGTTGCATAAGAAAAGTGGACCTGTTTAAAACTAGCCCACCTTCACAGTTAAATGCTGCTGGTTGTACTTGAGAACTATCTGGCATTAACTAACAACCCCAGAAGTAAAGTTCATAGATGAGCCTGGTCTAACTATCATAGGTGATCTTACATAATCAAACTTATTAATAAGTAAACTCTGCATATTTTTTATGCCTTGTTGAAATCTTTCAAAGTTTAATTGATATTGGTTTTGTTCACCACGGTACATATAAACATAAGCTGTAGCACCATCTACAATTACTGGACCAAATCTATCAGGCACAGTTGTAGTATCTCCATGTGCAGATAAATCTGATGGAAATGTAAAGTAATCAAATACTAATGTATATTGTTTATCTGGATAGGGGTAAAGAACATAGTTGTTATCTGGAGTACGTACAATTTGTCTTGGTACACCACCACCTTCAAATTGAGTTACTGTTACTCCACTTGCATATGCAGCAGCAGTAGTGCTATTAGCAGCTCTGGTACAACCTGTAAGAGTGTTTCCAGAAACTGCTGTGTAAGTTATCTCTTCACCACTTACATAAACTTTACCAGAAGCATCAAAGCCTGTAGTAGAGGTTAGGGTAAGGGTTGTTACGGAATCAGTATGAGTGCCATCTAATGTTGTTGTGGCTACATCATCTTCTTCATTAGCATAGTTATTGTCAATATACTCGTAGTAATTTAAACTGGCAAGATTATTACCTGTTACATTTAAACTTGAACTTTTTTTAATTCTAGCTGTACTATAATCTAAAGACTTTGTATCTGTTGGTACAGCATATCTAGCTACACCTGAAGTTAATGTAGAGCTATTAGAAGCATGATTAAAAGAATAACCAAATTCTCTTTGATTAATATATCTTATAGCATCATTAACTGCATTTTTACATTGTGTTTGTATACCCCTAGATGAAGTAAAATCACTAGAAGTAAGCACTACCTCATTCATTCTTGCTATAACATCATTAGTTAATGATAAAAAAGTAAGTGCCATTATGTTTCCTTTGGATAAGCTAAAGGGGCCACCGAAGCAGCCCCTAAAGTTATTTTATGCAAGTAAATCACGATCTACTTCAGCAGCAGAACTTGACTGCGTAATATCATCCATAAGAATGCAAATTGCATACACACGAATAACACCACCAGTAATAGTTCCACTAGATGCATCAATTTCTACATCAATAGTATCTGCTGCTGCAGTAAATGCTGGTAGATTATCAGCACTTCCGCTAGAAAGAACAGCAGTAGTATGATCACCAACAGATGCACCATCATAGTCAAATGCTGCAGAGAAAAGATCTACATCAGTTCCTGTGATACCCAAAAGCAATCCAGAGTCAGTAGTTGTACCCTCCATTGCGCTAATAACTTTGATACCCGCATGGAGGATCATAGTATTAGTTGGAACAGCAACTGCTTGAATAATGTCACCTGCTGCTAGAGCAGTGCCACCATTCTGCAGTATTGCATCTGCCATATCAATATCGTTTTGCAAAACAGTGATTGCACCACGAAGTTTTTTATTCCCTGTTCCACCATTGTTGGAGGTGGAGTCAGAGTTTGTACTCATTGTAATAGTAGCCATATCTAAATACCTCCCTAAGCTGCGTTATATTTAGCAGTTGCAATAGCTTCTGGGCGAAGTATCTTCCTGCCATATAGATGCATACCACGAACAATGTCAGCAAAGCTGTCAGGGTCTCGGTATGATTCAGTCTTATTGATTTGCTCAGCAGTTGCTACAGCAGAATCATGACCAGCAACAATCATGCCAAAGTTAGCATTTTGGTTAGCCGTACCTGATGTACCTGGACCAGTACCTACCGCTGGTAGATTACTAGATGTGTACATACGGAAACCGTGGAAATTGTTGATGACAAGACCATTACGAAGTCCACCTGCTTCACCGAAATCGGCATTCATGAAACGTGAATCTTCATCACGCAAGATTTCCATAAATACTGGATCGACAACCAGCCAACGACCTTGTGTATCAACTTGCTGTTGATCAAGGAGGCGAGCCATACGTGCAACAACCATTGCTGGTGAAGCCGTAGCTGTTGGAAGTGACGTAGCACCAGGCATACGAGCTGTCAAGGGAATAGAATGCGCCCCTGCAGAAGTAGTTGTGATGTTACCAAAGTCACCCTTGTCTAACTTCATGCTTGAAAGCAATTCGTCTGAACCAGCAGTTGTTACAGCAGCAGTACCATTTGTGGTAGTGTTGACAGTATCAGCCTGTGCATGTTGAGCAGATTGCTTGAAACCTGAAAGGTAGCCAAGTACGTCTTGGTCATATTGATCTGACAAACGATAAGCAGCACGGTCTGTTGCAAGCTGCATGAAATTCACATGTGAGTGAGCTTCTTCAATGTCATCCATCTTAAAAGCAAAATAGTTAGCTTTATCAATGGTTAAGGAGAAATCTTCATCGTCAAGGTCTTGCGCTGTGACTTGTGTGCCACGAGTGTAAGCCTGAACAGAAATCTCAGGTTCTTTGATAATTTGGACTGTATCACCTTGTGCGGCAATCTCCCCAAAATAATCGCTATTCGTTATGTCTCCTACTACAGTACTCTTACGGAAAGCAAGTTGTACTTTTTTGGAATAAATTACGGGGCTAAAATTACCGTTTGGTAAATTACCATATCCCGATGCGGATGAAAAAGCCATAGTGAATCCTCCTGATATTTGGCTTTGTGAAAAAGCTAACACCTAAAAGAGGCTGTATTTTTTCTAGGGTGCAGATGTTTATCTATTCAATGATCAATCAAATATGACAAACAAATGGGCCTGTACTTTAACAGGTAGTTCTTATTAGTTTAGACTTTTGGAAGTTTAGGGTGTGTAAAAGGTAGTCTTGCGAGGCTTTCACACTTGTAACCCTAGTTATACTGTTGTTTTATTATTTGTCAACAGTTATCTGGCTTTACCAGACATATCATAAACAAATTTACCAGAGCGTATTGCTTTGTTAATTTCTTCTGACCTCTCTTCAAACTCTTGAGCGGTCATTTTAGCTACCTGTGACTCAAGAATTGAATTATTAGCATCTTCTACATCTACTTGTGTTTTACTACGTTTAGTAACAGTAGAAGCTGCTGCTTTTCTTTTTGTTTTCTTATCACTGCTTGTGAGATTATTATCAATCTTATACAAATCAATGACACGTACTACAGAAGCTGGATCATCTGAGTTTTCATACAGTGCATCTCGAATCCATTTAGGCTGTTCGTCTACCCAGTTATGAAACTCATCTGCTTCTCGTAGTTCATCAAAGTCTGCGTGAGACTCTTTAATCTTACTTTCAGCTTTAGCTCGTGTAACTTCTACCTGTGCATCGTCTAGTTCTTGTAAACGTATATCTGCTTTAGCAAACATCTCTTGAGCTTTTTTAGCTGCAATAGTTTCTACAATACCTGCTACGTCTGGATGTTCTTTTGCCCATTCTTCTATGTCTTCATCTGACTTAGGTGGTGCAATACCTTCTCTAGTAGATCTGTTTTTAAGAGCTTCTAGTTTATCTTCCCACTCTTTTTCTTTTTTCTGTGTGTGGCGTCTTAAATCACCATATCGTTTTTTAAATGATTTTTCTTCTCCAGATAACGCTTTTTCTTCATCTTCTGAATTGGCCTCTGTTTCTTTAGTGGCTTCTTCTTGCTGCTCTTCTGACTCTGTTTCTCCAGCTTGTTCAGCTTCAAGGCGTTTAATCTCCTCTTCTTCTTCTTCTATACGTTTGCGTTTAAGTTCGTAGTTATAACCTCTATCTACAAATCCTACTGTCTTCGTTGGTTTTACTTCTGCTAGTTCTGGCATTTTATTTCCTTATGTTGGGGTCAGCCGTAGCTGAGTAGCCTTATTTGCCTTTAGTCTTCTTCTTCTTCTTTTTGGAGGTCATTAAACCACCTTTGTTTGCTTGAGTTTTTCCTGCATCAATTTGTCTTTGCCTAAGAGCACTTACGTAACCTGAATCTCCCGCTACTTTACCAGAAGTATCTGTTCTTCCTGGGGCTGTAGCTACTCCTTCAGTAGCTGCTGCAGATTGAGCCGCAGTTACTTTTTTAGATTCTTCTCTTTGTTGTTCTTCACGTAATCTTTGAGCAAAACTAGGTCTATTATTAGCACTAGGTTGTTCAACTACTGCAGGTGCTGCAGGTGCAGGTGTACTACCTAAGTTTGAATTATATTTCATTTGTTCACGAGTAAATAGATCATCAAAATTTGGTTGTCCATTTTCATCTTTATTATATTGATAACCATCTCTATTTAAAACAACTGTAGCTTCTTTTTGTCCACTCATTAAACCTAAATAACTACCAAGCTGTAAAAGTCCACCTCCTCTTTTAACAAGATTGTCTATTTTTTCTTCAATACCCTTAGTAGGTAATCCCTGAGCTTTTGCTAAGATTGCTGCTACAGATAATTCAGATATTCCTTTGCCTATTTTAAACTTAGCACCAATACCAAGAACAATACCTAATCCAGGTGCGCCTAATGCAACAGCTCCCCCTGCAACAGTTTTTGCTGCGCCTTCCATATTATCAAGGCCATTATAAATTTTATTGGCATACTCATCAGGTTTAGACCAGTCTACGTTTTTACCGTAGTCTTTATCTACAGCAGGACTACCACCACCTGGAGTACCACCACTGCCACCACTACGACTACCGCCACTTGATTTTTGTGCAACAGTTGGCTTTGTAGTTACGTAACCTTGGGCTATTAAATTATTATACTCCATTTCCTGCTCAGGTAAATTAAGAATTTTAACTATAAGACCATCAGGGCTATAAAGAGTAACCGAAGTTTGTGTAACAGTTTTATCTACTATTGCAGTGGTGGGTTTTGTACTAAAAGAACCATCTACAACTGTTTCATTTACAGAACCAGGTGTAAAGCCAAAACCTGATACATCAGTGCCATTAGCAGCACCCATAGCCATAGGTTGTTTATACATAGTCTGTTGTTGTTGATAAGGATCATTACTACGTTGCTGCATATTATTAGGTTCTTCTACAAAACCACCTACAGCCATCATCATAGACTGTATTTCATTCATCTCACCTTGATTAAGACCACCTGACATCTGTTGTTGAGGCTGGGTTGGAACAGTGTTATAAGGAGTAGGGGGTTGCTGCTGCTGCATACCAGCCTTAGGTCCACCAACAGGAACGGGTTCACCACCTATTCTACCATTAGCTTCCATGCTTTGCAAGCCGCTTTTTGCTTTATTTCGTATATCTTCAAAATGTTTTACTCCGTAGTACCTAACGACATCAGCAGGTACAACATATTCACCTTCAGATAACTGAGCAGGTATATCATCCCGTACTTCATTAGCCATTGATCCATTAGGTACTGAGTTACCACTTACAGGGTCTTTATTCATACCATCGTCTTTTAAACCACCTTGTTGCATAAAAGCCATTTCTGTTTGTTTGTTCATTGTTGAGCCTCCTTTGGCAAATCCTTCTGCATCTATTTGATCACGTATTTTTTTTATTTGGTCATCTGAATAAGATTCAAATTCTGTTTTTTTACCTTGATACTCAATTATAAATTCTACAGCTTCATTTAAATATTGACCTTTAAGTGCAGGAGATAATTTTTTAGGTGGCCCCAGACGTTTCATAATTTTTTCAATATAATTATCAGGTTTATTAGAAAAATAACTTTTTTTAGTAATTAGTTTTTCTTGTCTTTTTAAATCTTTAACAAGAGTATTTCTTGATTCTCTTCCTATTCCCTTACGCAACTGATCGTCTAATTCTGACCTACGCCCAACAGTGGCTGCTTCAATTTCTTTACCAGTACGCAAATAAACTTCATAAGATTTATTTTTAAATTCAGACCATTTATAAGCTAATTTATTGGCAAGTTTTTCACTTTTATCTCTACTAAATTTTTCACCTAGTTCTCTAAGTTCTTCTCTAATCTTAAGCATTTTTTTATCGGATGAAAGATTTTGAATGTGAAATTTAGTAAAACTATTCATTGGGTCACTAAGAGACTTAATAGATGCTTCCCCTCCACCACTAACCCACTTCTTAGCTATTTTTGAAGCGTCTTCTGCTTGTAATGCGTGTTGTAGTTCATGAAAAAATGTATCTCTATTTTTAGGTGAATTAAAATCATTTAAAATTTTTGCTTGAAGTACAATTTCATTATTTTTAGGATCATAATGAGCTTCTGCACCAGCACTTAATGGTTTAATTCCATCAGGTGCTTTTTGCGCTTTATCAAGAAATCTAACTTTTATATTTCTTACTTGAGGGTATTGAGTAAATAATTCTTTATGATTTGGTATTAGACTTTTTACGGAAAAAGCCTCACCATGTATAAAATAAGGACTAGCACTTGGACCACCATTAAATTCCATAATTTTTCTAGGTGTAGAATCATCTATTAGTATTCCAGCGTCATTAATTTCAAATTTAAATTGATCGCCAAAACCGTAACCTTTTTTACCCCCACGCATGGTAGCAACCCTACCAGTTTTATCAAATATTTCTTCTGCACTAGCACCTTCTCTACGCATCTGTTCAGCTTTTTCTAATGCACGGCCTTGGTAATCTACAGCACCTGGACCTGCCATAGTCTTTCTTACGGTAGGCATAAGGCTTTCTGTTTGCTCTGCAAGAGAACCAGGAGTACTACCTGCATTTGCCGTAACTGGTACAAGTTCTGGTTCTGGGGTAGTTAATCTTAAAACAGTTTCTTTATCTGGAATTAAATTACTTATTGCATTTTTACCTACAGCACCTAAACCATAAAGATTAGCTGCATCTCCTAAAAATGCTTCAGGATTATTGGCTAATGTTTCCCTCCAGTTTTCACCATACTGTTCTTTTTTTGATGCAAAGAAATCATCTAAGGGTTTTTCAATTTCCTTAACTTTGTTTTCAATCTCACCTGTTTCAGGATTAGTCTCAAAAACGTGGTCAAAATTACCTGTTAATCTCAGTAATCTAGATCTTATAGCTGCAAGAAAAGGTACATCCTTTGGGTTGTAAACAATATTTTTAGCGGCTATAGCAGCATCAACTAAAATATTAGGGTCTTTATAAACTTTTTTACCCAGTTCAGCAACACCTTCAACTCCACTTTTAACCATAGAGGGAACAGTATTAATTGCTTGTGTAATTGCTTGTCCAGCAGTTGGGTTTTCTATAGGCTCTGGACGGTCAAATATTGGTGTATTACCAGGGGCATCTTGGTTTAGGTCATAGTTAAGAAAAGACTTTACCCTTTCTTTTAAACCAAAAGCTTTTTCTGTCTGACTAGCCATTAATTTTTTCTCTCAATCTTCCTAGATCACGTAAAGTACGTACTACACCTTGTAACCTAAACATCTCATCAGGTTCTCTAGTCTGCTCTAATGCAATCTGAGCAAACATTATTCGTTCATCTATCTCTGCCAAGAATGGAATATACAAATCTGGATTATTTACAAAAGGCTTAAGATTATTGTTTACCACCAGTTTCATTACCCCTGTGGCCCAGTGTTACCTGAGAAGCCCTGTTCTCCTGGTGTAGGGGCTGTTCCAGTTCCTATAGTACCACCCCCAGCGCCAGACGTATCCTGCACCTGAGCACCCGCAGGAGCGCCCTGTGTGGGTGGTGGACCAGGAACACCTGGTTGTGGCTCTGGAGGATTAGCTTCTTGGAACTTTTTAAGTATCTCTGCTTGTACTGCAGCCTGTGCCATATTGTTTCCAACCTTATCTGGGTCAAGGTCCATAGACTTAGCAATCTCACGTACAATGTAATCCATCCTAGCAAAGGGAGCTAGAGCAGGGTTCTGTACAACTTGTAGGAACTGCATTAGACGTTGGCTACGTACTTCATTAGCCATTAAGCTTTCTGTACCACGAGCTTTAACTTCTAAGTCACCTTTAATATCTGCATCAAAGTTAAACTGCATATTAAAGTTAAAGAAAGCTTTGCCTAGTGGAGCTAGTAAGTAGTCATCAATATTCTTAACTACATTACGTATAGAACCATTAGCGGCAGACATAAGCATAGAGATACCAGAGGCAGTACGTCCTACACCAGATACACCTGTCTGACCGTGAGCAAAGGATGGGAACCCAGTAGACTCATCTGAGAGTACCCTTGCCTTGTCAAACATCTGCATGTTCTCGTTACTTACGTTAGGGAACTTAGTGCCAAAGATAGCTTGTCCAGGTGCACCTCCTTGCCTACGGAAGACTTTACCAGGGTACACAGACAGGTCTTGTCCTGGAACTAAGTTAGTCTCATCAATCTCAATCAACAAGTTACCTGACAGTGCAGCATTATCTACAGCCATACGCATAAACCCATTCATTAGTGTTTGGGTATCATCCATATTCTCTGCAATCCCTACACCAAAGATGCTGTAAGGGTTCATCTCGAAAGGAGAAGCAAAGTATGGAATGTATGCAGGGGTAAACGGATTCATTACAAGACGTAATACTTGACCATTACAAATCCAAGCATTAACACTAACTTGTTCAGCATCTTTTATTTCTTTTGGAATATCTATGTCTTGTTGCTCTAACATCTCTGTGTCAACAAAACCCCAGAACTCAAGTACCTCAAAGCGTTCTACGCTGTACTCTTCTGAGTCATCCTCCATAATGTGTTCCCACCATTCTTTCTGGTAGGACTCACCTAAGCCTAATGCATTGTTAATTGCATTCTCACGAAAATAAGGACGGTTCTTTAATCCACGTAGCTGTGAACGTGACATCTTGTGACGCTCAATAATATACTCAGCTTCTTCCATCGTAGATGCATCAGGGTCAGGATAGAAGTTCCAGATAGATACACTAGTCGTTTGTGGTATTGTTTTAAAGACAGGAGTGTAATTACCTTCTTCATCCCAGTTAGGGTATTCTTTATCTACAGCAAATGGACCTTTCATAATACCTGTACCAAACAAAGCAGTCTCAAATGCAGCAGCACGTAAATGCTTCTTAGCGTGAGACTCTTCTAGTTGGTCATGTATCTTCTTTTCCATTTTCTTTGCTGCAACATCAGCAGGGTGGAATTGAGGAGAGGTAGGTGTCTTAGCTGGACCAGCCTGTAGCTTATCTATAACTGGTTCTAGTGGTGCTTTTAGACCACTAAGGCGTTCTTTAAAATCTTGGTATGTTTCACCAGGAAGTAGCTCACCCATTTCTTCTTGAGCTTTTTGTGCTTGTGGATTAGTCTCAAAGTTAACTGTCTCTTCTACATTGTCTGGTAGGACTGTAGGATCAATAGTAATAGGAAACTTGTTGCCACCAAAGAGTACTTCAGCAATCTGACCATAAGCAGCTAGTACCTTAGTCTTAGTTACCTTAACAAATATCTTAGATTTTTCTGTAGAAGTAAATTGAACATCTGGACCGTATAAGCCACGATAGTTTCTATAAGCTTGTACCCAGCGTTCTTCATCCATACGTCTGGAAGTCTCAGCCTTAGAGTATCTTTCTTTTACAAAACTTACAATTTGTCCTGCTTTCGGATCAGAGTACTCTTCTTTTGCTACATCATCAATGGCAGAAGTTTCCTCCATGTCCATGATCATGTCTTCAAAGTCTTCTTTCATAATATATCCTTAATATCCGAATGTCGAATCTGACATCTGAAACCCTGAACCGTGGTTGTTAGGGTCAAAATCAAATAGGCTGCTGCGTGGTCTAGTCATTATACCATAGCGTAGTGCATCGTACAAGTGATCTTCTGCGTGTGTATCTACATCTTCTGGATTGTTTTTATCTAAAGGTATGGAAGGTATTTGAGATACAGTGTTAATACAACTACTAAAAAATACTAACCTTGGTTCTTCTGTAAACTCGTCTACTTGAAGCCTTCTGTGTAATTCGTTCTTACCTGCTATACGGGAACCTCTTGATCTGTCAGAAGGCCTCCAACGGCAACCTTTCATAATCATTTGTTCTGCAAGGCTTGGTCCAGTATCTCCACGGTTATGCCATAAAGATGAGTCAAGAACTCCATACCTTATCTTCTCTCCCTCTTCTACTTCTAAGATCATATCTGCTAAGTCTGTTGCAGTTACCTTAGTTACATACATCTCTCTGTAAATAACTAACTGCTCTGAAGGGGATATTGCAAACCATACTACTCCTGTGTGAGAGCCGTATCCATAGTCACATGCTCTAAACTTAGCCCAGCTTGAAGGAATATCGAATGGCTCTACAACATGAATCTTACGGTTAAACTCAGGGAAGGCTGCTCCCTCATTAATATCCCAGTCTCCCTCCAGTAGTTGTCTACGTTGGTGCTCAGGCAGAGATAAAAGATTAGCTTCATACATACCATCTTCAGCTAAGTATGGGTTGTCAAAAAGTGTTGCAGGTATAAATTTACGTTTAAAGAGTGGTTCACCTTCTCGGCTATGACCTTTAGGCCAACTTAACTCTTCTCCACTATCTATATCTGTAGCCCAGTAGGACTTGTTGTGTTCAGCAGGATCAATAAAAGTTTTCTTAACCCATTGGTGACCTGGCCCCCCAGGGTTACTTGTGGCTCTCATGTAGAGGGGTAGCCCACTATCTTTGTTAGAACGTAAGCGAGACCTCATGTAGTTCCAGGGGTATGGTGTAGGCCATTGAGTTAGCTCGTCAAAGCCTATCCAATTAAAAGCCTGTCCTTGGTATCTCATAACGTCATCATCACGGTCAAGGTATGACATCCAGAGAGTTGCACCTGATGGAGCTACCCAAGTCTTATCTCTTTCCATAAACTTAATCCCAGGAATAGCTTTAGGGTAAAGCTGTTTGGAAACTGAGATAAGTTCTCTTAGTTCTTCTGTACTACGTCTAACAAGTAGCATACTTGCATCAGGGTTATTTAAATATCTAACAGGATCAGCAACTAAACTATAGCTCTTACCACCTCCTGCACTGCCACCATATAATACTTCTTGTTCTGTAGAGGCTAGGAAAGCTGTCTGTGGTCCAGGATTAGGCTCAAAGATAACATCCCTAATTACTTTCTGTGCAACCTCTATATCAACAGGAGCAGGTTTAGATACTGCTGGTACTTTCCTTACTACATTACTTGATTCTAGCTTCGATTTTTTCTGCTTTTTCAAGGGCTTCTTTGTAACGCTGGGCAAGGTAGCGTTGGTTTGAAGCTTCTCTCTTACGCTTTTGGTCAAGTTTAACTCTTTTATATAAGCCCACGTGTGAAATATATCTATCTGATTGAGTACTGAGCCAATTAGCTACATCACGGTAACTGTACTGTTTAAGGTACTTTTTAGCTTGTTCGTATAGTTCTAACTCATCTTCAATCGGTAAGAGTACATCATCATCTTCTGGGTCTTGCTCGTATCCAAACGGTACATGTCTTCCTATTCTTACTACAGGGGTCCAAATATAACCGTTATCTATTTTATCAGGAGCTGGAAGTGTCCATTCTTTTCTAATCTTCATTTGCTTTTGGAGGTAAGATAAATAAAGGGCTTTCAGTTTTTACTTCAACTTTTTCAGTCTTAACAAAACCAGCCCTGTCAAGAAGATCTTTAGCTGCTGCCATTTTCTCTTTGTTACCTAAGTCTGTAGGATTGTTTAGTACTTCCATTAAAGACCAAGCTGCTTGTGGCCCACGGGTAGAGATAAACTTCTTAGTTAACTCTGCAACTTCGTCTTGCAAAGCATTTAAAACAGTTGTAGAAGATACACCATGAGCATATTCAGCAATCTTAAGTGCTTTTACTGGATTACCCTGTGCTTCTTCAAACAACACATCTAAAAATTTCTGTTGTTTTTCCGTAAGATTACGAGTCATTATGTTACTTTCCTGTAGGGTCTTGTCTTTTTTGCAATTTTTTTAGGTTGAGCCACATGCTGCTTACCTGCCTTAGTGCCTGCTCGCTTAGCTCTGGTTGTAGTGGCGTACTCAGCAGGAGTAAGAGACTTGATAGCCTTAGCAGGTAGATAACGCTCACCAGTTTTAGCACTGGGCTTGCCACTCTTTGTACGCCACTTTTGTTTGGACCATGATTTTAAGCTCTTTTGGGATTTAGCTAAAGCCATGTTAACAGCATTTACACTCTTTATTACACTTCTTATTTATTAAAGCGCACCAAAGTCTTTTTAAATATTTTCTCATTTGTAACCACCACCCTTTGCTTTATATTGTTTTGCAACCATTTGAGCCTTACGTGCAGACCACTGCCCAGGTTTACCACCTGAAGAGCCAGCCTTTACAGAAGCTACAAGAGACTTACGCATACTAGGCTTAGTATAATTACCTGCCGCATTGACGGTAGATTTTGCCTTCGATTTCACCACGTGTAACTCCTATATCTTTTAACTGATTGTCTGACATATTTCGTAGCTGCCAGTGAGCTACTCTTTTTTCTTGGCTGATTTGAATTATTTTGATTAATTTTCTAAACATGCACTGTCTCCTTGTTGTTGTGCTGGAGATAGTTTTACACATTTTAGTCTAAATTAAAACAGATAATAGTGCAACCCCGTTATGCATTTATTACACAACGAGGTTACTTTTTTATGCGAGAATTACTCTCACTGTAGCATTAGAAGATATCCCCCTTAAGAGATTCATCTTTATTACTGATGCAGTAGGGTTTAGTGCTTTTGTTTCTGTAGGGTCTACCGCATTAGGTACGACAAGAGTATACGTTGTAGGAACATATACTACAGAATCATCAGACGGTGTAAGCAGTCGAGGGACTTCAAGAATTAAATCATTCGCTGTTACAATATCTGCCTCTGCCGCAGTAAAACTAATATAGATTGGCAAAGTTGTATGCAGATAAATCATGTTAGTATCACTAACGTCAACGTGTAACGTAGTGGTACTAACAGTCAATACAGTCTGTACACCCCAACTTAAAGCAGTACTCGCTCCTTGTAAGTTAGTTTGATACATCATTAGACAATGCCATAAAGGTTAATCAGTGAGTAGTCAGTAGTTACGTTAACAATCATAACTGTACCAATTACCTGAATAACATCCCCTGCAGCAGGACCAACAGCACCAGAAGCACCCAAAGGTACAGCATGGTTACCTACAACAAGTGTACCTGAAGTAAGTACAGTCTGTGGACCTGATACTGCCATCCAACCGAAGTGAGAAGCAGCCATGTCTACTACTGTGACACCCATTGTTGCGCCTGTAGTTGTAGCAGCCTGAACAATCAAAGCACTGAGTGGATCAGCGATAAGAGTAATTCG